>ERZ808267.46-NODE-46-length-67687-cov-4.515229_pt1 | contig 67687 bp, 67 predicted proteins | sample MGYA00521241_ERZ808267 | MGnify/ENA primary metagenome ERZ808267 (study PRJEB31516, sample SAMN03275592) | gut metagenome | biome: mammalia-associated habitat; material: feces | host: Papio cynocephalus | place: Kenya | collected 2012-07-19 ...
AGCCATATTTCAATTTTATCCTGTCAACAGCATTTTCTACAGAGGAAAGTTCTTTGTTTTTAATATCTTGCTTTGCTTCTTCAAGTTTATTGTAGACATTATTTATAAACATTGTTTTTTCATAAGTTTCTATACTCATAACAACCATATCGCCATAACCGTTTTTTGTTATAAAAATCGGTTCTTCAGTTTCGTGGCACAATGTTGAAATTGCAGCTGTGTTTTTTAAATCTCTCATTGGTCTGATTGTTGGCATATTCTTACCTCGTGGCTTAATTTTACCACGCTTTTTCTAATTTTTCCACAAAAAAACTCCCGCAAAAACCGCCAGAATGAATGGAGTTTCAGATACGGCGGTTTTTGTGGGTAAGGGAGGTTTTATTCAGATAGAATTGTCATATTATCGCCAGGCCAGATATTTTTTTCGGAGTCAGACCAAGATGTGCACCAATAGCAAACTTTTAAAGGTTTTTCAGAATCTGAATATACAAAGATTTTGAGTTTTCCATTTTCTTCTGATGAAGAAGGCTTGTCTGTTCTGTTGGAAATGTAATATACTTCAGAATCGACCTTCCAATCAAAGTAGAAAAGACCATTTTTTGAAATACCAGTTATATCAGAAGTCTGTTTTCCTGAGGTATCTTCTGAATCAGTATAATTATTAACAACAAGTCCTATCTCGTTGCCAGTAAATGCATTTGTTTCAAGTTCAAAATAATACCATTTTCCATTGAATACAGGATTTTCAATTTCTTCAGCAGTTAGTACAACTTTTAATGAATCATTCATTGAAAATTTGAGTTCTATATTTTTTGGGTTATTATTTATTATATGAATTTTTTCTGGATTTTCAGTATCTTCTGAAATTGTTATTCCTGTAGGAAGTGGTGTTGCGATTGAATTTTTTAGGAGTGTAAACTTCTGTGTTGAGTTATAAATTTCTCCGTAGAATTTTCCACCATTTGCTCCAAGTGTATACGTACATTCTTCTATTGCCTTACTTGGATTATAAAATTCGTTCCATTTTGAAGCATTGTTGTATGAAAGACCTATTATAAGGTTGGAGGGAGTTTCAATTTCTTCAAATTTTATTTTAGCTGTAATTATTGTATCATTCTCAGATTTCAAGTACATTGACGCTTTTCCTGAGGTATAAGCGTAGCAATATGTTTTTTCTGAAAAATTTGTTCCGGAAATTTTTGTAGAGCCAATAGAATCCTTTGCTTGAGTTTTTAAACTTGTCCAAATATCTACAGATGAATCAGAATGACCAGTAATTTCACATACATAAAATTTGCCAGCTTCTACATTATATGTATCGATAAGATTTTCGGTATTATTACCTGTAAGATTATATGTTTCTCCATTTCCCAAGTCAGAAGAGCCGTTTACTTTTTCAATTCTTATGGTATTGTTATAAATATCAAGATAGAAATCATATTCACCAGTTTCTAGATATTGCGTTAGATTTATATTGTATGACCATTTGCATATTTTGTATGTGCTGCCAATAACAACGTCTTTTCCAACTAGAGATTCATTCTGTTCATTATACCAATATTCATCAAAAATTCCGCCCCAAGCTTTATCGGCAATTTTAAATTCATATTTTTTACTTTCTGTAACTTTGATTGGATTTTTTGTTTTGTATTTTGTGATTGTACCAGTTGTTTTTTCCATTACGCCTTCATCAGAGAATTTCCAATTAATATCATCAAAATTTCCAACTACATAAAGATGAGCATCATCTTCTGAAGAGTTTTCTTCTTCATCTGTAGAAATACACAACATAGGAGTTTCGTCAGATAAATCGAGCGTAAAAGTATACAAACCACCGCCTGTAGAAATTGCTGCATTTTTTGAATGCCAATCATTAGCCCAGCTTTCAACAACTTTAAACCATTCGTTTTTGGGAACAAGACCTTGGTAATCTAGAGCTACAGAATAATCCTGAGTATCATCTTTAGTCATAATTTTAAAGCCGTAAATATTTTTTGGAAGATATAAAGTTGCCTGGAAAACATTTTCTGCAATTTCTTTCATGTTATTATAGCCATCATATGCTCCCCATTGATTTGAAATATCTGCTGTAAAGTTTCCTTGAACATACCACAAATAGTCATTTCCACTGTATTCAGATTCTTCTTCTGTGCTTGCAGAACGTACACCAGCAGGTTTTGAATAGGAAAGTTTTCCAGTTGCATCTATTGAGATTACACGTTCAGAGGTTGTATAGATATTTCTGCTGTAATTTCCTCGAACTATTTTTCCATAAAATTGAATAGAATTTTTTATTGTAAATTTATACCACTTATATAGTGTATTTCCTGAACGAGATGACTTACCTGTGTAAGTTCCTTTTACTAAGCGTTCAGAGATTGTGTTATCGCCATTATCATGTATATAAAGTTTTGGTGTGGTTTTTGAATCACTCTGCACATAAATTATTTGATTTGAAATCCTAGATGAACTATAAGTTCCTTTTTTACTAAAAGATGTGTTTCCAATGTTTGTATTTCCAGAAGAACTCTTGGTTATCGAACTTTTTGAAGCAGAAGGTTTCTTTGTACTGCCTTTTGCACCGCCAGATTTTGATGGTTTATGCGTTGCGTTTTTCTTGCCACTCTTTCTTATAGCACGACTACTATCATCGTCAGAAAGTTCCAAATCTCCGCTTTCAAGTAAATATTTGCCTTGTTTTATAGAATATGTTCCATTTTCATTTAGAACATATATAATCCCAAGTTCATCATCCACATATTCTCCGAAAAATTCATCATCTGTTTCGACTCCCGAATCTTCTGAACCAGAATCGTTGTTCTGGCACCCCGCCAAAACCATCCCGAACACAGCTCCCGCCAACAAAAGCCATGCCAAATAAGCCAACTTTTTCACCATTCTCATAAATTACCTCTCGAAAAAAGTTAATATAAAGAATGATATTTGCAAAAAAACAGGTTCGGTATCGTTTAAATAATGATTTGATTATAGACAAGGGAGGATTTTTTTTTGTAATTTTGTTGGCAGAATGAATTTTCAAAGTAGTCTTTTTTTTATTGGAAATTAAATCATTTTATTTTTTGTTCATCAGTGAAGTTTAATAAATCCGTATAATTACCGGCATCCGCTTTTCGTAAGGCAGCAATATAGTTGTTTCGCACTTCGGAAACATTAACAAGATTTGTGTTTCCCCAATAAAGTTTTTTTCCTTCAAGTTTCTCTAAAACAGTATCTGCCATAATACGAGAAATACGTCCATTGCCATTTGGAAATGGATGAATTTGTACAAGTTTGTGATGAAGTCTTACAGCAATTTCTCTGTTTGAGTAAGTCTTGTTTTCAATCCAGAATTTCACATCATCAAAAAGCTGCATAATCTTCATAGGAATTTGATAAGGAGTAACACCAATATTTCTTTCTGAAGTTCTGTATATTCCGGCCCATTTCCATACATCGCCAAACATCTTTTTATGTAAGTTACGCAAAAAAGTGTCCGAACAAACATCCTTATTTTTGTTCGAAAAAAGCCAGATTTGTGCCTGAGCAATGTTTCGGGCTTCTGCTTCGTTTAATTCGGAACGAAAAGTAATCCATTTTAGTTTTAATCCATCTTTTTCTTCTGCAGTCAAAGGTGTTGAATTATCATCTGTTTCAAAAATATCCATATTTTAATCCCATATCATTTTAGTATTTTCATTTATAAAATCATTGGCCATATCATTTACAGCTTCCTGAGTCTGAATATCCTGATTTTCCAGTGCCATATTCAAATTAACGCCACGAATGATTTCTTCAGCTTTTCTCTTTGCCTGATTTTTTACAGTATCCTGAAAAGTCGTTTTAGGTTTGAAGTAATAAACAAATTCGCAGTCCAAAGCTTCTGCCACTTTTTTCATCGTGGAAAGTTTTAAGTTTTCTTCGTTGGATTCTAGTTTTGCAATGCGAGGTTGAGTAACTCCCAGCCGTTTTGCAAATTGAACAGCAGTCATTCCAAGTGCTTTGCGTACTGTATTTATCCAACCTGAACCTCTTGGAACAATATTTTTGGCATCTGTAAGAGAGGATGTTTTTTTGTCTAAAGCCCTTATTTGCATAATTCGTGTGTTCATAATATATCCTATAAGTAATATTATAAATGTAATAATATCATTTATATATTATAAAATCAAATAAAAATATTATTTATAAATGATATTTTTAAAGATTAAATATAATCTATATATTAGCAATTTTTGGAAGAGAAATTTTGGTCGTTTTATCTTGAAAATAAAAATTGAATAGATATTATTTGTATGGTATATTTTAACTCATGGAAAATTCGATTTTTCTTTTTCTACAATTCTTGGATAAGCGACAGTATAAGTAACTTCAATTCTGGTTTTTATTATCAAAACTGTCAGTACATAAAAGAATGTTTTATTCAAAATAAATTAATTGCCTAATGGAGTTTTCAAAAATGCCGACACAAAAAATTCTTTCAAATGCAAATCTTCCATCTCCGGATCAGATTTTTCCGAACGACTACAAGACTTCCTGTTTTGTGAAAAATGTTGTGAAGGCTCCGAACGTTCAGATTGGCGACTACACTTATTACGATGATTCAGTCGCTCCTGCCGATTTTGAGAAAAACAACATTCTTTTCAATTATCCTGAGTTTGGTGAAAAACTGATAATCGGAAAATTCTGCCAGATTGCAAGCGGAACAAAATTCATAATGGGACCTGCGAACCACAGGCTTTGCAGCGTAACGACTTATCCTTTCAACGTGTTCGGCGGCGCGTTCACGGAAAATACTCCTGACCACGTTTCGCAGCTTCCCCACAAAGGCGATACTATTGTTGGAAACGACGTGTGGTTCGGGCGCGAAAGCGTTATTATGCCGGGCGTAAAAATCGGTGACGGCGCGATTATCGCCGCATATTCGGTTGTCGCAAAAGATGTTGAGCCGTATACGCTCGTCGGCGGAAATCCTGCGCGTTTTATAAAAAAGCGTTTCAATGATGAACTTACTGAACTTCTTTTGAAGCTAAAATGGTGGGATTTTCAGGGTGAAAAACTTGCGAATATCCTTCCGCTTTTGTGCGACCCAGATTTGCGGAAAGTCACAGACGAGATCAAGAAGATTCTTGCAGAAAAAAATTAATTCCGGTCTATTAAAGTTTAATTTCGCCTTTTTTTATAGGAATGTTTTCATCGTAGGCTTTCCGGTTTTTCTCAATTTCTTCAAATGACCAAAGCCTGCCATGATTCATTCCCGGGCATTCTTTTGCACATTCTTCCCACATTTCTTTTGTTTTTATCATCCAGCTCCAGAATGGCCATGTTGAACATTGAACCGGGCGGGCAGAATAGGCAGAACATCCGTTGTTCCACAAAATACAGTCGTAATTTTTTTGTTCCAGAAGAGCCAAGACTGTCTCGCCTTCGTAATAATCAACCCAACGGCAATATTTTTTGATGAATTCCTGCTCGCTCATTTTAAAAAAATCGCACAAAGCATTTAAATCTCGCCTGGAAAGATAGACGAATCCGGGCGAATGGCCGCAGCAAAATGAACATCTTTTGCACTCAAAATGCAAGCCGTTATTGTAAAATTTTTCATCATTCATAAAATAGAGTATAGGAAATCGCAATGGAAAATACAATCAGAAAAGAATCTTATGAAGTGCAGGATATTTTACAGAATGGCTACAAAATCATACAGGATAAGAAGAATTTTAAGTTCGGGCTTGACGCATTTTTGCTTGCCTGGTTTGCAAAGGAAGGTATCAGAAATGGCCAGTCCGCAATAGATCTTTGCACAGGAACCGGAATTGTTCCGCTGCTTTTGTCGTCTTCTAGCCGTGCGGTTCATATTTCAGGGCTTGAAATTCAGGAAAATTCTGCAAAAATGGCAAAGCGCAGTGTTGAGCTGAACAATCTTTCTCAAAAAATTGAGATTATCCATGGAGATGTGAAAAATGTCTCAGGAATTTTCAAGAAACATTCCGTTGAAGTCGTAACCTGCAATCCTCCATACATGATTTATGGGCACGGAAAACAAAATCCTGCTGATGAAAAAGCTATTTCCCGCTTTGAAGTTCTTTGCTCGCTGGAAGATGTTGTTTCCGCCGCAGATTATCTTCTTAAAACTTCCGGAGTTTTTTACATGGTTCACCGGCCGTTCCGACTTGCTGAAATTTTTGCCAGCCTTCAGCATCACAAAATTGAGCCAAAACGGATGTGCCTTGTTTATCCCTACGCGCAGAAAGAGCCGAATATTGTTCTTGTCGAAGCCCGGAAAAACGCTAATTCCAGGATTAAAATCGAAAAACCGCTTGTTGTCTACAAAAATAATGGTGAATACACGGACGAAATAAAAAAAATCTATTCCTGTTTTGAAAAAACGGATTTATAGAACTTTTTTTTTATTATATTTGTTTTTTCTATTCAAAAATATTGAGTTTCATTGTATACTAGAAAAATACAAAAAATAGGGGTTTAGAAATGAACAAATCAGAACTTATTGATGCTATTGCAGCAGACACAAATCTTACAAAGAAAGATACAGAAGCTTTTTTGAAGTCTTTTATCGAAAATGTTTCAAAATCATTGGAAAAAGGTGAAGATGTTGCTCTTATCGGTTTCGGAACTTTCGGAATTGGTCAGCGTGCTGCTAGAACAGGACGAAATCCTCAGACTGGAGCTACAATCAACATTGCTGCAAGCAAAACTCCAAAATTCAAGGCTGGAAAAGCTTTGAAAGACCGTGTAAACAAATAAGTTTGCTTTATCTGGACTGTCACTTGGCAGTCCTTTTTTATTCTTCCATTTTCGGCTTGGTGAATTTATAATATTTCGGCGCTTTGTAATCAATGTGCCAGCCGCCGTTGTAAAATCCGTTATCATTTGCGGTAGGGCTTACAAACAATACTTTCGCAGGATTTTCGGTGTCATATTCAAAAATATTTGAAATCCATTCATTTTTATTTTCAATTTTTGCAAGATATTGCTGGTCTTTTGGCGTATAAACGCTGATTTTATATTTACCGGGCTTAAGCAAAAGGTACATGACCAGACCGCCTTCCAGAAAATAGCTCTTTTGGTATTTAAAAACCTGTCGCGGTGCTGAACGATGAAAAATGCTTCCAAACTGCATCGTCTCTGCTTTTTTGTCTTTTACAACATTGTTTGCATAATAATAAGTTGCCTTGCATTTTGAATAAGTAACGTCATTTCCATTTTCATCCTCAAGTTTTAGCCAGCAACGGATATTGTTCATGGTTCCGCTGTTTTCCGGACGGTAAATCAGAAGTTCCCACTGGTTAAAATGAAGAGGCGAATCATCATTAAGTTTTTGGATTTTTGGTTGTGCAAAAAGTTCTGTACAAAAAATGAATATATATAGAAGAAAGTTGAAAAAAATAAATTTCTTTTTAAGCGGCATATAAGAATTTTATCTGCGGAAATAAAGTTGGTCAATATTTCCGCAGATTGTTGTTGTATTAGATAAAATCTAATATTTTATCTATCTTTGCACATTGAATGCGTTTGCGCCTGGATAAACTGCCGAGCTTCCAAGTTCTTCTTCAATGCGTAAAAGCTGGTTGTACTTGGCAACGCGCTCAGAGCGGCTTGGTGCTCCTGTTTTAATCTGGTTTGTGTTCAATGCAACCGCCAAATCCGCGATTGTTGAGTCCGCAGTTTCGCCAGAACGATGGCTTGCAATTGCTGTGTAACCGGCTGCGTGTGCCATTTTGATAGCTTCAAGGGTTTCTGAGACAGAACCAATCTGATTCAATTTTATAAGAATTGAATTTGCCGCGCCAAGCTTGATTCCTTTTGCAAGACGTTCTGTGTTTGTTACAAACAAGTCATCGCCAACAAGCTGAACTTTTTTTCCGAGGCGCGCAGTCATTTTCTGCCAGCCTTCCCAGTCTTCCTCATCAAGTCCGTCCTCGATTGAAATAATCGGGTATTTGTCAACAAGTTTTTCCCAGTGATCAATAAGTTCATCTGTTGTGAATACTTTTCCAGATTTTGGCTGCTTGTATTCTCCCTTTTTGGAGCCTTTCCATTCTGAAGAAGCTGCATCCATCGCAATCTTGAAATCTTTTCCAGGTTTGTAGCCGGCATTTTCAACCGCCTTAAGAATTGTCTCAATTGTTTCCTCGTCGCTAGAAAGGTTAGGGGCAAATCCGCCTTCATCGCCAACTGAAGTTGCAAGGTTTTCGCTTTTCAGAAGTTTTTGAAGGGCATGGAAAACTTCTGCGCACCAGCGAAGCGCTTCCTTGAAACTTGGCGCGCCGACCGGCATAATCATAAATTCCTGGACATCAACAGAGTTTGTTGCGTGGGCACCGCCGTTCAAAATGTTCATCATCGGAACAGGAAGATGTGTTCCCTGAACGCCACCAAGCAGTCTGTACAGCGGAATTCCCAAGGAATTTGCGGCCGCACGGCAAGTCGCAATCGAAACTGCAAGGATAGCGTTTGCGCCAAGTTTTGACTTATCTTTTGTGCCATCCGCGGCAATCATCGCCGCATCAACCGCATAAATGTCAGAAGCTGTAAGACCTTTTATCGCCTGGTTGATTGTTGTGTTAATATTTTCAACCGCTTTTGTAACGCCTTTTCCCAAATAACGGTTTTTGTCACCATCGCGAAGCTCCAAAGCCTCAAATTCTCCGGTAGATGCTCCTGAAGGTGCGGCGCCACGGGCCATTGTTCCGTCCGCAAGATATACTTCCGCCTCAACTGTTGGATTTCCACGCGAATCAAGAATTTCGCGTCCCATAACTTTTACAATTTCAAGTTTGTTCATAAAAACCACCTTTTTAGAGTTTTAGTTAGCAAGTGCTAACTATTAAGAAGATACAAACTTTTTATTTAAAAGACAAGCAAAAAAATTCTTGATAACATAATTTTTATCAGAATCTGGTTATATAAATTAATGAAGAAAATTGCTAAATTATTAATATCACTTTTAAATTCCAATTTTAATGGAGAAATTATGAAAAAGGCAAATTGCATAAAAATCGTTCTTATGGCACTTGCTGCCGCGTTGATTTTCTCTGGCTGCTCAAAAAAACAGCAGACACTTCAGATTTATTCTATAATTCATGAAGAAGAGACAACCGCGCTTACAAATCTTTTTACAAAAAAAACAGGAATTCCGGTTCTTTTCCTGCGTGCTTCAACTGGCGAGCTTGTAAATCGCGTTATTGCGGAAAAAGACAATCCTCAGGCAGATGTTCTTCTTGGCGGCGCGACAAATTATCATATTCAGGCTGATGAAGCTGGTGCGCTTGAGCCTTATCTTTCTCCGAATGCAAAAGGTGTTCCGGAATATGCGCTTGCAAAAGACAACACCTGGACAGGATTTTGCGTTCTTTCGCTTGGAATCGGTGTGAATAAAGGACGTTTTGAGAAAAAATTCCCTGGAGTTGAATTTCCGAAAACATGGGATGACTTGTTGAATCCGGCTTTTAAAGGTGAGATTGTTCTTACAAATCCGATTGCTTCTTCAACTGCATATCTTTTTGTTCAGAATCAGCTTCAGCGTCTTGGTTGGGAAAAAGGCTGGGAATATCTTTTGAATCTTGCGCCGCTTGTTGGTCAGTTTCCGGACAGCGGAAGTGCTCCTGCAAAACTTCTTGGAACAGGTGAGTATGCGATTGGCGTTTCTTATCTTCATGCGATTGCGAAATATCATTCAGATGGTTTTGATTTGATTCCGATTGCTCCGCCTCAGACTGTTGGCGATGTTGACTGTATTTCCATTATGAAAAATACAAAAAATCTTGAGAGCGCAAAAAAATTTGTTGATTTTATGCTTTCAACAGAAGCTCAGGAACTTATGAGTTCAATTGATTTTACAGTTCCTGTGAATCCAAAGGCAAAAGGCGCGGAAGGTTCAATTCCGGTAAGCCAGCTTGATTTGATAAAATACGATGTCGCAAAAGCAGCTGAACAGAAAGATGAAGTGCTTAGCATCTGGTCAAAAAATGTAAAATAAAAGAAAAAAAAATTTGAGTTTTTTGCAGATTGTGAAAAAATCGCTCTCGGCAGAAAATCAATTTGCTCCAGACGGTTGTGCTCGCGCTGCGCTTGTACGGATTGGGGTGCTATGCACTTTAATTGTTCTAATCGCACAAAGTCTTCACAAATTGCTTTTCTGCCTACGCTTTTATCTATTTTGCAAAAACTCAAAATTATTTCTATTTATGTTCTTATGTTCGTGCCTATGAAGTTTGATTCAAACCGAAACAGTAAGTCTTTGATTGCAGCTTGGATTTTTGTAGCCGCTTTCTTTGTCCTTTTTATTGTTTTTCCTCTTTTTTGCGCATTGATTTCTGCGCGCCCGGAGGATTTTGGGACTGTTTTTACGCAGTCTGTCTGGCACGAAGCTATGAGAAATACTTTGGCGGAATGTCTTTCTTCAACAACTTTGTCGGTTGTGATTGGTTATATTTTTGCCTATGCAATTGCGAAAGGAAATATTCCGTTCAAAAAATTTTTTAGCGTGGTTCCGGTTCTGCATCTGATAACGCCACCTTTTGTTGGCGGACTTGCTTTTATTCTTCTTTTTGGACGGCAAGGATTTGTAACGCACAGAATTCTTGGCATGGATATTTCTTTGTACGGATTCTGGGGGCTTTTGCTTGCGCAGACTTTGTGCTTTTTTCCTATGTCCTATCTTATTTGCCTGCAGACTTTGCGCGGAATAAATCCGAATCTTGAAAAGGCGGCCCGCGGAATGGGTGCAAGTGAATCAAAAATTTTCTTTACAGTCACATTGCCGCTTAGTTTGCCGGGAATTATTTCTTCTTTTCTGTTTATTGCCGTAAGCGTACTGAGCGATTTTGGAAATCCGCTGATTGTTGCCGGGCGTTTCAGGGTTCTTGCCGTTGAAATTTATACTCAGCTTACAGGCTGGTTGAAAGTCGGAACAAGTGTTGTTCTTGGAATTATTCTTGTGATTCCAAGCGTAATCCTTTTCTTTTTGCAGAACCGGATAAATTCAAAAATTGGAGCAAAAGCCGTAACTTTTGGCGGAAAAAATTCAGTTTTCGCAAAAGAGGATGTGGAGTTTTCTAGTAAGAAAAACAATGGATTGGGCGCAAAAATCGGACTTTCGGCTTTTGTTATCTTTGTTTCATTGCTGATTTTAGCCCAATTTGCCGCGATTGTGGCAGGAAGTTTCCAGAAACTTTGGGGAATAAAAACCGAATTCACTTTTGAGCATATAAAAGCGGTTCTTGGCTACGGAAAAGAGCTCAGAAATTCAATAAATTTTGCGCTGATTTCTGCGATTTTAAGCACAGTTATTGCGGCTGTTTCCAGCTATCTGGTTCACCGCACAAATGTTCCTCTAAAAAAATCAATAGACATTTTTGCGCAGCTTCCATCTGCGATTCCAGGTTCCTTACTAGGTCTTTCCATTTCCGTTGCGGCAAACAAACTTCACTTTAGAAATTCGCCGTTTTTAATCATTATTGCGATGACCGTTGCGTTCATGCCATTTGCATACAGATGCATTTCAAATTCGTACATTCAAATCAGCAGAACCTTGGACGACGGTGCGCGTTCTTTGGGTGCAAACCAGATGGTTGTGCTTGCGACAATTCTTGTGCCGGTCGCAAAAAATGGTGTTTTCAGCGGATTTGTGTACGATTTTATTCGCGGAGTGGGAACTTTGAGCGCGGTGATTTTTCTTGTCTCATTCACAACGCCTTTATCATCGATAAAAATAATAAATCTTGCAGAGCAGGGCGACTGGGGAAAATCCGCGGCATTTGCGTTGGTTCTTACAGTAATCACCTTTACGATTCTTGGAATTGCGCTTGCGTTTGTTTCATTTTCTGATTTCAGGCAGAAATTCAAAAAAGAGAGGTAAAAATGTCGTTTCTTTCAATTGAAAATCTTTGTTTTTCTTACGGAAAAACTTGCGTTGTGAAAAATTTTTCGCTTCAGATTGAAGAGGGAAGTTTTACGACTTTGCTTGGCGCGAGCGGCTGCGGAAAAACAACTTTACTTCGTCTTGTAAGCGGATTTCTTGAGCCGGATTTTGGAAAAATAAAAATCAACGGAAAAACAATAAATGGAATTCTGCCGAACAAACGAAAAATCGGTTTCGTTTTTCAAGATTATGCTCTTTTTCCTCATTTAACGGTTGAACAGAATCTTTTTTACGGATTGAATTTAAAAAAACGCACAAAAGAGACAAAGAATGAAAATAAAATGCTGGTAATGCAGACTGCGGAAAATCTTGGGTTGCAGAATCTTTTGAACCGTTTTCCGTCGGAACTTAGCGGCGGTCAGCAACAGCGCGTTGCATTGGGAAGAGTTTTGGTTTTGCAGCCGAGCCTCCTGCTTATGGACGAGCCGCTTTCTTCCCTTGACACAAATCTTCGCCTGAAAGTACGGGAAGAATTAAAGGAAATCCAGCAAAAACTAAAAATCACAACGCTTTACGTTACTCACGATCAGGAGGAAGCTCTGAGCCTTTCTGATAAAATTGCAGTTATGAAAGATGGAAAACTTTTGCAGTACGGGACGCCACGGCAAGTTTATTTTGAGCCAAAAGATTTATTCACCGCAGAATTTGTCGGCCAGGCAAATTTTGTTGACGGAAAAATGTTCCGCCCGGAATGGCTAAAAATTTCCAAAAATAAAATTGATTCCGCTTGTTTGAAAGGAGCTGTTAAGTCGGCTGAATTTTTGGGCGCATTCACAAGATATAAAATTCAGCTTGAAAAACAGAATCAGATAATAATTGCGGACGAGCCGACTATTTCCGCTGAAGAAATAAAAATCGGCGACAATGTCGGAATTTTTGTGCTTAAAGAATGCGAATTGCCAATTTTGGAAAAATAAAAAATGGTGAAGAGCGAAATTGAAGGAAACTGCCTTTTTTTTTTGAGGGATTATTTAAGGTTGCTCTTCACCATTTAAGGATAAAAGTTAGCAATTGCTAACTAATATAACCTTTATATCTTTTAAAATATTTTTTTTCAACCTGTTTGTTCAATGAAAACTACAAAAAAATCTCATCTACCTCTTATTGAGAAATATTTTTTCCCTCAGAATGCAAAAATCAGTTTGAAATATCTAACAATCTATTGTCTTTAACTTTAATTACGTTAAAATTATATGTAGCTCAAATGTCGAGTTTTTTTTCTGAATCCATAAATTGAATAAGCGGGAAGAAAAAGAAAGCGGCAACCGAGTCATTCGGTGCGATGGCAAGCAATTTTCGGAGAAAATTGCGCAGTCCGATACCTTGTTACGCTCCGCATGACGAATTGACGCGCTTTTTCTGGTAGCTGATTCAATTTTTATGCTGAACTATAAAACTCGGCATTTGGACTAAGTGAACTTTTTAATCATTTTATTAAATCTGGAGGTTTAAGATGATTATTGCCAATAAATGGGTTGCTTTTGGAGTAGGCGTTGTTGCCGGAGTTGCTTTAGTTTCTATCACAAAGAATCCAGCTTTTAAGAAGGCTTGTGCTTCTGTAGTTGGAAAAGGTTTGCAGCTTAAAGACGATGCTGCCGCTTTTGCTGAATCAGTAAAAGAAGATGCTCAGGATATTGTTGCCGAAGCAAAGTACAACAATCAGCAGGCTAAAAAAGGCGAAAAAGCTTAAAATTTTATGAATGTAATTATTCATCATGCTCTGCCTGGCCGGCTTCGCGTTCATTACAATAAACGTGAAATTTCTGCCAGGCAGGCAATTCTCGCACAAAGTCTTCTGGCTGTCCAGAACGGAATAAACGATATTGATGTAAATACTGTAGTCGGTTCGTTTCTTATTCATTTTAACCAGAAGATTATCTCTCAAAACCAAATTGAAAATCTATTTAAAGCTCTGACAGGAAAATACCTGAATGACAAAAAACTTCTGGAAAATGTTGCTCAAATCCCGGAAACACAAAGCATTGCAGGAATTTTTATCTCAACTTTCGGCGACTATTATTTGAAAAAATGGATTTTGCCGCCACCGATCAGAACTTTCCTTCTATATATTGATATTGTTCCACGCATTTTCAGCGCGATAAAAGTCATGCTGAAATCCGGAAAAATTTTCAGCACGCAGACTTTGGACTCAACCGCACTTTTGGTTGCTTTCCTTACTGGAAACACAAATACTGCAAGCTCAATAAATCTTTTGCTGAGCCTTGGTGAAGAAATCGAGGAAATCACAAAGCGGGTTTCTTACGGAAATCTTGCCCACAAATTGCTTGTCAACAACGAACCTGCACATCTTCTTGTAAATGGAGAAGAAAAAACTGTGCCGCCGGAAACGTTAAAAAAAGGCGATCTTGTTGTTGTGCGTGAAGGAAGCATGATTCCTGCCGATGGTGCCGTTGAAAGCGGTGAAGGAATGGCAAATCAGGCTAGCATTACCGGAGAATCATTGCCGGTTGAAAAAAAGGCTGGTTCTGGTGTCTTTGCCGGAACCGTTCTTACGGAAGGTGAGATTGTAATAAAAGTCAGAACCACTGGAAGCGATACAAAAGTCCAGAATATCATAAATATGATTGATAATTCCCAGGGGCTGAAAGCGGATGTCCAGAGAAAATCTGAGCTTCTTGCGGAAAAAATTGTTCCTTTCAACTTTTTGCTTGCCGCTGTTACATGGTTGCTTACAAAAAATCTGACAAAAACAATGTCAACTTTGATGGTTGATTATTCGTGCGCAATGAAACTTTCTGCGCCAATCGCTGTTCTTTCTGCAATGAGGGAAGCTGCCGAGCTTGGAATTTCTGTAAAAGGCGGAAAATATCTTGAGCTTGCATCAGAAGCAGACACTGTGATTTTTGACAAGACTGGAACTTTGACTTACGCAAATCCTGTTCTGGAAGAAATTTTCCCGATGAACGGTTTTACATCAGATTTTGTTCTTCAGACCGCAGCGTGCCTGGAAGAGCATTTTCCCCATCCGCTTGGAAGGGCAGTTGTTAAAGCCGCGGAAGAATCTGGACTTCATCACCCTGAAAATCATACAAAAGTTGAATATCAGGTGGCACACGGAATTGCTTCTACAATTGACACAAAAAAAGTCTGCATTGGAAGCGCGCATTTTATTTTTGATGATGAAAAAATTCTGTTTCTTCAGGAAGTTAAAGAAATCCAGCAACATTCAATGGAAACCGGAAAATCCTTGCTTTATCTTTCTTATGATGGAAAATTGGCAGGCGTTCTTGCAATCGGGGATCCAATCCGTCCGGAAGCGAAAGAAGTTATTTCTTTGCTCAGACAGACTGGAATCAAACATTGCGTGATGATTACCGGAGACACTGAAGGTGCGGCTAAAAAAATCGCGGAAACAGCAGGGCTCGACGCATGGCATTCACAGGCATTGCCGGAAGATAAAGTTTCGCTTATTGAAAAAGAACGGAAGGCTGGCCGCAAGGTCATAATGCTTGGCGACGGAATAAATGACGCGCCGGCACTTTCTACTGCGGATGTTGGAATTGCAATCGAAGGTTGTTCTTCTATTGCGGGCGATACGGCGGATATTGTCCTTACAGAAAAAGGGCTTGAAAGTCTTGCTATAACCCGAATAATTGGACAGAATCTTTTGAACAAAATAAACAGACAGAATATCCAGATTATTGGAATCAATTCGCTTCTTCTTATTTTGGGGATTGCAGGAATTATTTCTCCGCAGCTTGCGGCGGTTCTGCATAATTCAACAACGGTTGCAATGTCTATAAAGTCAATGCAGTCATTGATTGATAAAAACAGTCCGTACTTTAAATATTTCTAAATCGCCTTGATGCTGATGGAGTAAAAAATGCTTATAACCAGTTTTTTTCCAGGACGAGTAAGATTGCGTGCTCCGATTTTTAAGAATGATGAACTTTGCGCAAAAGCAAGGGAAATTCTCTTGAAATCAGATGCCGTAAAAAATATCGAGCATAATCCGGTGACAGGAAGCATTCTTCTTGAATATGACATAAAAAAAGTTCCGATGGAAAAACTTGTGCCAATGCAGAATTTTTTTATAAAACTCGGAAAAGAAGCTGAACGTTACGATGGAAGCGAACTTGGTTATAAGAAAATTCTGGCAATGCTTAACGAGCTTGAATCAATTGTCTCAAAATGGTAGAGGACCGCAAAATGGGCAAAAAACGAAAACAATCTTTTCCGTTTGGATTATTTATTTTGGTGCTGCTTGTCTTTGCGGCTCTGCTGATTTTTTCAAAATATCGGGAAATTGACCTGATTCAGCCAGAAAATAAAGCTCAAGATATTGAACAAGTTGAAAATGAAAGAAATTCCGGTGACGCAGAATCTTCCCTGAATTTCATTAAATCTGAGGAAGACTCAGGAAATTCTGAAAAACCGCCAGTGGAAGTCAATGGTTTTGTTCAACTTACAGAAAATCTTCAGGTTCCAGAATGCGGACTGAAAAAACATTCCGCTGACCACGAGTTGCGCGAGTTCAAATATTATTCTTTGTGTTACCGTGAATCCTACGAGCAAGCAGAATGGTCTGCCGAATGCGTAAAATCCTCAATGCTGCAGAAAAATGCAACACGTTCAAATGATTTTCGTCCGGATGAGAAAATTTCCACAGGTTCAGCAACTCTTGCCGACTACAAAGGCTCCGGCTACGACCGTGGACATCTTGTTCCTGCTGCAGATATGTCATTTGATGCAGATGCAATGAGCGAGACTTTTTACATGAGTAATATGAGTCCGCAGGCACCGCAATTCAACAGAGGAATTTGGGTAAATCTTGAGACTCAGGTTCGTTCGTGGGCGCAAAAATTCGGAAAAATTTACGTTGTTTCCGGGCCAGTGCTTAATAAAAGCGCGGCGGAATTTCCTTCAATCGGAAAAAATCAGGTTTCTGTTCCGGAATTTTACTACAAAGTGATTCTTGCGCCAGTTTTCAAGGATGATGAGGATAAGAATACTCCAGAAGATTCTGAGTCAGTGATGGCTATCGGATTCATTATTCCAAACCAAAAATGTGAAAAGGAATTTTGGGATTATGCGGTTTCAGTTGATGAGGTTGAAAACATCACAAACATCGATTTTTTCTCTCAGCTGGAAGATTCTCTTGAAAACCAGATTGAATCAGCTTTTCAGCTTGAAAATTGGAGATAAAAAGAGGGTATTATGCAGGGTTTTGTAAAATCTTCTGAAAAACATTACACAGGATTTGAAAAAGCGGCGGTTCTTTTGGCGGAGCTTGGGGGCGCCAGTGAAAAAATTCTGCAGGCATTGGATTTGTCTGATTTGGAAAAAAGAAAACTTACAAAAGCTCTGCAGAGTCTTGGGCGTTACAACGCAAATGATTTGGAGCAAGTAAAGCGCGAGCAAGCAGTTCTTAATGAAGCTCTTTTGTTTGGCGCAAGAAAAAACATTCTTTCAAACAAACCTGTTGTTCCAGCTGAAGAGCGCGACAAAAACAAAAATATGTGGCAAACCGTAAAAAATGACCCGGATAAAGTGGCAAATCTTCTGAAAGTCTGGCTGGATGAAGATAAATCCGGAAAATAGTTTTTATTTTGATTTTTGATATTCATCCAGTTTGTTCTGAAGTTCCGCCAGCTCAATTTCGTACGAAGTCTTTTCCGCGGCAATTTTTGTGGTTTCATTTTCGTCAAAGCAATTTCCGATTTTGTCCTGGATTTCAGGGATTATTGTGTTTTCCAGTTCAAAAATGCGCTTTTTCCAGGCTGAAATATTTTTTGGAGGTCGACCGCCTTTTTTTCCGTTTTCGCGGCTTGCCTTGACTTTTCTGTTGCTTTTAGATTTTCCGTTGTATTTGTAAAGCATTTCAATCCAAGTTTCAAGATTGCGCAGATTTACTTTTATTCCAAACTGAATGTCGTCAATTTCCTTTGAAGGATTTGTTTGCGCAAATTTTTCAAGTTTTTCCTGTAGGATTTTTAGCTCAGCCAGAGATTTTTTGATTTCTTCCGTTTTTAAAGACATATTGATATTATAACCTAAAGCATTAGGTTTGTATAGACTTTTGCACCAATAATCCTCTAAAACGAATTCTTGATTAACGTTGAAAAATTCTATATCCTATTCATACTTTAAGGTATTGCCTAAAGAAAGGAGGTGAATTGGTATGGCTACAATCATCGTTGGCGATTCGGAAAACCTTGAAAAAGCTCTTAAACGTTTTAAGCGTATGACAGAAAACGAAGGCATTGTCAAAGAATTTAAAGATCGCAGATATTTTACAAAGCCTTCTGCTGAACTTCACCAGAAAAAAACTTCTTTGGCAAGAAAACTTTTGATAAAACGAAAAAAAGCAGTTCGTAAATCTGCTTACTAAAGAAAAGAATAATTTGGGTTATTTTTTTCTTGACATCCCGTATTAATAGGGTTAGTATATAAATAGCTTGTAAAAAGCTAATAAACTCTCTCCGATTTAGTATGGGAAACCATACGGACGGCTTTTTGGACAACTTTGTTGCTTCGAAAAGCCGTTTTTTTATTCTGCTGGCAAGAAATCTAAAAATGAAAATTAAACTTGAAAAATTAAACAAAACGTATCTTTCAAAAGATGGTTCAGAAATCAAAGCTGTAAGCAATGTTTCTCTTGATATTCCAGAGAACAGGATTTTTGGTATTATTGGAAAAAGCGGCGCCGGAAAAAGCTCGCTTGTGCGACTTATCAGTCTGCTGGAAACTCCTGATTCAGGCGCGGTTTATTATGGTGAAAAAAGAGTTGATAATCTTCCTAAAAAACAGTTGATTGCGCAGCGCAGAAAAATTGGAATGATTTTTCAGAATTTTAATCTTTTCACATCAAGAACGGCAGGAAAAAATATTGCATATCCTTTGGAAATCTGCGGAACACCAAAAGAAAAAATTGCAACGCGGGTAAAAGAAATGCTTAGTCTGGTTGGACTTGAGGACCGCGAGGATGCGCCAATCAGCACTCTTTCCGGCGGTCAGAAGCAGCGAATCGCAATTGCCAGGGCTTTGGCGACAAATCCGGATATTTTGTTCTGCGATGAAGCGACAAGTGCTCTTGATCCACAGACAACACGTGCAATTCTTGCGCTTATCCGTGACATCCAGAAAAAAATGAATCTTACAGTTGTAATGATTACTCATCAGATGGAAGTTGTGCGCGACGCATGTGATCAAGTTGCTGTTATTGAAAACGGTGCTGTTGTCGAGCAGGGAAGTGTTTCAGATTTGTTTGAAAACCCTCAGACAGAAACAACAAAAGATTTCCTTAGAAATATTACTCACACAAACGATGAGCAGCTTCAGAATGTTTCTTCAAACCTGATAAAATGGTCAAAGAAAGGCGGAAAATATACGTTGAGATTTGCAGGAAATTCTTCTGGGGAGCCAGTTCTTAGCCATGCGACAAAAAAATTCAACATTGATTTTAATATTCTTGCTGCTGGAATTGAAAAACTTCCGGACAGTCAAGTTGGAACTATGCTTGTTGATATAATTGGTGAAAAATCCGAGATTGAAAAAACAATCGCGTTTTTAAATGAAAATAACGTTTCTGTTCAGGAAGAATCTTTCTAGGAGAAAAGAATGAGCCAGATTTTGATTTTAGTAGGGCAGTCAACCCTTGAAACTTTGATAATGACATTTTTTTCCGCGCTGTTTGCCCTTGTTTTGGGATTTCCGCTTGGAGTCCTTTTGAATATTACAAATAAATTTGGAATTACACCAAAACCGGTTTTTAATATTGTTTTGAGCCGAATAATCGATGTTTTGCGTTCGTTTCCGTTTGTAATACTGATGATTGTTCTTCTTCCATTTACGCGCCTTGTGCTTGGAAGTGCGATTGGAACTGCGCCAACAATTGTTCCTCTTGCAATTGCGGCAACTCCTTTTGTTGCCCGCATTACAGAAACATCCTTAAACGAGGTTGATTCCGGAATGATTCAGGCTGCAAAAGCGATGGGTTCAACAAACTGGCAGATTATCTATAAAGTGCTTGTGCCGGAAGCAATGCCTTCGGTGATTTCTGGAGTCACGCTTACAATAATCACTTTGATTGGTTATTCGGCAATGGCAGGAACTCTTGGTGGCGGCGGATTGGGCGATCTTGCTATCCGTTATGGTTATCAGCGCTTCCGCACGGGAATAATGGTTGCTGCTGTTATCGTGATTATAATTCTTGTTGCTTTGATTCAGTTTGTTGGAACAAAAATCACAAACCACATGATGAGCAAACGATAAAATTTTAAAAAATATGCAAAAACCTGTTGACACTTTTGGTATGGCAAGGTATAAATAATCATACTAAATCACTAGGAATTAGCGGTTTTAAAAAGGAATTTTGGAGGCAATATATGAAAAAAATTATCGCTTTTGTCGCAGTTGCATTGGCTTTTGCATCTGTAAACGCTCAGAAAGTGTTGAAAGTTGGTGCAACACCAGAGCCACACGCAGATCTTTTGAACCTCGTAAAGGATGATTTGAAGGCAGAAGGAATTACTCTTCAGGTTATCGAAATGACAGATTATCCGACTTTGAACGAAGTTCTTGAAGCTGGTGATATAGACGCAAACTTTGACCAGCACCTTCCATACATGGAATCTTTCAATAAAGAGAAGGGAACTCATCTTGTTGCTGTTGCAGGAATCCATGTTGAACCATTTGCTTTGTACTCAAAAAAAGTGAAATCAATCAAAGATTTCAAGAAAAAGGCTGTGATTGCAATTCCTAACGACCCGACAAATGAAGCACGTGCACTTCTTCTTTTGCAGGAATCTGGACTGATTACTCTTCGTGATGGGGCTGGAATTGAAGCAACTCCAATTGATGTAAAAAATAATCCATTGAAGATTAAATTCCGTGAAATTGAGGGAGCTTCTCTTCCACGTGTTTTGAACGATGTTGATGGAGCTGTTATCAACGGAAATTATGCGCTTCCAGCTGGTCTTTCTGCGAAAAAAGACGGACTTTTTGTTGAAGGTTCATCATCTCCTTATGTAAACTATCTTGTTGTAAAGCAGGGTAGTGAAAATAAGCCAGAAATCAAGGCTTTGGTAAAGGCTCTTCAGAGTCAGAAAGTAAAAGATTATATCAACAGCAAATATCCAAACGGTGAAGTCGTTGCTGCTTTCTAAACTTTTGAAATGAATAAAAAATCCGCGGGCAAATATTATGTCTGCGGATTTTTTTTGTTTTATCAGATTTTTATTCGGATTTTACAAAGTTTTCAAGGCGGTTCATTGCATCCTCAAGGATTTTTCTTGGACATGCCAAATTGATTCTTACAAAATTTTCGCCACATTTTCCATATTCTGAGCCGCCATTTATGTAAAGTCCGGTTTTTTCGCGCAATTTTTGGGCGAATTCATCTCCATTGCGGCGCAAATCAACCCATAATAAATATGTTGAGTCGGAATTTACAACATTAAATTTTTTGTCCAAGGAATTTATTCGTTTCGTGGCGTAATCACGGTTTTCAAAGAGATAATTATTTAGCTCATTCAGCCATTCTTCTCCTTTGTTGAATGCGGAAATTGTTGCGTCAACTGCAAAAGCATTTGGCTCGGCGATTTCATCGGTATTCAGAGCGCGCCAAACTTTATGTCTTAAAAGCGGATTTTTTATAATTACTGCCGCTGAATTAATTCCTGCAATATTAAAGCATTTTGTTGGAGCAACGCATGAAACGGAAATTTCTGCGCATATTTCAGAGGCGCCCGAGAAAGGCACGTAATTTTTTCCAGGTCTGACAATATCACAATGAATTTCATCGCTGATTACAGTCACACCATATTTTTTGCAAAGCTCACCGATTTTTGCAAGTTCCTCTTTCTTCCATATGTTTCCGGTAGGGTTCTGCGGATTGCATAAAATCATCAATGAAACTTGCGGGTCAGAAAGTTCTTTTTCCAGGCGTGAAAAATTCAGCGAATATTCAGTTCCATTGTATTCAAGAGGGCACTCAACAGGGAATCTTCCGTTGTTTACGATTGAATTAAAAAAAATATTGTAACATGGCGTAAGGAGCAGAACTTTTTCAGCCGGTGTTGTAAGTTTTCTGACGCAAGAAGATATTGCCGGAACAACACCTGTGCAAAAAATTATACTATCTATGGAAATTTCTAGGTTATGGCGGCGTTTCCACCATCCAATATAGCTATTTTTCAGTTCATCTGGAACTATTGAATAGCCAAAAATTCCATTTGCAACACGTTTTTCTATTGCGTTTTTTACGCAAGGCGCAGTTTCAAAATCCATGTCGGCGACCCAAAGCGGAAGTTCGCCATTTTTTACATCCCATTTCAAGGAATTTGTATTTTTTCTGTCTACAATATTGTCAAAATTGAATTTCATTTATCGCTCGTTCGGATTTGGATCCTCTGAAAAGTTTTCATCAATGTTTTCACATACGATTTTTGTCTTTGAAACATCAACACGCTGCGGATTCATAATCAAAGTTCCAATTCCGGCAGCCCTGATGATTCCTGAGCCAGGATTTTTTACGCTGTCAACTTTATTTACGATGTCCGCATTTATATTTGTTGAATATTCAAAGGCTAGGTCAGTGTTGATAAGCGTGCAGTTTTCAAGCGTAAGTCCATCTATGTAGCACAAACCTTGATTACTTTCGATTGTGCAGTTCACAAACTTTAAATTTTTTGAATTCCAGCCAAGATATTCTCCGCAGATAAATGAATCGTAGATTGTTACGTTTTCGCAGTTCCAGAAAGAGTCTTTTGAATTCAATTTTGCGTTATGAATTTCGATGTTTTTTCCGCCGTCAAGAAAATAATTTCCATCAAGCACAAAATTATTTGCCCGGAAGTTTTCTGAATTCATGGCAAAATAATTTCCTTTCGCATAAACCTGTTCAAGTTGAATATTTTTGCAGCTCCATAAAGTTTCTTCCGCATTGCCAAAAGTGACTTTTTTTAGAAAAACGCCATCACAGCGCCGGAATTCTTTTGGAGCCTCTATGACCGTGTCTTCGATTTTTACGTTTTTTGCGTACCATAGTCCAGAACGCGAAAGGTCATGGAAAATTGAATTTTTTACAGTCGCATTCTCGGAGTTCCATAAAGGATATTTGTATTCAAAACTTGCTTGTTCAAGAATTAAATTTTTTGAATGTTTTAAAGGTGATTCGCCGTCCAGAAATGTTGAATTTACATAATGCGTGTCGTGCGAAAAATATTCTGCGCGCTCGCCAGAGAATTTTTGTTGATAATTATCTTTCATATTGAATTCCGTATTTTTAAAAGATAATTATTTTTTTTCAAAATGTGTATAAAATTCAAAAAAAAAGATGAAATTCTTGCGTTTTTATACATCCTATAATCTATCTTCTGTCTACCAAAAATAAGATTCGGTTTTTATTCTTGATTAAAACTACTCTTTTTTGGCACTTGCTTGATTTATGAGAATGCGGTAGCGCTGGGAGCTCCGAAGTTCTGCGGCGGGGTTTGGAACAAAGCCTGACGCAGAATGAGCGTTTTAGCGAAGGGCGGACATAGCGACGGCAAATACTTGAAAAGTTTTTGCCGGACCGCCGGAATTTTATTTAATATCCGTATTGTTTTTTGAACTTTACAAGACACACGGCAACAACAACCGCTGAAAGAATTTCGTAAGCAATTCCGCTGAGCCAGATTCCATCGATTCCCCACAAAAGCGGAAGAACTAAAACACATAGAATCTGGAAAACCAGCGTGCGCATAAAAGAAATCAGGGCTGAGACAAAACCGTTGTTCAGCGCGGTAAAAAATGACGAGCCGAACATGTTGAATCCCATCAGCAAAAAAGAAAACGAAAACAGATGGAAAGCACGTTTTGTAAGCGCAAAAAGGTCCGCATCGTAACCGGTAAAAAGCCTTGAAAAAGGTACGGAAAGAAGTTCCGCAGAAACAAACATCGCAAGTCCAAAAACGCCCATCGCTATAAGATTCTTCTTGTAAAGATTATGCAGCTCCGCCTGGTTTTCCGCGCCGTAATGATAGCTTACAATCGGCGAAGTTCCGATTCCCCAGCCAAGAAAAACTGCCCCAAAAATAAATCCCACATACATAAGGCAACCGTAAGCGGCAACTCCGTCTTCTCCGGCAAATTTTATAAGCTGAAGATTGTACAAAATGCCCACGACTGACATCGCAATGTTTGAAAGGAGCTCCGAAGAACCGTTGGTAAAAGTCTTGAACAGAATCACGCCGTTCCATTTTGCCTTTCCAATCCGCAGAACCGATTTGTTCGGGCTCAAAAAATAAACCAGCGGAACAAGGCCTCCTACAACCTGGCTCACACAAGTCGCAGCTGCCGCGCCGGCAAGCCCCCACTTAAAGACCGCCACAAACAGCGCATCCAGAACCATGTTTGTAACACCGGCGCTTACCGTAAGAACAAGGCCCATAGTCGGAAGCTCAGCCGCAATCAGAAAAGTCTGGAACGAAGTCTGAAGCATAAAAAGCGTGAGCGTTCCGCACAAAATTCTTCCATATAATATTGCATTTTCAAGAAGCTGGCCTTGTGCGCCAAGAGCCGATGCGATTTTCCGCATAAAAATCATAGCCACAACAGAAATCACAACTCCAAGCCCAATCAGAAAATAGACCAGCAGAGAAAAAGTCTCGTTCGCACGTTTTTTATCACCCTCGCCTAGAAATCTTGCCACAAGAGCCGTTCCTCCTGTTCCAATCATAAAACCAACGGACGAAAGCATCATAATCACCGGAAAAATCAGGTTTACTCCGGCAAAAGCAGTCTTTCCCACAAAGTTGGAAACAAAGATTCCGTCAACGACACTGTAAATCGAAGTAAAAACCATCATTCCGATTGAAGGCAGCGTAAAACGAATCAGTCTGCCAAACGTAAAATGATCCGAAAGTTTAATATCCATAAAAACCTCAAAAGTCCCGAATAAAATAAAACTGGGCGCATACGGCTCGCAAAGCTCTCCGTACCGGGCTGCTCCGGGTTCCGGCCTTCGCCTCCAGTCGCCGCCTGAGGCGCCGTCCGCTTCGCGCCCTCCGTATCCCTTGCGCATTTCCGCAAATCAAATTCCACAGGGAAACCCAATGCTTCTCAAAATGTATTTTTGTCCGAAATCGGACAAGTGATTGTATCAACATACGAATTTATAGGAAAAATGTCAATAAGGTTTGCTTAAATTTTAAATTAATCCCCTTCCCTGAAACTGTTTTTCCAATTCGTTTTTATATTTTTCTGCCAGCGAAAGAAACTGCGATTTTTCTTCCTGCGTCCATTTGTCAAAAACTGAGTCTTCGGCGGAAATCATAGGAACAACGGATTTTTCTGCAAGTGCAAGCCCTTTTTCTGTTAGCGAGACAATCACGTTGCGGCCGTCGCCGGCTGCGCGTTTTACAAGACCGAGCGATTCAAGCTTTGAAAGCGCGGAATTTATTGTCTTGCGGCTGATTCCGTAGCGGCGCGTGAATTCGCTTTGGTTGCATGGTCCGTCCATGTCGTAAAGGCAGTAAAAAATCCAGGAAACGCTGTCCGAAAGCGAGCATTTTGTGTTTGCCTTGTGGTAAAGCTCATCAATCTGGTTCATAAGGTACGTAAAACGCCGCGTCGCTTCGTGTGAAAGGTTTTGATTTCCAGTCATTTTTTCTGTTATTCCGCCAAAAAATTTTTTATGTTTTAGCCCAAATGTCAAGTTTTATAGTTCGGCATAAAAACTCGATATTTGGAATATTTTATTATACAACAGATGGAAAAAAATGGCGAATGTCAGTTAAGTTGAAAAAATAAAATGCTGAAAATTGATTTGCGTTAGGGCATGGAAACCCGAAGTTCCAGAGCAACTGAAGGTTGTGGCGGAATGAGCGTGAGCGAAGGTTGGAACGCCCGGCCGGGATGGCAGTTGAGCTTTGCGAGGCTGACAGGCCGGGAACGCCCAAATTTTGTTGTGAAAATAAAAACTACTCTATCACGATTTGATAGAGATACTGATGTAAAATGTTTGCAAAACAGAAAAAGGAAGGTGTTTTATGAAGAAGAAATTTGTTTTGATTTTGATGATGATAGCTAGAGCTGCGCTTTTTGCGGAGGAAAAGATTTTCCGGTATGTATCGATTCAGGAAAGCCAGATGTATAACACAATGACGTTGGCAGTTTTGGATATAGATCATGATATTGGAATCGACTTTGACACAAGCACTCCAGGTCAAATAACTGCATTGTTAAACAGAAAAAATGCCCGGCTGATTAAAAATTCGATTCTCCCGAATCTTGAATCTTCTTGGTATGGGTACACTTCTTATATTTACCTGGGTCCTGAAAAAGATGCGGAGGCGGAAATTCTTTCTGCAGAAGAATTTGAAGATTATCTGGACGAAGCGATTCGGCAAGCTAATTAATCTGTTCGGCGGTCAAAAAAATCATGGACGGCTTAATTTTTAATGCGGCGGCAAGTTTTTCGAGCGATTTTACAGTTGGACTTGCAAGATTATTTTCTATTTTATACATATAATGCCTAGAAACGCCAGCGTCAAAAGCAAGCTGCTCCTGGCTAAGCCCATTGCGCTTACGCAACTCAACAATCGCCTTTCCTAAATCCATAGGAAAATTATATTTTATCAAACCCTATAATAACACGCTTTTTAGTTACACGTACTATAGTTTGCATAAAGTTGAATGTGGGGATATAATATTGGGAAAGAATGAAAAAAATTTACTTTTCAAAAGTTCAGATATATACTTATTGCTATATTTAGGAGAAAAAATTATGAAAAGAAATATAATTAAAAAGAAGAGCATGTCGATTTTTATAATATTTATTTTCTTTTCAACACAAATATTTTCACAAAGCCAATACAACGCAAACGATTTAATAGGTAAAAAATATAAAGAAAAATTGATAGGTGGATGGATTTTAGATTTTTCGAAAACAGATGATGATGGAAAAAATCTAATAGGGATTAAAACAGACAAAAATAATGAAATATTATATTATCCCTATAGAGCAGATTCAGAATATATTTATATAAAAGCAGATAATCAAAAAACAATAAAATACTCTATTTCTAGCGAATGTAAAGAACTAAAGATTTTTTTGGAAGAGAATGAATTTAAGGAGTTAAAAGAAACTAAAGAACTTTATATGAATGTGGCAAAAAAAGTAGGAACTGGAATTCTAGGAGTTACAGCAATAATATTAGGAGGCACTCAGATAAATAATCAGAGTGGGAACAATTAAATATGGGAAAATTTTTAGCAATATTGGCAATAATATTAGGTGTAATTGCTCTAATTTCTTTATTTTTTTAAATTATAATAATGAGAATACTTTTTAAATCTTTATATAACAAACTATTTTGTATTATTTTATTAACAGGTTCTATTTTTCAAACAAATTTATTTGCAGAAAAAAATCAAATAAAACTTGACGGTTCCTATCTTGTTGGTTGTTCTTTTCTTGAAAAAAGCCTTGGTGGTTTAAGTGTTTTTAGAACAAAAGAATTTGAGTTTACAAAAACTTGTCTTATTGTTACTGATTTCAAAACAAAAAACTACACAGAATATTCATATCAAATCGATAGAAATATTATACATCTTACAAAAAAATCTGGTCTAGTTGATTATTTTGATGAAAATCAAATGGAATTTGAAATTTCTAGTAAAGATCCTCTTTCAGAGCGAGAATTAATTTTTTACAAAAAAAATGGAAAAAAATTAAAATTTCTTGAAGAAAAATCTTTTAGAAAAACGACAAGCGATATAGGAATTACAACTGCACTTGCAGGTGTAACCGTAGGTGCTTCAGGACTAGTTCTTTCCTCTTATTTGAACCAATTTAAATTCCCCAATCCAAATGATTACAGAAATATGAATTTAAATCAGATTTTCAAACTTTATGTAGGAGAATCAAACGGAAGAAGACTTTCAGATAACTTAGAAAAGGCAGGAATACCCAAACCTCTAAAAGAATCTGCAGCCCATCACATTGTTCCTAAAAAGGATACAAGAGGAAACTCTGCGGTATCTAGAAAAATACTTGAGGAAGTAGGAATTGACTTGGATAATCCATTAAATGGAGTTTATCTACCAACTGATAAAACTTTTTCGAAAATAACAGGAATAGCATTTCATGCACCCAATGAATATATGCATGGTACTGATTTTTTAGAAGGCTTGACCCAACGATTGCTACAGGCAAGAGGAGATAGACTTGCTGTTGAAGAAGTCTTGTATTTAGCTCGTGATAATTTATTAAATGGAAAAACTTGGTAAAATGAAAATTTATTCAATCTTAATAGAAAATAAAAATTTTTTTTATTCCCCTATAAATTATGAAGATTTTTTTTCTATTTCAAGCGGAAATTATAATCTGGTAGATAATATTGGAGCTGATTTTAAAAGGATTATAAATTCTGATTCCTTTTTAGGTGATTTTACATGGTGTGACAACTCCTCAATTCTTCTATTAAAAAAAACATTAACAGAAGAGCTCTTATTCAAAAATATAAAGTATTTACCATTAAAAAATGATTCTGAATATTACATTATTTGTCCTAATTGCATTGATTGCCTTGATTTAAAAAAATCAAAAATTTCATATTTCAAAAATTCAAAAAAAATAATGTCTATAGATAAATATGTCTTTCGGGAAAAATTAATTTCAGATAATGAATTATTTTTTAAAATAAAATTATTAAATTACTCCCCTATCTTTTGTAACGATAAATTTGTCGATTTTTATAAAAAAAATAAATTAACTGGGCTAGTTTTTAAGAGAATATTTTAAGGGGAAAATTTAAATTAGTACCTAATATTTACAGGTTAGCACACAATATTAAAAAAAATTATTGATTAAATTTATTCAAAAATATAAAATAAATTGAATTTTTGGATATTTCCAAAGTTCGGAGGTGAATACAATGTCTTGTGAAAACATAAAGTTTTTCAATGATACAATTGATTTCATCGTTAAATTTATTAAGGCTAATGCTAAAAATGTTTGTAGAAAGCAAAGTCAATATGCGGATATTTTTAATAAACTTGGAATAAAATTGTTTTATAAGAAAGAACTTCCAGTTGCAAAAGCATGTTTTTGGATTTCTGATATGTTGGGAAATCCGCATGCTTATAAAAATTTTCTTTGTATTTAAATTTTAGAATTTAACGTTATCCATCATTTTCTGAATGATGGATAAAAAATTATTTGATATGTATAATGTAAATTAAAAAAACTAATATTTCTTTTTGAATTAAACAGGCAAGATCCATCCTTGTGATAGATTTTTATATCTTTTCTGAGTTTCGTCTGAAATAATTAATTCAACATCATAATCACTCGATTTTCTTCTATTTTGCCTAACAAAAGGTTTATACAACAATTTATTTTGAGAAATTTTTGATTCTAAAAAATCAAGTAGATTTTTTAAAGATTTTTCTAGATAATCTGAATCTTTTTCTAAATCTACTTCATGAGAAGAATCAATATACACAAGAGTTTTATTAGGTGCAGGTGTTATAATATCATAAATCATTGGTCCCATATTGTAAGCATCTAGAATGTTTACTAAACAACTCTTCTCTCCAAGTTCTAAGATAATCTGCATAATATTATTTTTTTTTGGTGTCATACTTTATCTCCTAATTTTAATTTTCATAGTCAATATAAACTTAAAGAGATTTGAATATTTAATAAACAAACTCTTATTTATAAGATATAAAAAATAATAAATCAGGCAATTTTTTCAAGAACTTTAATCATTCTATAATGCTTATACAAAAGTCATTTAATTCTATCTTAAAAAGAGAATAAAGAACTTCAGACCATAGTTTTATAAAACCTCTATCATTTTTTTTATTAACTCATTTAAATCTTGACTCTTGCGACATAGAGCTTGAGGATGATAAGTCCATAAAATTTTTGTATTTGAATATTTTAATTTGTATACACATAATAAATTTGCAATTGACTCTTCTTCAACAAATTCTGCTCCAAGTCCATCCAAATACCAATTTTCAACATATTTCCAACATAAAATAACAACATAATCAGGCTTAAATGTATTTATAACATTTTTAAGTTTAGAAATATTTTTGGATCCTTCTAATAATTCTGAATATGCATATTTATCAAAACTGTTACAAAAATCTTCACCATATTTTCTTATTGTTGTAGGAATTTCTAAGGAATAAATATTTCCCCATCCTAGTTGATTCAATATATTTTTCTGATGATTAGATAACTTTTGAAAACTATCATATTTTTCCCCATTTAAAGCCAAGTGCAATTTGCTGACAAAATTCCAAAAAGTATATGGATTATTGCATTTTAGTATTTCATCTATTGATTGAGGCCAATAATTATTTTTTTTTAAGTAATCTTTTTCTGATACTTTATATAAGTTTTCAAAACCAAGCCATTCATAAGTATCCTGTCCGATATAAAATATCTTGATATTGGAATCGTAATAATTATCAAAAACATGAGGTATAAATAATCCGCTTAAATCAGATTTTCTTTCTAACCAAATGTTTTTATAGATATTTTCAGTTTGGCTTTTAAAATCTTTAATTAAAGGAATATATATTTTTTCTTGATTAGAATCAATTTTCATATTTCATACCTCTGTATCAAAATACTAAAACATGAAATTGTAATCAAGTAAAATTCTACCTTGCAAATTTTTCAAATCAGCATTATTATAATGGCTATTAAGTTAATGGTGATTATAATATGAAAAGATTTTATGACCGAAAAAAAGAACTTGAATCGCTTGAACAAATTGAAAAAAATTCTTTTACAAACGCAAATTTCACTTTAATAACTGGGCGAAGAAGAATTGGTAAAACAACGTTGCTCAAAAAATTTATTGAGGGCAAAAAAAGTTGTTATTTGTTTACAACACGTTGCTCCGAAACGCTTTTATGTCAACAGTGGCAAAAACAACTTGAAGAATCGATTGGGTTAAAAATATTCGGAAATATTACAAAACTTTCCGTGCTCTTTGAACAGGTAATGCAGTTTTCAAAACAGCAGCATTTTATTTTGATTATTGACGAATTTCAGGATTTACAAACAATAAATTCTGCCTTTTTTAGTGAAATGCAAAATATTTGGGACGCGAACAAAAATAACTCTAAAATCAACTTTATTGTATGTGGTTCAGTTTATTCAATGATGATAAAGATTTTTGAAGATTCGAAAGAGCCTTTGTTCGGACGTGCGACTGCAAAAATCAATTTAATGCCATTTGCACCTTCTATATGCAAAGAAATTTTAAAGGATTTTAATCCAGCTTTCACAAATGAAGATTTGCTATGCCTTTATATGCTTAGTGGCGGAGTTGCAAAATACATTTTTTTGCTCATGGAATCTGGTTGCACAACAAAAAATCAGATGATTGACTTTGTAACAGGAATCACTTCTCCGTTCTTAATCGATGGCAAAGATGTTTTGGTAAGCGAAATGGGAAAAGATTACGGAATTTATTTTTCCATACTGTCACTAATTTCAAAAGGAATGACAACTCAAAGTGAAATTGATTCTATAATTCAAAAGAATACTGGAACATATCTTTCAAATCTTTATAAAGTTTACAATGTGATAAAACCTATAAGACCTCTTTATTCAAAAGCCGAAAGTAGAAATGTTCGCTGGCAAATTACGGATTGTTATCTGCGGTTTTATTTTTGGTTCATTTATTCCAACCAGAATTTAATTGAACTTGGGCAATACGATTTATTGAAAACTTTAATCTTGCGGGATTATGAAACTTTTACCGGCAAAACCCTTGAGCAATATTTGACAGAAAAAATAAAAGAAGAAACGCAATTGACTTTGCTTGGTGGCTGGTGGGATAAAAAATCTCAAAACGAAATTGACATCATTGCCATAAACGGTTTTTCAAAAATATGTAACATTTACGAAGTTAAACGTAAAGCCGAAAAAATAAATCTTAAACTGCTTGAAGAAAAAGCAAATGTATTCAAGAAAAATATTCCTGGCTTTTCTATAAATCTTAGTGGCTTAAGCATTGACGATATGTGATTTTCGCTTTTTGTGTTAAAATAATTTTATGGCACAGGAAAAAAGACATATCGTTTCGCATTTGATGCTGGAACGGCTGGTGGGAATCCATAAAAAAATAAAATCCGGATCTTACCCGAATACAAAACAGCTTGCAGAAGAATTTAATAGCGGAAAAGGAATTGCAACAATCAGCCGCGATATTGAATTTTTGCGCGACCGCTTTGGCGCTCCAATTGAATACGACTACGAACATCGCGGCTATTTTTATACTTCGGACTTTGAAATGCCCTTGAACGCAATTTCGCCGGATGCGATGATTTCGTTGTTTGCGGCAAAAATTATGCTTTCCCATTTTAAGGATTCCCCTTTGTACAGCGAAATTTGCAGCGCAATAAACTTACTAGCGAACTCCGGCCATGAAGAAAATGACGAGCTTTTAAAAAGAATTGCGCTTTCTCCAAATCCCCTGCCAATCAATATAATAGAAGAAAATGTGTGGAAAACGATTTTGCACTCCCTGCGGAATAACTTAAAAATTGAATTTGACTACATCGGCCTGTGGAATCCAAAAAACACGCATAGAAAAGTTCATCCGTACCAGCTTGTAATGGACAACGGAAACTATTTTTTGTACGGTTTTTCAGAAGAGCGAAATGAAAACAGGCTTTTTTCGCTTTCAAGAATAAAAAATCCAAAAGCAACAGAAGAAAATTTTTCGCTTCCAAAAGATTTTGAGTTTGAAAAACACTGCGGCGGCGGCAAATTCGGCTCTTTTTCTTATAACGAATCTGAGCATTACAAAATTGAATTTTACGAGAACGCCCGGCAAATGCTAAAAGATTTTGTCTGGGCAGAAGACCAGAAAATTTCTGATGATGAAACAAGAAATTGCACAACAATTGAATTTTCTTCAACTCAATATCTTAAAATTGAAGAATGGATTTTGTCTCAAGGTTGCTATGCAAAACCGCTTGAACCAGAATGGCTTGTAAACGAATGGAAAGCCCACATCAAAGGAATGATGGCTTTGGCGGAAATAAAATAGGCTCAATTCTTCCCCACCTCACCAAGATTTGTTTCAATCCGGATTTCAAAATATGGGCTGAAGTTTCTTAACTTCATTTTTAGGACTTCTTTTCTTGTTAAATCGCAGTGAGTGTAAAGTCCATGCATTGAAAAACACAAGTGAATTTTGTTGAACGGCTCTTTTCGAAAAAATAGCGGATCTGCCCATTGCGGAACTTCTCCGTCTAAATAATTTTCCTCATTGTCGGCTGAAAGTCCATTCATTGTCATAAGGTTATGAAAAGTGTAAGCAAGCAACGAATCTTCTTTTGTAACAATTCCAAACGGATGATGAAAATTACAGTCGAGCGTTTTTTCTATCTCACTTTTGTCAAAAATTGAATATCCGTTTTTTACAAGCTGCTCAAAGTCTTTTTTGATTTTTTTAGAAGTTAAATTTATGCTAAGTTCGTATTCAAGCATTTTTTTTGCAAGCTTCAGAAGTTTTCGTTTTTCAAACCAGAAGAAATTTTGTCTTTCCGGATGTTTTTTCATTTTTTCAAAGTATTCTTTGTTCATCCTAAAGTCTTTGCGCTCTTTTTCTGTGAATTTTCTGTGCAACTTGAATTTTCCAATAGTGATTTTTATGCAGTGATAAAAATCTTCTGGCTTTGCATTTTTAAAAATTTCATAAGGAATTTTGTAGTTCGCCCAATATGGCTTTTCATCTTCTTCCTTTTCAGGATGAAGGAAACCGTAAGTTACGCGGCAAATGTAATCCATAGGAATTGAAAGTTCATCCTTGCTGTAGTTTTTCCACAAATCAAGAGCCTTTAGTTTGTTCGGCAGTTTTTTCCCATATTCAAACACGAGTTTCCATTCTGATTCGGCTTCAAAATACTCATCAACTCCGGAAATGTTGTCTTCTTCGTCAACGCCAAATCCGATGTCGCCAGTTATTTTATATCCTTTGTAGTAAGTTTTTCCGCTTTTTATCAATAAATCCAGCTGTTCTTTTATTTCTGCCATCTGGTCATAAAGAAGAAACATCAGCTCGTAGATTCTAGCGTTGATTCTGCTTAGATTCTTCATTGTTTTGTTGTTTTCCATGTTTTGCCTAATTATAAAAGTCCCGGTGAGCTTGAGAAATATCTTTATTATTTTTTATCCATTTTTTTGCCTTGTAGTAAAACTGTGGATTGCTTTCGCATTTTTCCCACTCTCTTTTAGGCTGACTTGCGGCTTTTTTCATCCAATAAGCACCTTTTTCAACATTGTCAGATTCCAAGAATTTTTTGGCATAATAGAATTGAGCATTTGGACAGCCGTTTTTTGCCGATAATTCAAGTTCCTTTGTTCCGTCAGTTTTCCAACCGCAATATTCTTTGTAAAAATGAATTTGATAAATCCAATACTGAGCGATTGCGTAATTTTGAGCGGCGGCTCTTTTAAACCAGTTTAATGCTTTATTGAAAACAAGTTTGTCATTAAGAACAGCATAGTTTTTATCAACATCAACATAATAACCGCTACCTTGACAGTAACGAAATCTTCCCATAATAACATACGCACGCGGATTTTTTTTCTTAATTCCTTTTTTTAGCCATTTTTTGGGAATTTTCATAGTTCTACAAAAAAAATTTTCTAGATAAATTTGGGCAATATCAAGTTGTGCAGAAACAATTCCCATTTTTGCAAAAGGATAAAGCAAAATAATTTTAACCAAAGGAAAAAACGTATCCGTAAAGAAATAAGAAATATTGCTCGCTATTCTTTGAAAAAACTCTTTTAAAATGTAAATCATAAACACCTCTTAAAATTTTAAAGGTTGAACTGTTGTATTTATAAAAATATACATTCCCTAGTCTTTCATTTGCTGATAGAGTTAAAAGAATAAACAAAAAGCGTAAGCGAATTTACAATTTGTGAAAATTCTGTGGGCGATGACCTACTTTCCTTTCAAACGATTTTCTTTTCAATAAGAGAAATCATTTCTGTTCTAAAACTAGAATTTTATCTACCAAATTTATCTCTTCTGCCGACAAATCAGAATTCTTAAAGTTTGGATTAATTTTGTACCAATTGAAATCTTTAAATATATTTCTTAAGTCATCAGACTTAAAGGCATAACCGTGTTTTGCAAAAACAAGATTTCTAATAAGCCTAAGGTCTTTTTTATTCAAATTTGAAACATTAATATTTGGATAGTTTTTATCATTCCAGTAAAAAAGAGGAATTTCAAGCAACAAATCATCAGAATCTTCATACCACATTCTGTATTCTGTTGGTTTTTCTTTGTAGATTCGCGCGGCAATACCTTCAATTTTTAGGACACAAAGTCCCATGTCGCCATACAGCCAGATAGAACAGTTTGTGCCATGACAATAACTAGAATCCTTAAACCAGCGGAATTCTTTATCATAAATTGTTATTCTGTCATTTTGTATTTTTATCTCTGAGTTTTGCAAAACATCCTCAAAGATTACTGGGAGAACGTATCTATTAAAAGCCTCATAACCTTTATGGTCTGACTCGTTCCCAATCTTTATATAATCAGAGCCTTTTTCATCGGTAAGAAAATAATCATTATCTTTTTTGAAAAAATTCCATTTATCAATTTCTTTTGCATCAATTGCATAACCATCATGAAACCACAAATCTGAATAACATATTTCATTGTTCAACATAAGAATGTCATAATTTCCGGCACTGTGACTTTTTGACATAGCTTCTTCATAAGAATGAGTGTTCTTCAAAATATTATCAAATAAAACAGAAACATAAGTTCCCGTAAAATTTTCAGGAATTTCTCGAGTTATCTTAAATTCATCGGAAAACACCGAGCTGATAACAAAAAAAGCAAAAACACTTATAAAAAGTTTTTTCATATTCTTCTCCAATTTTATTTTTTATATTACACATACATAATACTAAATACTTTCTTGAGTTTCTACCTATCGCTTCCACTTTCCCGTTTTGTATTCCGCGAACGAAATTACAAAGTTCATGAACCAGCCCATCGGAACAGAATACCAGACCCATTCAATTCCAAACCGGGGAGCGCAGACAATTGAAACAACAACACGGATTGAAAGATTGATTAAATTCGCAAGCGTAAAAACTTTCATATCGCTAGCACCGCGCAAAAGTCCGTCGCAGGCCATCTTGAATCCTATCCAGCAGTAAAAAAATCCTTCAAAACGAAGAGCAGCTTGCCCTGTCCGCAAGGCGGTCTCGCTTCCGCCTGTTCCGATAAAAAGAGAAATAAGCGGACGGTAAAAAATCTCAATGCACACGCAAAGTGCAACCGCAAAAAACGCGACCATAAGATTTGCCGCGTGGTAGCCTTTTACAACGCGTTCCGGTTTTCCCGCGCCGATGTTTTGCGCAGTGTATGAGGACATTGAGTTGTTGAGCGCCGCCATTGGTACAATCGCAATCGATGCAATCCGGCTGAACGCAGAATATCCGGCAAGAGCTTCCGAGCCAAAACTGTTCACTACGGACTGAACCAGCATCATTCCAATAGAAACGGTGGACTGCTGCAATATAGAAGGAATTGCAATTTTCGCCATTGAAGCAAGCTCTCGGCCGTCAAAAAATCTGAAATTTCTGCTAAAAGAATTTCCGCAGCAAACAGAATTTTCATCCGCCGCAACGCCATCATCCGAATCCTTGAATCTTCCGAGCGTATTCATAAAAACCGCAAACGACAAAACGCACGAAAGTCCCTGAGCAATCAGCGTAGCCCAAGCAGCTCCAGCAACGCCGGTCTTAAAAACCGCGACAAACACAAAATCCAGCGCAACATTCAGCACAGAAGAAAAAATCAGAAAAACAAGCGGAATCCTAGACTTTCCAAGCGCATTGAACATCGAAGAAATCACGTTGTACATGAACAAAAACGGCAGCCCTAGAAAATAAATGCGCAGATATACAAGCGCCATATCCAAAGCGTCAGAAGGAGTTTTCAGGGCAACAAGAAGCGGCCGGTTTATTACAATTCCCAACGCGCCAAGAAAAACGCTGATTCCCAGAAATGTCAAAAACGCAGTGCTGACCGCCGTCTTCATTGCAGAAAAATTGCGCGCGCCAAAATATTTGCTCACAATCACCGAAGAGCCAACTCCGCCGCCAATCGCCACGCAAATAAAAACAACCGTAAGCGAATACGAAGCCCCAACCGCCGCCAGAGCCTGCTCGCCCACAAAACGCCCCACGACCGCCGAATCAACCATCGTGTAAAGCTGCTGAAACAAATTGCCAATAATAATCGGAAGAGAAAAAACAAAAAGCGCATAAAACGCCGGCTTTGAAGTAAGATAATCGCTTTTCATACCAAAATCATAGCAGAAAAGAAAAAAAGTGTCGAACGAGAAAAGACCAAGTTTTTAGCCAGCAAAATTACCTAAAAACTTTTACACTGCCCTGCTTTTATGGCATGCAAAATAAATCACCTGGTTTTCCTTTGAAATTTCTTTTACAAGCTGCAGCGCATTTGGGATTTTTTCGTCATCAAGATTTACAAACGGATCATCCAAAATGATTGGCGGTCTGATATTTTTAAAGAGCGAATCCACAAGAGCCATCCGCGAACAAAAGTTCACCATGTCCTTATAGCCGTCGCTAAGAAAATTGCTTTTGTGCGTCTTGCCGTTGTCATCAACCGAAACCTCCAAATCAGTGTTTATAATCAAGTTTACGGAAGAGCCGAGCATTTTTACATATTTTTCAAACCCTTTCTTCATCGGATCGCTGTAATTTGAGTCAAGATTTTCCTTGGCTTTCTGAAGCAGCACCAGGGTCTTTGAAAAAATCTCGTATTCGTCGGATTTCTCGCGCTTTTCAATTGAAAGCTGCTCGATTTCTGTCTCGATGTCAACTTTTTTTTCTGTAACGGCAAGATTGTCGCTGATTATTTTTTGACAGTCGGAAAGAGACTTGTTTTTGGAAGAAATTTTTTCCCCGATGTCCGACAATTCATCTTGCAGAACATCAACCGATTTTTCCGGCTTTTTAAGGTTTTCAAAAGACTCAATATTGTTGTTTGGATCGGCTTCAAAAAGTTCAATTTTCTTTTTTTCAGAAAGAATTTGGTTTTCAATGTTTTTGATTTCCGTAAGTTTATTGTGAATCTGCAGAGCCTGATTTGCATAGCTCAAAGTTTTTTCAGTCCTGTACTGGGCAAAAATCGTGTCAAGTTTGGCTTTTTCTTCCTGCTGAATTCTTAGATTTTCAGAATCCGCGTCAATCTTTTTCTTAAGGGAATCAAGTTTTGCAAGTTTTTCATTCAAAATCTGGATGTCTGCAGGCACAGAAGAAATATTTTCCATTTTGCAGTAGCGTTTTGTAAAAGCTTTGATTTTGTTTTCGTATTCTTCCGGTGTGATTTTTTGCGTGTTCAGCCAATTTTTGTATTCATTTTCTTTTTGCAGAAGCCGTGAATAATCGCTGAACTCCGTGCTGATTTTTGTAAGCGCGCCAATCTCAGATTTTTCCTCTGAGGAATATTTTCTGATGAAATTCTTGTAGGCGGCTTCCAGATTTTCCGCGTGGCTCTGCTTTTCCGCAATTTCTTTTTTAAGATTAGAAATTTTCTGCTCAAATTCTGAAAAATTCTGTTTTTTTTCTTTTGTGGCAATCGCCAGAATCATAAAAAGCATAAAAACTGCAAGTCCGGCAAGCCCAAGAATCATATTGTTCAAGACGAAGCCAAAAATTCCAGCCGCCGCGCCCAAAATTCCAAGCACAATAAACACAATTCTTTTTGGCGCTTTCTGTTTTTGCTGCAAAAGTGAGTTCAAGTTGTTTTCGTCCACAAAAAGTTCATTTTTAAGCTCGTTGATTTTATTTTTTTCTTCCTGCACTTTTGAAATATCAGAAATGCAGGAATTGATTTTTTCCTCTGAAACGTCAGAATTTCCGTATTTTTTCTTCAATGAATTAAGTTCCGCAGCTTCCTGTTCCGTAAGCTTTTTTGAGTTTTCCGACTGCTTGAAATTTTTATATTCATTGTCAGTTTTTAGACATTCCTCAATCTGAGATTTTGAAGGAATATCGCCGGCAAAATAATTTTTCAAGTCCACATAAGAATCTTTTTCACTTTGAGTTGCCGATTGGTTCTTGATGTTTGATTCGACTGTTGTAAAGTTGTTGGAAATTGAATCGATTTTTCTTACAGTTTCTTCAGTTGGAATTTGCCCGTTAAAAAATTCGCAAAGTGATTTTTTTTCATCTTCTGATTTTTTTAGGTCATTTTTCAGCTGCTCATATCTTGTTTTGCCTTCAAATTTTGCGCAGACAGAAATTTGAGATGCAACAGATTCTTGCTGTTTTTTCAGCTCCAGAATTTCTTTTTGAATCTCAGAGACTTTTTTTTCATAAGCTGCGTTTTCTTTTAATTTTGAATCAATTTCTTCTATATAGTATCTATCTTTGTCAATTTTCTGCTGTATAGCCGGGATTTCGCCCGTGCCCTTGTTTCTTCCCTGCAGCTCCTTAGCTTTTTTTTCAAGAGTTTCAGCCGCTTCCTCAAAATTTGAAATATCACCGCTTTCAACAAGATTGTTAAGCTTTGCGGTAATGTCTGCCGAGCCGACAGGAGAATCTTTCAACGTTACAAAAACGCTTCTCGCATAAGAATCCCGGTTGATTCCAAAAATTTCTGTTCCCAAATCTTCCGTAAAATCAGAGGAAGGTTTATTCGTCTTTAAATCGCGCAGTTCAAATGTGTCCTCATTTTTTTTGAGTCCAAAAGTTCTGCTCAAAAGATATTCCTTACCGTTGTGGCTAAAAATCATACTTCCGCCGTAAATGCCGCCCTGCCACGGAAAATATTTAAGTTTTTCGTTTTTTTCAACGTCTTTTGAGCTGGTATATTCCATTCCGTAAAACATTGCTTTTATAAAGACTGAAAGAGTCGTTTTTCCCCATCCATTTTCATAGATAAATGAATTTACGCCTTTTTTTAAATCTATGCTGGTATCGTGAAATTTTCCAAAATTTTCTATGTGAATTTTTACAATTTCCATTGCTAAAGTCTCCCTGCCAACGCTTTTATTCCTGTCAAAATTATCTTTGTTTTCTGCTCTTCGGAAAGGTTATGCTGATTTTTTACAAGACGGATAAATTCTCCTTTTAGGGAAATATCCTTTTCATACTTTGTGTAGTCAATTTTTGTTTCAGTCTTGTCTTTTACACGGATGTAAAAATAATCCGAAGCTAGTGCTGACTGGTAAGAGTCCGGTTCAATTTCCGTTTCTTCTGAAAGTTCGCCTGTCAAATCAATCTGAACAATATCCTTAGAAGGAATTCCTGCTAGCGAATCTGTTATTTTTTTCATGATTTCTGAAAAATCCAGCGCACCATAAAGTTTTACAGGAATTTCGTGAATGACACGGCTTGAAAAAGGAACAAATTCCGCCTCAACTTTATTATTTTCAATATTTAAAAGTACAAAACCTTTTTTTCCACATTCGTCAAAACCGCGCCCTTCAAGGCAACCCGAATAGCACCACGAGCAGCGCCCATCAAGTTTTTCGATTTTAAAATCATGGATGTGCCCCAACGCAATGTAGTCAATGTTTTTATTCGTCAGTTTTGGCAAAGAAATTGCCGGAGCACCATCTTTTGTCTTGTATTCAGTAATTTGACCGTGAAGAACAACAATGTTCACGCGCGCCGGGTCGGGATTCAGCTCGCTGTAGGACGCCACAGGAATTGAAGAAGAAAATTCGCGCCCATAAATATCAATATTCTCGCAGGAATATTTTGTCCACTTTGATTTTGAAAAACGCTTTAGGTTCGGAATTGACTTTTCCTCAAAAAAATCAACGTCCTCGTCATGGTTTCCGCGAAGATATAAAAAACTAATCTCAGGATTTTGCTCGATTATATAACCAATCCGCTGTTTTATTTTTTTCTGCTGGTTTTCTTTTGTATCAAACAAGTCACCGGCAATAATAACCGCCTTTACGCCATTTTTCTTTGCAAAAGCCACCATTCTTGCAAAAGAATCAACAATCTCATTCCGCCGAAGCTCCGCCTGCTCCTTGGAAAAATGCGTTCCCATTCTGGAATCCGCATGAATGTCCGCGCAATGTATAATCTTCATCAGCTGGGAACTCCTTTTTTTGATTTTGAACAAAATCCTTTTTTATTTTGTAACAGATTTACGATTTTTTCAATAAAGATAAGAGTTCTTTAATTCTTTTTGTAAAAATGTGCCCGGTTCCCACACAACGAATTATGAAAGAACCGGGCAAAATTTAAGTTTTCTACAGCAACGCTATTCTTTTATTTTTACAATGTTACTGACGGACTCCAAAAATTCCTTGCGGGTAACGCTTGCAGAAATGTAGTTTGTTTTTATTACGATTCTGTACTCCTTTGAAGAATTCAAGGTTTGCGGCACAAAGAAATTCAGTTCAGCAGGCTTGTTGCGGAATACTTTTGAATCGTCAACTCTTGTCCAGGCAGAAGAATCTTCCAAGTCTCCATCTGAGTCAACAGCCGCAAAGTAGATTCCGCTTTCCTCGCTGCCAAGCTTAAGGTTCGCACCAGTTATTTTTGCAGGTGCGCCTGATGAAAGAACATTCTCTTCTTCTGAACTGATGTCAGCTACAGAGTCAATTTCTGGCGACTTGTCATTGTAAACAATTTTGTCAATGCTGAGATTCTGCAAAGAAGAATTTGTAAGCTTTGTAGGAGAAAATCTTACCTTGAACTTTCCGTTTTGTGGAACTTCAGTTTTTGACTTTGCAGAAACATTCATTGCAATGTACATAGTTCCAAGATCAAGAATGTTCACGGCTTTTCCTTGTTCAAGAAACTTTAATATTTTCTTCTGCATAAGAATTGCGCAGTACTGCAAAATGAACGGATCTATTCCTTTGTTTTCTTCCGCGATTTCTGAAAGAATGTTTCTAAAGCTTGCCTTGTTGCGCGTTACAGTAGCGTAATAAGTTCCATCTTTTCTTAATTTGTTTTCTTTTAATGTAATACTCACTAATGATGAGCTGTTTTCCAATGTGGAAATGTGTTCCATATATATCCTTCTTCAGCTTATGGCGTGAAGAGCCTTTTAAATTTTGCCATGCGGCAATGTTTTAGTCGGTAATTTTACTCATCTAGTTTTACCGGCACGCTGTTCTGACTCTTGCAAAAAGACAGAATAAAAAGTAGGATATACAAAGTTATTTTTGAGTTAGGCATATCCTGGCTTAATTCTGCAAAGCTTGAATCTATTGGCGTAGGTTCAAGTTTTTTTTTGCAAGAGCATCGGCAATTCCGTTGTGCATCCGCTTCCTCCTATATTTCTTCTTCATTTTAGACCGCCTCCAGATAGCTCTGAGTTGAAGCAGGAATTTTTGAATTCTCTTCTTTTATCAAATCCAAGAACTGCTTTCCAACTTTTTTTATCAGAATGCAAAGAAGCGAAAGAACAGGTTTTAGCACATACTCGTCCAAAACTTCCTCCTGCGTTCTGCCCTTTGTAATTTCTTCCGGAGAGAACAAAAGCCGCATTATTGAATCAGTCTGGAATTCATGCTCCTGAATCTGCTCCGACTTGATTTTTGAAAGCTCCTTTTTGAATTCCGCGCACTCAAAAATTCTTATGAACCTTAAGATAATCGACTGGATACAGTGCACTACCTCATGCGCAATCGTAATCACATCGATATAGCTTCCATTCTGCGCGCCTTCATAGACATCGCTTCTGATGACAATCATGTTTTGAGCCACATTGTAAAAAGCTGCAACATCTTTTCCGTGCTTCCAGGAATCTTCAGGTTCAATAAGATAATTGAAACTCCTGTCAAAACGGGGAATTATATTTTCCATTACAAAGAGCGGTTCGAATTTCTGGTTTGTGGTAGCCGTGCAAAGCAAGTGGCTCCAGAACGAAGCGATTTTAATCTCGTTTTCAGAAAGAACCAGAGTTTCTGAAAATTTTACATCTTTTAATTGTGTTTCATACTGCACCACTTCCATTTTTCTCTCCCGAAGATTCCGCCTGAAACTTTTCAAGCAGTTCTTTCATCAGTTTAACCTGCTGTTCTGTAAGCTTTGAAAAATCCTTGGCAAACATTACAGCTGTCTCAAGATATTCGCTTGAATCTTTCTGCTCGCCAAGAGGAACATTCACACTGCCCTTTGACTGCGCCTGCGCTTCTTCAAGCTCCAGTTTTTCTGCCTCTGAAAGACCGTATTCCTTTGTAATTTTTTCAACAAAAGAATCAGGAATCTCGCGCAGACCATTTTCAATTGAAGAAAGGTAAGCCGAGCTTACATCAAGCCGCTTTGCCATATCACCAAGAATTTCCGAAGAATCAATTCTTCTTTTCCTCAAAATTTTTCCAAATGCCGTTACTCCCATAAATGTACCTCTCGTTTTAAGGCTTAAAAGAATCTTTTTTTGATTCTTTATGTTTTAGCATCTGAGTAAAATATATACATATTTTATAAATAAATCAAGTATTTTATAAAATATTTTTTACAAATTTGTAAATATTATTAAAGATAAAATTCTTTCACTACAGACTGACTGTATAGCAAGCCCAGAAAAACTGTAGTGCTTACACAACTTGTCTGGGGCATAAGCACAATCAAACTGGGACGCTTATACAGCTTGACTGTGGCGTAGGCACAATCAGATTGGGGCGGCTATACAGCCAAACTGGGCAATATGTACAGATTGTGCGGAATATGGAAAAATCTACGATAAGCTTGTCCGCCAAGTCGCGGGTGGTACATTCAATCTGATATTCAAAATCGGTCATTGAGGGCTATTATAGCACTGGAATGAGGAAGATTTTATTTAGGAGACAATGTCTCAGCGATTTTCTTCAATCACCGCCGCAAGCTGCTCAATCAGCTCGTTGTCTTTTTTTGTGGCATGTTCCATGACTGTTTTTGTGTCAAGAAGGATTCCGTGGATTTTGTGCCATGATTTTTCAGCCCTGTCCGAGCGGTGAATGTAATCCGCGCTCGCATAACCGATGTTTTTGATTTTTTCAGTGCAGGCAGGCATTATAAACGCGTTGAAAACCGAATTCTCAGTCCTGTTCCGTTTTATTTTTTCCGGAATTGAATCATTTTTTTCTATATACTCCGAATATGCGAACTGCTTTACAATGCTTGCGCTGTCCGGAAGATGATTTTTTACTTTGGTTGCTCCGTAGCGGTAATATTTTGAGTCAAGCACAAAAATTTTCTGCCCTACTTTTTCTCGGTTTGTAATCATTATTGTATCAGGACGGAGGGAGTTGCGCTTTTCATCCGTTCTAAAGTCAAAACGCTCTTCTCCGCCCTTTCCGTTTTTCAGCTTCCAATAAACTTTGGGATAAAAATCTTCCTTGTCCGTCTCGCCGAAAATGCGGTCAACAAGTTTCTCCCAGATGACATGGAAATTTTGAGTTCCGTAAATGAATTCCTTATTCTCAGAATTTTCATTAAGAAAATTCAGCACATCCAGCATATTCTTAAAAAGAAGCAGATTGTTCTCGTTGAAAGTCTGCGCCATCGCCTTTTTTATCGTGGCGACAAAAAGATTTTTGTTCAGCTTTAGCTCCGATTTTTCGGGCAAAAAACTGGAAAAAAGAAATCCTAGCTTTGAAAAACATTCGTGGACGCAAAATTTATGGATTTGGGAAATAAGCTCCGCATGGCTGTAATTTGTCTTTTGAGCTATAAAATCAAAATAAAACGGCTGAAAATCAATAAACTGCGGCTTGACACTTTTTATTGTGCGGCTCCAGCTCACTTTTCCGCCCGGAGTTTTTGAATACAGCGTTTCTTTCTGGACATAATAGCCGTTCGACAAAAAATCGCGGATTATAAAAAGATACGCATGAACAGGAAATGCCACATTTCGATTTTTTGCAAGCAACGGAGAGGAAGAAAGATTGTCCTCCTTTTCCCCGAATGTCCGCAGGATTTGAATAAGATTCAAAATGTTTCTTCGGACTTCTTTTTCTATATCGGCAGAAGGATTGTTTGCCCCGGCAGGATTCCGATAACCAACAGGAAAATAAACCTTAAGTTTTCCTTCAGAATATTTTAGTCCGACAAATTTTTCAGAAAGACTTTCGGCATCGTTTTTATCCTCGCCAAAATAAACGCAGCAGGAGGAAAGGGAATTTTTTGATTTCATTTCAATATTCTTCTTCATTTTATTTCAGGGCGTTTCCCTTCGTTTCGTTTCACTGCACTTCGGGTCGCTATGTCCGCACTTCCGCTGCCGCTCCATTCGTTGCGGTAAACTGCAACGAACGCCTTCGGCGGTGCTACCAGCGCTAACGCAAGCCATATCAGTTTTACGCTTCAGGCGATTCTGATTTCTCAGCAGAAAAATCAACATTCTTGAAAATTCCGAAGTTCGACTCGCCCATTTTTACTTTTTCGAGCAGAGATTCAAAATTATCAGCGTCTTCAAAAACATCTTCACGGCTGAATTTGAACGCATCGTCCCAGAGATATTTCAGGATTTTGTTTTTAAATGATTTCTCTTCAATAATATATTTTCCGTTTATGTCATTTTTATCATCAGGAACAGCCTTAACAAACCAGCAGCCGAGCCGCTTGTCTATCATGCTTGAAAAATTATTTTCTCTTGAAAACTGCGAGATTTTCTCATTGATTGTTTTATGGAAAGTTTCCCAAGTAATTTTAGAACCTTCAATTAGTGCCGTTTTCTGCCGGTCAATATTTTTTTGCTCTTCTTCAGTTTTTGCTTTTTCAGAATCCTCACCAAATTCGTTTTTTACCAGAACCATATCCCATCGGCGTTGAAAAGCATTGTCCAATATAAAAACATTCTGGTCGCTCGTGTTCATTGTGGCAAGAATTGAAAGATTCGGAGGAAGGCGGATACCGATGTTCAGTTTATATTTTTTAAAATTTTCTTCTGCAATAAAAGGCTCAAAAATGCACTTGTCTTTATCATTTTTATATTTATCATAAGCTGCAAAAATTTCATTGTTTATATTGTCATTAGTTACTGGATAACTGCTCCAATTCTTTTGATAAGAAACCTCGTTTGACATTTCAACTTCATCTTTATCTAGCCTATCTAAAAGCTGGAAAAGTTCACCGAATATAGCAGCAGCATTTCCACGGTTAATCTCTTCTATTATTAATGCATACGGTGTATTTTTGTGGGTATAAGCTTTTGCAAGAATCTGTGTAAAAGGACCTGCCACAAATGAATAAGAAATTTTTTCTCCATTATCCATTGATTGCGGAAGAATTTGTCCAATAAAGTCGGCATTTGTATATTCAGGATGAAACACAACACGTTTAGTGCAGTCAGCTTCCATGGTTTTAGTTATTCCGAGTTTTCTAAGTTCATTCTCGATAGAATAACTTTTTCCACAGCCGGGAACTCCGTAATAAATGGTTTGGACAGGTTCTAAATTATTTATGTCGTTTTTTTGTATATTTGATTCTTCAATGATTATACTAGTATGCCTTTCATTGCTATTAATATCAGTATAAAATTGATTAAAAGCATTATATTGTGAATCAGTTTTTTTTATTAATTCAACTTGATAAGTAGTTGAATTCTTTTTAGAAATAATAACTAAATCACCAATATCATATCCCCCTTCATCAGCTAACAACTGTTTAAAATCTTTCCCCATTCTAGGATCATAGTCAACTGACTGCATTTCAATATTGTAATTCTTTCCAGGAACATTTTTTCTTGTAAAGATAAGATTTTTTTCATTACCAAAAAAACTTTTAAAAATTGGAAGCCCAACATTTATTTCTTTTTCCAAATCATGAGAACTTGCAATTTTTCTTATATAGATATAATTTGGTCTCTGTTTTGACATCATTTTCTCCTACTCTTATATTCATTTATCAAAAACTCACCCCACTGCTCTGCAATTGCTTTTGCAAAACCTGGGAATGTTTTACTCCTTAGATTTCTGCGTTCTTCTGGTGTTTTCGCTTTTGTTAGAGCATCTGAATACCATTTTGGTAATCTTTTCCCACTAGAAAGAGTTATCCATTCGCCTTTTCCAACCATTTTTGTTGGCTTTAATAGCGGAAGATTTTTTAGCCAAAGACAAGTTGTCTTCGATGCTTCATCGCCAAAAAAGTATGGCTGAACAATCTGTTCTGGCTTTCGCCATTGTGTATTCATAATTCCAATTGGATTTTCAATTGCGATATGTTCAATTGAAGTTTCAGCAAGAGAAATAAAAAAGTGTTTACCATCCTCTTGGTCTTTTCTTCTATTTGGAAAACGTGGATGAGGACGACGTTGAGCAAAAGGCAAATTTTTATCATCAGGATGATAAAACCAACGTGCTCCGCTTACAGCCAAAAATGTGCAAGGGGGATGAGCAACCATTAAATTCCATTCACCTTTTATATAGGCAGTTTCTCCATTTTGCAGTTTTCCGCCTTTATTTTTAATAATTTCAAAAACATCACAATTGAAGTGCCATTCAGGATGTCCACCACTACATTTCAACAAATCGCAACTATAAGCATTAAATCCGAGTCTTCTAAATTCTGTACAAACTCTTTGGCTTTCTTCGCACGCAACTAGAACATTCAAATTGTGCGCAAGATTTTTTTTATCTTGCGTCATTTTAAGTCCTCGTTATCTGCTATTACGTTATAAACAGCTTCTGCAATTCCTTTTGCAAATAGAACAGGAACTGCATTTCCAATCATTTTGTAGTTATATGAATTTGAAGATGGAAAACTGTAATCAATTGGAAAAGACTGCAATAAAGCCGCTTCTCGAACTGTTATAGTTCTAAGCTGCTTTATATCAGGATGAATAAACATGTAACCGTCTTTATAAAGATGGGCTACGATAGTTGGAGAAGGTTTATCCCACTCTAAATTTCTGTACTTAACATGATTAGAAGTATGACCAGTAATTTTTGTATAGAACGCTTTTTTCTCAGCCTGAGAATAAGCATTCATATCATTAGCTAGCCATTCTTTGAAAAGTCGTTGATCTCGTTCCCCATGATACCGAGGAATATGATTTGCAATTTTTTCGTCTGAACTCTGAAAATGCGAAACATGACATCTGCCAATCTTTTTGATTTTATTTATTGGATATGGATAAAGCGGAGGTAGAGAGCCAATTGCATCACGAACAGTTCGGTGATTTTTTGTGTTTTTTAACTTTGTTAGACTTTGATAGAAATTCTCGAGTTTATAATCTGAATCTATTCTTGTTCCAAAAATAATGATTCTGTTTCTTTTCTGAGGAACATTAAAATCTTCTGCGCAATAGATTGAGTTTTTTAATTTTGCAGGAGTCCGAATTTCATATCCGATAGCTTTAAATGCTTCATAAATTCGAATTCGAACTGGAATATCCCCAGGACAAGCTGTTAGAAGTCCTGGTACATTTTCAAAAACAAAAACTTTAGGTTTGAAAAAATCGACAACTTTTACAAAACTCTCAAAAAGAAAATTTCTATAGTCATCTTTCATTCCATTTGGCGACTGAGCTCGTCCCGCAATGGAATACGCCTGACATGGAGGCCCACCAATGATCAAATCAACAGGTTCATTACCAACTAATTCTTCAAGACCTTTTTCAACTATTTCAGGATGATTTTCTTTTTCATACAGGCTCTTTGACTCATCAGACCAATAGCCATGAATTAATTCATCAGTTTTCTGTATGTCAAATTTAATTACTCGCTTTTTCGCCTCTTCTTCTGAATGTCCCCATTTTTCAACAAGACGCTGTCTAAGCGTATTTATCATTGGAGATTCCCACTCAATGTGAGCTAAAGCGTTATATTTTTCTGTTTGAAGAAATCCCTCTGAAAGACCTCCACAACCAGCAAATAAATCTATGAAATTGAGTTTTCTATTAGCTTTCTGTCCCGAAAATCGTTCGTTTTTTGGGACAGGTCAGGACTGCTTTGGGTATGAAAAAAACTTGATAAATAGAATAGACAAAATTTTCTTCCGAATACCCGTTTTACAGCAAGGAAAAACAGAATCGGCTTGAACTTTCAATTCAGCACGCAAAAGAAGGAAAACTTACACTTTCCCTTAGAAAAATGTGATTGAAAATCTAAAAAAAACGCTGTACTATGGTTAAGAATAATCATTTTATGAAGGGGCTAAGATAAAAACAGCCGAAACTGGCGTCTGTTTTTATCTTTACAAGTTTGCGTTGCAAACTTCATTATCAACTGTTGTTTCTCACTTCGTTGTGAAACAACTTAAAAAGTCGAATCGGAAATTGATATTTCCTCATTGACTTTTTATGGGGGCATTTTATGGAAAGTTCAAATGTAATAAGACTGTATAGCGAAATAGAAATGCTCTCTTATTCCGACCGGATTTCGTTATTAAACAAGCTCCTGAGTTCAATTGGTTTTAATCGTTCCAAAAAAACAGAATCTTCCTCTGAGAATTTTGAAAAAGTTTTTGGTCTATGGAAAGATAGCGACATAAATATTGAAAATATCCGTCAGAAAGCATGGAGCCGGACATAATGCTGTATCTATGCGACACTTGTATTTTAATTGATTACCTTCGTGGAAAAGAAGAAGCAAGGAAACAGCTTTCTACTGATAGGACAAAAGGGCTTGGAATGTCTGCTATAACTTATATGGAACTTATGATTGGAGCAAGAAATAAAAATGAAGTTATAGCCATAAAAAAGGCTTTTGCTGATTTTGAAATAATAGAATTGACAGAAGCTATTTCTGTAAAAGCTAGGAATCTAATAGAAAAGTTTGCGAAAAGTCATGGACTTCTAATTCCCGATGCTTTGATTGCAGCAACAGCACTTGAATTTGAAATTCCGCTTTCAACCTTGAATATTTCAGATTTTAAATTTATTCCAAATCTAACATTGGTTTAAGGATTAAAAATGTCAGATACAGAAAATACATCTGTCCCAAAAAACGAACCTTTTTCGGGACAGAATTCATCGTGTTCCGAAAATTTCCAACATTCAAAAAAGCAGCTCAACACAGAAAATCTTCTTGAAAGTCTTAAATCCGGCTTTATTTCAAGCGGCATTTCTTCTGACAGCACGCTTTCACCTTCTCTTTTGGTGAATAATTCAAGCCAGCAGAAAAAAATTCTCTCTTCGATTTTGGACGAGCTTTCCACCTGCGAATCTTTTGACTTTTCAGTTGCGTTCATAAACGAAAGCGGGCTTGCCAGTATTCTTCAGACTTTGGAACAACTGAGTGAATACAATATTCCCGGAAGAATTCTTACGACAAATTATCTGAACTTCACATCTCCTGGCGCGCTCAGCAAATTGCTTGAATTTCCAAACATCGAGGTACGGGCTTTTACAAATGGCGGATTTCACCCCAAAGGCTATATTTTCAAACAGAGCAACTATTATTCAATTATAATCGGAAGCGCAAATCTTACGGCTTCGGCCCTGAACATGAATCAGGAATGGAGCATAAAATTTCTTTCCTGCACGGACGGCCAGATTGTTTTCTCTGTGCGCGATGAATTTGAGCGGGTCTGGGCACAGGCGGAAAAAGTTACGCCGGAATGGATTACAGATTACACGATTGACTACAATCTGAAAAAAATAAAACTGAATTCTGTTTCAAAAGAATTCGCAAAGGAACTTGAAACCGAAATCAGCGAGGAAATTCTCTCAAAACAAATCTCAGAATCAGATGAAGATGCGGAAATCGTTCCGAACTCAATGCAGCAGGAAGCGATGAGCGCAATCGCAGAACTCCGCGAAAAAGGTGAAAGCAAGGCTCTTTTGATTGCGGCCACGGGAACTGGAAAAACTTATCTTTCAATTTTTGATGTGATTCAGTCAGGCGCGAAAAAAATTCTTTACATTGCCCACCGCGACATGATTCTCGAAAAATCAGAAAAAAGCTTCCGCTCTCTTATTCCCAAAATCTCAACCGGATTTTTTAAGGGAGCGCAAAAAGATTTGAATGCCGACTGCATTTTCGCCTCAATTTTTACGCTTGCAAAAGACGAAAATCTCCGCCTTTTTTCTCCGGAACATTTCGACTACATTATCGTTGACGAAGTTCACCATGCGGGAGCCGGAAGCTATCAGAAAGTCATAAATTATTTCAAGCCGAAATTTTTACTTGGTCTGACTGCGACTCCGGAACGGACAGACGGATTTGACATCTTCTCAATGTTTGAAAACAACATTCCCTACGAAATCCGGCTGCAAAAAGTGCTTGAGGAAAATCTTTTGTGTCCTTTCCATTATTACGGAATCAGCGACATAACCGTAAACGGCGAGCTTGTTGACGACAAAAGCGATTTTTCAAAACTTACAAATTCAGAGCGTCTGCGGCACATTGAAAAGGCAATCAAGCTTTACAAATCAAACGAAAATCCTGTAAAAGGGCTGATTTTTTGCAGCAGAACTGAAGAAGCAAAAGCCTTGAGCCAAAAACTCAACGAACGTGGATTTTGTACAGTTTATCTTACAGGCGAGAATTCAGACTCAGAAAGAGAAAAAGCAATTGAGCGGCTGGAAAGCGATTCTGATCCGCTCCAGTACATAATCAGCGTGGACATTTTTAATGAAGGCGTTGACATTCCATGCGTAAACCAGATTGTGATGCTGCGGCCTACACAATCCGCAATTATTTTTACACAGCAGCTTGGACGAGGGCTAAGAAAAAGCGGCAACAAGCAGTTTGTAAGCATCATCGATTTTATCGGAAACTACGAGAACAATTTTTTTATTCCGATTGCGCTTTACGGCGACAACTCCTACAACAAGGACAATATCCGCCGCGCACTTTCAAGCGGTTCTGCGGGACTTCCGGGCTGCTCCACAATCCAGATAAATGAAATTGCGCGCCAGAAAATTTTTGACTCGATAAACCAGACTTCATTCAGGCAGCTGAAACTTCTTTCCGAGGAATACAAAAAACTCAAGAACAGGCTTGCACGGATTCCTTCGATGATGGACTTTGTTGAAAACGGATTCATTGATCCGCTTCTTTTCATCGACTATTCCGGCTCGTACTATTCATTCAAATGCAAAATTGAAAAAAATGAAATTGCGCTGAATGCAAGGGAAATGTGCTCGCTCCAGTTTGTTTCCTTGGAATTTGCGCGCGGAATCCGCATGCACGAAATCCTGATTCTGAAAATTCTCGCGGAAAACGACTTTATTTATATAGAAGAGTTTTCAAAAAGACTTTCAGAATATGGCATAAAACTCAGCAAAGATGACTTGCATGGAATGTGCAGAACACTCTCGCCAGAATTCTACACACAGAATGACAGAAAAAAGTACGGAAACATAGCATATATAAGCATTGAAGAAGAGAAAAAAATCATCAGGACAAGCGAATTCTCTGCGCTTCTAAAAATCCGCTTTACAAGTCTGAGCTTTTAGACTGCCTTGAATATGCTGTAAAACGGGCTGGCCTAAAAACAAATGAAATCCGCTTTGACGACAATCTTGTGCTTTACAGAAAATACACCAGAAAAGACATCTGCAAGCTTTTAAATTGGAAGAGCGACTGCTCGTCTACAATCTACGGATACAAAACCGAGCTTTCTTATGAAACGCCTGCCTGCCCGATTTTTGTAACCTACAACAAAAAGTCAGATATTTCTGAATCAACAAAATACGACGATGTTTTTATAGACAATTCACATTTCAGCTGGATGAGCCGAAGCCGAAGAACTTCTTCCACACCGGAAGTTTCCGCGCTCATAAAGCAGAAAGAAAATCACATAAAGACAATGCTTTTCGTAAAAAAAAGCGATGATGAAGGAAGCGACTTTTATTATCTGGGAAACATGATTTACAATTCATTCGAGGACACAAAAATGAATTCCGAAAAAGACGGCAGAATTGAGAAGGTTCCGGTTGTGAACATTCAGTTCAGTATGAAAAATCCCGTTCCACAGCAGCTGTACAATTACCTTGAATCCTGATACTTTTACAAAAAAAGGACTGAAAAAAAAATGGACAACACAAGCACAACAGAAAATAATTCTCAAACAAAAAACTCGCCTCTCAAGCAAATCCACGTTTCCGCGGCGGTGATTCTCCGCACAACGTCCGGCGGCAAAAAACAGATTTTTGCGACACAGCGAGGCTACGGCGAATGGAAGGACTGGTGGGAATTTCCGGGCGGAAAGATTGAGGCAGGAGAAACTGCTGAGCAGGCGATTGTGCGCGAAATCCGCGAGGAGCTTGCGACGGAAATCAGGGCAGAACGAAAGCTCTGCACGGTTGAATACGACTACCCAGCCTTTCACTTGAAAATGGAATGTTTTTTGTGCTCGGTTGTCTCGGGGAAACTGACGCTTTTGGAGCACGAGAATTCTGCCTGGCTTTCCGCAGAGAAACTTGAAAGCGTAAAATGGCTTCCTGCAGACGAGGAAGTTTTAGGCAAAGTGAAGGAACTTTTGTAGGCGGATGCGGTAGCGCTGGAAGCAATGCCGGAGGCAGTCCGAAACGAAGGGAGGACCGCGCGCAGCAAGTTGCGGACATAGCGACGGCAAGTGCCGAAGGTGCTTGCCGGACCGCCCATAAATATTCTGCCTGAAAAAAAATCTATCTTTTTAACGCTAAAACTGATATAATTTATCTATGGAAAAAATTGTTTTTGTGGCGAATATTTCTAAGCCGGCAAGCGAGATTTTTAATTCTCTTTCTAGAAAATATGAGACAAAAATTCTGGAGTTTAACAAGGAATCTCTTTTGGAAAAAATCCCGGAATTTCAGCCGGCGTTGATTGTGATTTATTCAAAGGAACTTTCGCATGGCGATGCCCAGGCTCTTCGCGCTTTGCTTTCTAGTCCTGCCACAAAAAGGTTTCCGGTGCTTTTTATTGGAAACGAAAACGACTATCGTGACTTCATAACGCCTTGGGATGGAAATATTGCAGGAATTGTTTTGACTCCGGTTATGCTTTCGGCTGTAATGGATAAAATCAGTCTGCTTTTTGAATCTTTTGGAAACAAAAATGAACCAGACGAAAATTCTGCAAAAAAAACTGAAGAAGAAAAAGACGAGCGGCGGCACATTCTGATTGTTGATGATGATCCGGTAATGTTGCGCACAATGGTGAATATTTTAAAGGACACTTACCGGACAACTGTTGCAAAATCTGGAACGGCGGCTATTTCGCTTTTGGGAACGCAAAAACCAGACTTGATTCTGCTTGATTATCTGATGCCGGTCTGCGATGGACTTCAGACACTGCAGATGATTCGTTCAGAAGAAAATACAAAGGATATTCCGGTATTCTTCCTGACTGGTGTAAGCGATGTTGAGAACGTAAAAAATGCAATGGCACTGAAACCTGAAGGTTATATCTTAAAGACAACAAAGCCGGAAGAAATTTTAAAACGCATTGGAGATTTTTTTGCCAGCCTTCAATAAAAGGGAAAAGAGTGAATTTAAATTCACCAAGAAAAGTGACTACAGAATTCAGAACCAGCAGGAAAAAAATGAAGTTATTTTTCTTGCGGCACTTAATAATTGTTCTGTTTTAAATAGTGTTGCCCCGGTTATTGCGTTTCTGGAAGCTGGAATCATAATTTTCAGTAATATTTTCCGGAATGAAGATTTTATGAAATGGCAAAGATTTTACAATATTCTTTACGTTTCTTTGGTTGTGGTTTCTGTTCTTGTATATTTTTTGAACCGGCTTTGCCGCAACAGGCTTCATTCAAGGCAAAAAGATGTTATTCTGATTTCTCATCTGTATGTTGCGTTCATAATTTTTTGGAACGTGATAATGCTTTTTGTTGACTTTCATACTACAAGCCAGCTTGATTTTGCACTTTATTTTACGAGTTGCCTAGTTTCTGTGATTATTTTTAATCTTTCACCGCTTGTTGTGATTCCTATGATGCTGACGGCAACTGCAATTATAATCATTGAAATTCTTTTTGTGCAGAAACTTGACCCGGAGATTTTTTACAAGCCGAATCTTTATCTTTTTGCCCTGCTCGGCTATTTTTGCGTAATAATCCGGCAAATGAATCTGGTGCTTAGGGCAAAGCAAAATATCAGAATCAGGGAATCAAAAATTGAGGCAGAAAGTGCAAACCGCGCAAAATCGACTTTTCTTGCGACAATGAGCCACGAAATACGAACGCCTATGAACGCAATCGTTGGATTTTCGGAGATTGCGCTGAAAGACAAAGTTTCGCCACAGACCGCAGGTTATCTTGAAAAAATCAACCGGGCAGCGCACACGCTTCTTGCAATCATAAATGATATTCTGGATTTTTCAAAAATTGAATCAGGAAAGCTGGAGATTGTTCCGGCAGTCTACAATCTTCAGACTATGATAGATGACCTTGAATCTATTGTGAAAGTTCGGATTTCTTCAAAATCGGTAAAGCTTTTCGTAAAAATTGAAGAAAATGTTCCACGTTGGCTTTTTGGCGACGACATCCGCATAAAACAGGTTCTTTTGAATCTTGCAGGGAACGCCGCAAAATTTACCGATGACGGCGAAATCAGAATCAGCGTAAAATTTCACAAAAATTCAGAAAATTCTGCTGGAAATGTGAAAAAAGATTTTATTGAAGGTGAAAAAATTCTTCTGGATTTTTCTGTGCAGGATACAGGAATTGGAATCAAGCCGGAAGATTTAAAAAAACTGTTCAACTCGTTTCAGCAGGTTGATATGCTGCACAACCGTAAAAAAGAAGGAAGCGGACTTGGACTTGCGATTTCAAAACAACTTGTGTCGCTGATGGATGGAAATTTCAACGTAAAAAGCGAATATGGAAAAGGAAGCGAATTTTCATTCACAATTCCGCAGATTGTTGCAAAAGAAAAGAAAAATAGTATAGAAGAAAAAATTGATTTTACCGCGCCGAACGCAAAAGTTCTTGTCGTGGATGACAACGAGGTGAATATTCTGGTTGCACAGGGATTTTTGGCTCAGTACAAATGTGCGGTTGAAACTTGCAAAAATGGAGCGGAAGCAGTTGAAAAGGCAAAAAACGAAAATTTCGACATAATTTTCATGGATCACATGATGCCTGTAATGGATGGCGAGGAAGCGACTTTGCTTATCCGCGAGGATGAAAAAAAATCGGGCAAAAAAAACTGCATTGTGGCTCTTACGGCGAATGCAGTTGATGGCGCGCGCGAAAAATTTCTTGCGGCAGGTTTTGACGATTTTCTTTCAAAACCGATTGAAGAGAAAGAACTTTACCGTGTGATGAAAACAAGACTTCCGCGCGAAAAGTGCATTTTTTCAGAGAAAACAGAAAATCCGCCACAAGAAAACAGCAAAAACAAAATTGACAAGAAAATTCTGAAAACTTTTTATTCCCAGATTGAAAAAAAATCCGCAATGATTCTGGACTTTGCGCAAAAAGCTGAAAATTCTGATGAAAACGCATTGAATTCCTATAAAATTGAAGTCCACGCTTTAAAAAGTTCAGCAAAGATTTGCGGTTTTGAAGATTTAAGTGTTTGTGCCACAGAACTTGAAAAAGCCGCCATCGAGAAAAATCTTGAGACCATAAAACAAAAAACACCTGTTTTGTTAGAAAAATATTCAGAAGCAAAAAATTCCCTAAAAAATCAGCCTGAACTTTTTGAAGAACCAAAAGAAATCTTAAAAAACGCAACAGAACCAGAAATCCGCGCAATATTTAGCGAAATAAAAAATTCAGCAAAAAACGGCGACCTTGAAAACGCCGAAAAACAATTTTCCGCACTAAAGAAACTTGAATTGCCCCAAAATTTCAGTCCAAAGGTTGAAGAACTTTCCAAAGCCCTGGAAGAAATTGATTTTGACAAAATAATTAAAATTTGTGAAGAAGTATGAAAAAACTCTTGATTCTTTTTGTTTCGGCATTATCTTTTTTTTCTTGCAGCATTTCTTCGGATGATGACCCGAACCGGATTCGCCAGAATTCTTGGGATTATGTGAATATTCCTGACAAGCGGAACTGTGGCGCGGATGAATCGGAGAGTTTTACAGTTGCCGGCGATGACACGGAGATTGCGCCTGGCGTTACAGTCACTTTTCGTACGGACACGAACCAGTTCAATTTTTCTTCGTATAAAATCAAGGAACTTCCTGAATGCACAACTGTCTGCAACTTTGATTTTTCCAGCCACGATTTTGTTACGCTCGGAATGGACAGATATAATGGAAGAAAAACTGTTGTTTTCGAGAACTGCAAGTTCAAGGGTTTTAGAAATGAGGCGGTCAGCCCGGATTCGGCTGGAAAAGTTTATTTTGTTTTCAACAATTGCTCGTTTGGCGGAAACGTGAGCAGCTCTTACATTACGTTGAACAACTGCAAGATTGGCGGATTTACTTCGGATGCGATGAATCCGCTGCGTGAATTCTACGCGAAAAATCTTTACGTTTACGATTTGGCGCACGAAGCGCTTTCCGGCGAACTTCACCTGGACGGAATTCAGATTTACGGCGACCAGCGTTCCCGGCAAAATGTAGTTGACGGAAAATGGATTTCCAAAGTTGAAACCGGCGAGATTCATTTTGACAATGTGCGTTTTGAAATTCCTTCTATTAATTTGGGCGCGGAAAACAAGGCTTATGTGAATGCGTGCGTCATGTTTCAGCTTGAATTCAGCGATGTTGACAATGTTTCATTCAAGAATCTGTACGTGAACGGCGGCGGCAAATGGTTTCCGCTTTACCTGGATTACGGAAAAAACAATGAGCGTTCAAAAAACGGCGTTTCCTGGTCGCATAAAAATCTTGCCATGCAGAATGTGCTTGTCTCAAACAATTTTGGAACGATTTTTTATCCGCAGCTGCTTTCGGATGCAAAGATTGAAAATGTAAACCATCACAATTATCTTTTTGTGACTTCAGTGTGGAAAGATGAGAGCGGAAATGCGCATTTTCTTGTTACAAACGACACAAATTCAGATAAGACGCTGACTGTAAAAACCGACAGGGGAATTTTCACCTACGAAATTCCACACTGCCCCAGCAACTGGGCTTTGGGCGGAGAAATTGACAAGGGCGTGAACCCGACAGAATTGCTCGCTGATTCCGCCGGAAAACCTTACACGGAATACAAATTTTCAGATTTGCCTTTTGACATGGAATACACAGTTCCAGGCTCGCCGAGTTTTATTCTCTGTTATCAAGGCGAAGAAAAAATCCGCTACGCAAGCCTGGATGGGAAAAAGCATTATTATTCGGAAGTTCGGGAATAATTTTCCGCGTTTTAGAGATTTTCGGGTTATTCGTATCTTGCACGCTCTCCGCCAATCAGTTTTGGTCTGCACCAGGCTGCAACAACGTGAGCATTGCCGATAGAATTCTGTTCCGGATGAAAAGGAACTGCCACATCCTTTAAATGCATCCCAATCAATGTGTCTCCAATGTCGATTCCGGCAGAAGCTTTTACATGCTCAACAACAACCGGTTCTTTGAATCCATGGTAAGCCGCTGTTGCAAATGAACCACCGCCATGAAGCCACGGAACAACCGAAACCGGCTCATAGCAATATTGTTTTGCACATTTTTTTTCTATTACAAGAGCGCGGTTTAAATGCTCGCAGCACTGGCAGGCAAAAAAAATATTTTTTGCGGAAAGAATTTCATTTGCAGTCTGGAAAATAACTTTTCCGATTTCCTCAGAGGAATTTTTCCCGATTTTTCCACCGTTCACTTCGCTGGAAGAACAGCCGATTACAAAAATTGAGCCAGCTTCCTGAGGATATTTTTCCAGAAAAGAATTCAACAAATCAGCAAGCTGAGATTTTATATTATCCAATGAAATTTCCATTTTTTTCCTTCTTTTGAAATATTTTGTGTTTAATAGGTCAAATATCGAGTTTTTTTTCTGAATAGTCAATGGCAAGAACGGTTTTTGTTGGTTTTTTGGCAAAAAATCAATATATTTAGAATATGGAAAGCAAAGACATTGTAATTATTGGCGGCGGAATTGCCGGTCTTTCGGCTGGGCTTTACGCGGCCCGCTCTGGAATGGATTCTGTTGTAATAGATGCTGGCGGTGGCGGCCAGGTTCTTGAAATCTATAATCTTGAAAATTATCCTGGAATTTTTCCGGCTGAAAACGGAACGGAACTGATTGAAAATCTTACAAAGCAAGCAGAATCTTTTGGTGCAAAAATTGTCTATTCAGAAGTTCTTTCTATTGATAAAAAAAATAATCTGTTTTTTGTAAAGACATCCAAGACTGAATTTGCGGCAAAGGCGGTAATTTATGCTACTGGAGCGGCTCACAGCAAACTAGGAATTCCTGGAGAAGAAAAATTTGCCGGCGCCGGAGTTTCTTATTGTGCAGTTTGCGATGGTCCTTTCTTTAAAAATAAAAAAGTTGTTGTGGTTGGCGGCGGCGACAGTGCCTGCTCGGAAGCATTATATCTTTCAGACATTGCCACGCACGTTGATTTGATTCACCGCAGAAACGAGCTTAGGGCGGCAAATTCAATTGCAAAAAAAATCCTTGAAAACCAGAAAATAACAGTGCATTTTAATTCTGTTGCAAAAGAAATTGTTGGTGAAGAAAAAGTCTCTGGAATCAATATTGAAAATGTTGAGACAAAACAAACTTCCCGGCTTGAAACAGACGCTGTTTTTATCTGTATTGGAATGGAACCGCGTACCGGACTTCTGGAAATCCTTGAAAAAGATGGGAACGGCTACATAATTACTGATGAAAAAATGGCGACTTCTGTTCCAGGTCTTTTTATTGCCGGGGATGTCCGCTCAAAACCTTTGCGCCAGATTATTACAGCTGCAAGCGATGGCGCAATTGCCGCTATCAGCGCCACAGAATACATAAAAAACCTATAGGCATTATAAATAATAAAACTATTGCCCCAAATTCTTATTATTTATAGAATAGTGCTATGCGTTCAAACAAAGTTTTTCTTGCACTAAAAATGGCTTTTCCGCATACAATTCCGATTTTGGCAGGCTTTCTTTTTTTGGGATTTGCCTACGGAATCTATATGAATGTGTCTGGATTCAGTTTTTGGTATCCTTTTGCAATGGCGATTTTAATTTTTGGTGGTTCCCTGGAATTTATCACGGTAACAATGCTTCTTTCACCATTTGCACCGCTTCAGGCTCTACTTATTACGCTGATGGTTCAGGCGCGTCATCTTTTTTATGGAATTTCAATGCTTGAAAAGTACAAAGGCTTGGGATGGAAAAAATTCTATCTTATTTATGCCATGTGCGATGAAACTTTTTCTGTAAATTATACGGCTGAAGTTCCAGACGGTGTTGACAAGGGCTGGTTTTATTTCTGGATTTCCTTTATGGATCAATTTTACTGGGTTTTTGGCGCCACAATGGGCGGAATTTTTGGTTCATTGATAACATTTAACACAAAAGGACTGGATTTTGTCCTTACAGCAATGTTTACAGTCATTTTTGTTGACCGGCTTTTAAAGGAAAAAAAACATTATTCTGCCCTGATTGGTTTTGCCTCAACGCTTGCGTGCCTTTTGATTTTTGGAAAAAATTCTTTCATGATTCCGGCGATGGTCTGCATACTTTTGCTTCTTTCAGCCTTTAGAAAACCTATTGAAAAATATGGAGAACTTGAATGACGGAAATGCCTTTTTTTCAACGTGCGATTATTATTGGAATCTGTGCGGCAGGAACTTTGCTCACAAGATTTTTGCCATTCATCATTTTCAGAAGCTCCAAACCGATTCCCGAATACGTTCATTACCTTGGAAAAGCGCTTCCTTCCGCAATTTTTGCGATGCTTGTTGTTTATTGTCTTAAAGGCGTGGATATTTTTTCAGAAAGCCATGGCATCCCAGAATTCATAGGAATTGCAGCAACAACAATTCTTTATATTGTCTCAAAGAAAAATATGATGGTAGGAATTGCCGGCGGAACTGTAATCTATATGATTTTGGTTCAATTTATATTTTAATTCAATGATGAGATAAAAACAAAAACTAAAATTCTCTTGACCTTATACCCCACGTGGGTATATTTTATTTATGAAAGGATTAGTTTAGGCAAGAGAAAATGGAAAATCAGACTGAAAATGACTGCGAAAAATGCTGCTGCGGACGCAAGAAAAAGGAACGAAGCCCGCAGGAGTTCAAGTCTCTTATGAACAGGCTTAGCAGAATCGAAGGACAAATCAACGGAATTAAGCGAATGCTTGAAAACGACGCTTATTGCCCGGATATTCTGATCCAAGTTTCCGCGGCAAATGCTGCTTTGAATTCTTTTGGAAAGGAATTGCTTTCAAATCACATTCATACCTGCGTTGTTGACAATATCAAAGCCGGAAAGATGGAAGTTGTGGATGAGTTAGTCCGCACTCTTCAAAAAATGATGAAATAAATCAGTAGTTTGAATGTCGAGTTTTTTTTCTAAAGAAATAAATTGAATAAGCGGGAAGAAAAAGAAAGCGGCAACCGAGCCATTCTGAGCGATAGCAAGCAATTTTTGAAAAAAATTGCGCAGTCTGATACTTTGTACGCTCAGCATGGCAAATTGATGCGCTTTTTCTGGTAGCTGATTCAATTTTTTTACTAAACCAACAAAACTCGGCATTTAAGTTAATAATGATTTTTATTGACTGGAGGTTTTATGGAAAAATATTCGGTTTCTGGAATGAGCTGTGCTGCTTGCGTTGCCCGTGTTGAAAAAGCTGTCTCAAAAGTTCCTGGAGTTACTAGTTGCGCTGTAAGTCTTTTGACAAATTCCATGGGCGTTGAAGGAACGGCTTCTGCTAAAGAAATTGTGGCTGCGGTTCAGAATGCAGGTTACGATGCAGAAAAAATAGAAAAAAAATCTGAAAAATCAAAATCGTCAGAAAAATCTTCATTCTCTTCTCTGTTAAATGATGAAAAAAATCTTTTGCACGATAAAGAAACTCCTGTCCTGAAAAAGCGGCTTGTATGGTCTGCTGTGCTTTTGCTTGTGCTTATGTACTTGACCATGGGGCACGTTATGTGGAACTGGCCGATTCCTTCCTGGTTTATGAAAAACGGCGGAAATCACGTTGCAATGGGACTTGTGGAAATGATTCTGGCTTTTGCAATCATGCTGATTAATAAAAAATTCTTTGTGAACGGATTTAAAAGTCTTTTTCACGGTGCACCAAACATGGATACGCTAGTCGCAATGGGTTCAGGAATTTCATTTTTGTACAGCACAATCCTGCTTTTCGCGATGACTGATTCCGCTTTAGCCGGAAACACTGAAAAATCAATGTTTTATATGCACAACTTGTATTTTGAAGGCGCGGCAATGATTGTAACTTTGATTACAGTCGGCAAATTGCTTGAGTCAATTTCCAAGGGAAAAACAACAAATGCACTTGAAAGCCTGATGAAACTTGCGCCAAAAACTGCGACTTTGCTCCGAAATGGAAAAGAAACAGAAGTTCTGATTGATGAAGTAAAAATCGATGATATTTTTGTTGTCCGACCTGGCGAAAATATTCCTGTGGACGGAAAAATAATTGAAGGAAGCACTGCGATAAACGAGTCCGCTCTGACAGGAGAATCAATTCCTGTGGACAAAACTGTTAATAACAATGTTTCTGCTGGAACAATAAACCAGAGCGGTTTTATAAAATGCCGCGCAACACGGATTGGCGAAGATACAACGCTTTCCCAGATTATCCAGATGGTAAGCGATTCCGCCGCAACAAAAGCTCCTATTGCAAAAATTGCAGACAAAGTTTCAGGGATTTTTGTACCTGCAGTCCTTATGATTTCTTTGGTGACTTTTTTGGCATGGCTTTTGGCTGGTTCAGAATTTTCATTCAGCTTGAACCGGGCAATTTCTGTTCTTGTTGTAAGTTGCCCTTGTGCGCTTGGGCTTGCAACTCCTGTTGCAATCATGGTTGGAAACGGAATTGGCGCAAAAAATGGAATTCTTTTCAAAACCTCCGAAAGTCTTGAGGAAACTGGAAAAACCCAGATTGTTGTTCTGGACAAAACCGGCACAGTAACAAAAGGCGAACCGCTGGTTACAGACATAATTCCAAATCAAATCAGCGAAAATGAGCTTATTGAAAAAGCCGCAAGCCTTGAATCAAAAAGCGAGCATCCGCTGAGCAAGGCTGTCCTTAAAAAAGCTCAGGAAAATGGAATTGCAACAAAAAATGTAACGGATTTTTATTCCGTGCCGGGAAACGGACTTACAGCAAAACTTGACGGAACGAATCTTTTTGGCGGAAATTTAAACTATATTGAAAAAATTGCTCCAGGTTCAGTTGACAAAAATATTCTGTCACAGGCAGAAAAACTTTCAGAAGAAGGAAAAACACCTCTCTTCTTTGCTGAAAACAAAAAGTTCCTTGGAATTATTGCGGTTTCTGATGTTATAAAAGAAGACAGCGAAAAAGCTATTTCCGAGCTAAAAAATATGGGCATAAAAGTCGTGCTTCTGACCGGCGACAATGAGAAAACAGCGAATGCAATCGGCAAAAAAGCCGGAGTTGACCAAGTTATCGCTGGAGTTTTACCGGATGGGAAAGAAAAAATCGTAAGAGAATTCAAAAAGAATGGAAAAACGTGCATGGTTGGCGATGGAATAAACGATGCGCCAGCCCTTACAGTTGCGGACACAGGAATGGCTGTTGGCGCAGGAACTGATGTCGCGCTGGATGCCGCAAATGTCGTTCTTGTAAAAAGTTCACTTATGGATGTTCCAGCGGCAATCCGTTTGAGCCGAAAAACCCTGAAAAATATCCATGAAAATCTGTTCTGGGCTTTTTTCTACAATATCATACTTATTCCGCTGGCAGCTGGCGTTTATCACCACGCGTTCGGGCTTAGCATGAATCCTATGTTCGGCGCGGCGGCAATGAGTCTTTCAAGTTTCTGCGTTGTTACAAATGCGTTAAGGCTGAATTTAGTGAATATCAAAAATGCAAAACACGACAGAAAAATCAAAAAATCTGTTGAAAAAATAGGAGCAAATATGTCAGAAAAAACATTAAAAGTTGAAGGAATGATGTGCAGTCATTGCGAAAAACACGTTAAGGAAGCACTTGAAAAAATTGACGGTGTCCAGGAAGCAACTGCAGACCATGAAAAAAAGCAAGTTGTTGTAAAACTTACAAAAGATGTTCCAGATTCTGAATTTGAAAAAGCAATTACAGAAGCCGGATATACTTTTGTAAAATAATTACAGGACTGCTTTTAAGAACTGCTGAAGGCGCTCATTCTGCGGATTTACAAAAATCTGCTCAGGAGTGCCTTCTGCCCCGATTTTGCCGTCTTCCATAAAAATTACACGATCGGCAACTTCCCGGGCGAAACCCATTTCGTGCGTTACAACAACCATTGTCATTCCATCGCTTGCAAGCTGCTTCATAACAGCTAAAACTTCGCCGACAAGTTCCGGGTCAAGCGCAGAAGTCGGTTCATCAAAAAGAATTGTTTTTGGCTCCATTGCAAGGGCTCTGGCAATTGCAACGCGTTGCTGCTGGCCACCAGAAAGATTTCCTGGATATGCGTCAAGTTTGTCGCCAAGACCAACGCGGTTTAAAAGCTCAATCCCCTTCTTTTCAGCTTCTTCCCTTGATTTTCCAAGAACGTGCATCGGCGCAATCATTGTGTTCTGCAAAGCCGTCTTGTGAGGAAAAAGATTAAAACGCTGAAAAACCATTCCAACTTCCAAGAGAATATCACGTCGTTCTTTTGAAGAAATCTTCAGTTTTCTTACACCATCCTTGTATTGTGTCAAAAGTCTGTCTTCAATATAAATTGAGCCGTTGTTTATGTGCTCAAGATGATTCAATGCGCGTAAAAATGTGGATTTTCCAGCTCCGCTCGGACCGATAATACAAACAACTTCCTTAGGTTTTACCGCAAGGCTTACGCCTTTTAAAACATCAAGTTTTCCAAATGAAACTTTTATGTCTTCTGCTCTAATCATGTCCATTTTGTTTCCTCCGCCTTACTTTACTCGTAAGTATTTTTCTTTTCCAACAAGTGGAACAACAATGTGAACACAGCAGTAATTATAAGATAAAGAATCATTGCCGGAATATAAACAAGTGAAGACGCTGTTGACGACTGAATACTTCGTGTGACTTTTGTAATATCAGCAAGCGCAATAATTGAAACAAGAGAAGCATCTTTAAGCATCATGATAAATTCGTTCCCAACAGGAGGAACCAATCTTCTTATTGACTGCGGAATTATTATAAGCCTCATCGTCTGAAAATAACTCAATCCCAAGACTTTTCCGGCTTCCATCTGACCTTTGTCAATAGACTGAATCGCTGAACGGAAAATCTCGCTGCAGTACGCTCCGCTATTCAATGAAAAAGCAATGAATGCGGCAAGAAATTTATTGTTTATTGTAAGTGCTTCATTTATTTCCGGAAGTCCATAATAAACAAAATAAAGCTGCATCAAAAGTGGAGTTCCGCGAAAAAAGAAGATATATGCCTTACTCAACGCACGTAAAACTTTCTTTTTTGACATTGAGCCAAGCGCAAGAATTATTCCTAAGAAAAGGCCTGCAAGTACAGAAACCAATGTAAGAGAAATTGTGATTCGCGCACCTGCTAAAAGCTGCGGAATCCAGCTAAGAATTTTTTGCAATGTGTTCATAACAGCAGACCCTTTTTTAAGTTATTTTATTGAATCGGACAAATCCATTCCAAATATTTTTTCGTACAAAGCTTTCATTGTTCCATCTTTTTTCATGTCGTCAATGGCAGCATTGATTTTATCCAAAAGAACTGTATTTCCTTTTTTTACACATACACCAAGATATTCATCCGGGTCGCTAAGCCAAACTGATTTGAATACAGTATCAGCCGGAGCAAGATAATCAGTTGAAACAACAGTATCACTTACAACTGCATCAATTCTTTTAAGACGAAGGTCGTCGTAAGCGTTCATTACTTTGTCGTAGCCGTTTTCAATATATGTAAAACCAAGTGCGGCAGAATGTTTTTTTGTGTAGAAATCAGAGGAAGTCTCAGCCTGATAACCTACTTTCAATCCCGCCAAATCAGAGAATTTTGTGATTGTAAGAGGAGAATCCTTGCGCACAATGATTGCCTGCCCATTTCCAACATAAGGCTGGGAAAAATCAAACGCAGCTTTTCTTTCATCTGTTATTGTTGCCGCAGAAATCACTGCGTCATAGCGGTTTGTGTTTAATCCGGCAAAAATGCCATCCCAGGCTGTGTCGATAAATTCAGCTTCAAGCCCCATGCGCTTCGCAAGTTCCTTTGAAAGCTCAACATCGAAACCTGTTGGAGTTTTTCCGTCTTCTGCAAAATATTCCATTGGCGGATAACCAATTTCCATTCCGACCAGAAATTTGCCTTTCTGGACTGTGAATTCACCTTTTTCAACTTTTTTTGAACAGCCAAAAAGCGCAAAAACCAAAAGACCTGCACTTATTACAGAAACCAATTTTTTCATGGAAAGCCCCCGAGTAATAAAAAAAATTGACAAAGAGCCTGCCGCGGCAAACGTCTTTGTCAAATGACACATAATTATAGAAAAAAATGTGATTTAGGGCAAGATTTATTTAGTTTTAACAGTTAAACTTTGAATTGATCAATCTGTGAACTAATCTTGTCTATTGAATCTTTTACCTTGCCTGAAATATTTCCAAGCACTGCGCCAGTCTCATCAATCTTTTTTGCGCCTATGGACATTTCATCCATGCTTTGGCTCATTGCGGAACTGAAATTCTGAAGCTCGTGAATTTCCTTAAGAATAAGCTCGCTGCCCTGAGACATTTCGCGGGAAGCGACTCTTACTTCAGAAGTACTGTCGTTCATTGAATGGAGAGCCTCGCTAATCTGCTTAGAGCCTTCGGTCTGCTCTTCCATTGCGGCCTTAATCTGATTCACAAGAATATCTGTTTCCTGGATTTTCTGGGTAACCGTTGTGAATGCGGAAGTCGTTTCCTCGGAGGCAGACACTACCTCTGAAATTGAATTTCCGATATTTTTCAGCTGCTCACCGATTGTCTTTGACTGTTCAGAAGAAGTTTCTGAAAGTTTTCTGATTTCGTCCGCAACAACAGAGAATCCCTTTCCGGCTTCGCCTGCGTGAGCCGCCTCGATTGCCGCATTCATGGCAAGAAGATTTGTCCGGGCTGCGATATTTGAGATTGCAAGATTCGCCTCATGCAGCATCTGCGACTGTTCCTGAATCTGCTCGATTCGCACGTTCACATTCTGCTGTTTTGAAATTCCGTTTGTCGCGTTCTGATGAAGCTCGCTGAAAGAATTCGCCATCTTATCAATTGATACATTTACAGAAGAAATATTTCCTATCATTTCTTCAACTGCGGCAGAAGCCTGAGTTACGCCTGCGCTTTGGTTTTCTATCATGTGGTCAAGCGACTCAATGTTTGATGAAATCTGATTGACCGCGCCAGCTGTCTGGTTCACGCTTTCACCCTGATGGGTTATCTGCTGGTGGATGCTGTCGATGTTGGCAATAATTTCTGTGATTGAGCTTGCGGCATTTTCTGTGCTCAATGAAAGCTCATCGCCATCCGACTTTAGTTCAATATTTGAATTTTTTACAGTTACAACGATTGAATGGAGTTTCTGGATAAAGGCGTTAAAACCTTCCACAACATCGCCAATCTCATCGTGATGCAACAACGGAATACGCTTTGTAAGGTCGGCGTTTCCCTGTGCAATGTCAATAAATGAATCGCGTACAGAAATCATCGGTTTCATAATGCGTTTTACAACGATATTTGCGACAATAAGCGCAAGAACAACAATAAAAAGAACGAACGGCAAAGTTGTGAACATGATTGTCCTTGAAGTTCGTGAGATGATATTCTTGTTTTTTG
>ERZ808267.49-NODE-49-length-63122-cov-3.955508_pt1 | contig 63122 bp, 51 predicted proteins | sample MGYA00521241_ERZ808267 | MGnify/ENA primary metagenome ERZ808267 (study PRJEB31516, sample SAMN03275592) | gut metagenome | biome: mammalia-associated habitat; material: feces | host: Papio cynocephalus | place: Kenya | collected 2012-07-19 ...
GAATAATTGAAATCGGAGCAGTAAAATTTAACTGCAATGGATGTATCGCAACTTTTAATACTTTAATAAATCCAGAAACAACTATTCCTAAAGAATGCGTTGAAATAAGCCATATAACAGATGAAATGGTAAAAAATCAACCTGTAATAAAAGAAATTTTACCTTCATTTTGCGATTTTATAAAAGACACAATAATTATTGGACATAACGCACACTTTGACATGCGTTTTCTTCAAGCTGAGCTAGCACGCGCCGGAATGGAAGAAAATAAAAATCAAGTTGTTGACACACTGGGGTTTGCCAGATGGGCACTGCCAGAATTTTCAAAATATAATCAACCATTTTTAGCGGATTATTTTAATATTGATATAAAGGCAGCCCACCGCGCATACGATGACGCAAAAATCTGCGGAAATATTTTTCTTGAGCTTATAAAAATCAGTGCAGACAGACAAAAATAATTTATCCACGAGGAGCCGAAGCAGGATTTATTGGCATTCCATTCTGGAAAACCATAAATTTTATGCTGGAATCATTTCCGCGGCCAGTTTTTCCAATTTCTGCACCGGCAATCACATAATCACCTTTTTTTACAGAAACTTTTCCCAAACCTGAATACGAATAAATCAGTCCAGTTTTTGACTGAACAAAAATAACTTCTCCAAAACCGCGGTAAACGCCTGTATACATTACAGTTCCCTCTCGAACAGCAACAACAGATTCATTGTCTTTTCCTGAAAGCTGAACGCCACTTACTTTTCCATTTATATTTTTCACAATCGGATTTGAAAGTGGCCAAGAAATGCCCTGTGAAGAAATTGAGCCAGAAGAAGAATTAGCTCCCGAAGCTGGTTTATTTGAATTTGAAGATGTAGTTTTTTCAGTCTTTCCTGCTGCCTGATTTTTTGAAGAAACTGTTACAGAACTTGAAGCTACAGAAGAAGCCTGAGCCGAAGATGAAATTCCAGAAGGAACAAGAATTTTCTGCCCGATTTTTATTGTTGAGGAATTATCCAGATTATTCAGCGAAAGAAGTTCATTCAGTTTTATGTTATATTTTCTTGCAATTCCGTATAAAGTATCACCTTTTTGAACAACATAAGAAGCCGCCGTTTTTGATGAGACATTTTTTTTCGTTTCTGGAGTTTTTGACGCAGACAAGGCAGCCGCATTTTCTATATCCGCAGAAGGAATGACAAGTTTTACTCCGACCTTTAAGACATCATTTTCCGAAAGATTATTCGCCGCCCTAAGCTCAGGAACGGTAATCTGATATTTTCTGCTTATTGAATAAAGTGTATCGCCTTTTTTCACAACGTAAGATGAATCAGCAGACAAACTGAAACAACACAACGAAAAAAGAATAAATGCAATATTGACTGATTTTAACATCTTTGAAATTTTCATACTTTAATTATCGGCAGATTTTTTGAACATCATTACCTGATAAAAAAGGTAAAATTAAAAAATTTCAGTTTTCTGCGATTTCCTTGAAAATTTTTCCTGCATCAATTCCATTTATGATTTTTCCTGCAGGATAATTCTCAAGCATATTTTTTCTTCCAAATTTCAAGTGCTCAGAAGTGATTCCATGTTTTATTGAAATATCCGCTTCCATAAGTGCAGAAATATGATCCGCGATGCGCACAGTCCTTCCGTCAACCGGCGAAAATTCCGTAGCATTATATTTTTCGTTCAATTCCTGCCAAGAGACAACTTCTGTCTGCCCTTTTGAATTTTTTATCCGGTTCGCAAATTCATTGCTTGTGAAATACATCAACTCATCCACGAAAAATGGCTCCATAAGCGGAACCAGTTCCTTGTTCACAATCTCATCTTCAATTTTCTTCACAATATTCGGAAGTTCATCCGTTGCCTGCTTGACAGGAGAAATTATATCACGCGTAACAGCTTCCGGCAAATCATGAAAAAGCCCTGTAAAAAAATTATTTATAATCCGCTTTTCTGACATCTTTGCGCCACTTTCACGGCAAAGCAAAAGAGTCAAAACTGCGACAAAAAAGCAATGCCCAAGCACAGAAGTTTTTGGAACCCGAGGTGTCTGGTTCCAACGAATTTGAAAGCGTAGCTGTTCAATCTTCAGGAGCAAAGAATACGAACGTTGATGCGTCACAAGATTTTGCATCCCGGCAAGATCCAGATAATGCTGAATCTGCTCCTGCAACTCACGGTTTATCTGTTCAAGCCGCTCAGGTTCGTTCACAGTTTTCAGCATCTGCAGTTCACGGAGAGTCGCAAATTTGTTCGCCGCGGAAAAAACCCTGGAAGCAAGCCGAGATTTCTCAGGAACTGGAATTTGCCCAGCTTTTTGTCCAGTATATATTGTAAATCTTGAAAAAAGTTCCTTGTCACAAAGCAGAGGCTTATATAGTTTTAGCACCCATTCATTCAGGTGAAGATATTCCTGCGTGTATTCGCGTTTCAACATATCAAGTACAGGCGCTTTTATGTCGCATAAAGCAATTTTTGAAAGCAAATCGAACAAAGACGCATAAATCATCCATGTCCAGTCAATGAAATTCCCTTTATTTTCTTCGTATTTTCCTATGATGTATCCCAAAACCATTTTTTCAGCAGCTTTGTCCATCTCAACAATATCAAAAGGGCGAACCAAATCTGTCCAACGTTGAATTGAAAATCCTTCAAAAAGTTTTAGAGCAAATTTCTGACTGAACATTTTTTTTTCCTGTTAGCGGCTTGAACCTGACTTTTGATCAGAATCCATTTTTTCTTTCCATACAATAGCTTTCTTTTTTATTTCTTCGGCAATATTTTTGTCTCCGAGCGCAAGTGCAAGCTTGTGGCGCGCAAGCAGGAATTTTATGGCATTTCGCATATCGTCAATCCGGCGTGTAGAAAGTTCATACTTATCGCGGTAGCCTGCAGCAGAAGAATCCAGAAGTTTAACAATCAGACGAATATAAAGAACAGTTGTCTCATAATCATTGTCGTTTGGATTAAAATATGATTTCACAGCGCTTTTCATGTCTATAAGATTTTTAGCCACAACCGCAAAACGCCCCTTCAGTTCAACAAAAGACCATTTCCACTTTGAGTTGTCACCAAAAGCATCTTCCAGGAGCGTTATAGAAAGTCCGAGTTTTCGGATAAGATAATAACGTTCCTGAACAGATTTGTCTTTTATCGCCTCATGGTATTTTGTAAGCTCTGAATACGGAACATCAATGATATTTGTAACAAGTTCCTCAAGATAAATTATCGCCTTGTAGAGAATTTTTCTTGCCTCATTTAGCGCATCATTATTTTTTACTTCAAGAATTTTCAATGAAAGACTGTTCTGCGCCATATAAAGAGAAGCCACATAAATCATATCTTCGCAAAGCATCAACTTTTTATAGCAGGAATCCGGTGCATTTCCGTTTATACTATTCAAAGTAGTTTTTTCTTTTGCAAGAATAGCTATAATTTTGCTCTGATAAGGCTTTATCGTATCAGCAAATTCAAGCCGAGTCGATTCTGAAATTTTTGCCATTAAAATCCCCCTGAATATTTTTCAAGCATTGCCCTTGCGTGTTCAATGGAAGCAGCCGAATCCGCATCACCAGAAAGCATACGTGCAATTTCCGCAACACGCTCTTCTCCTTGAATCGGGTGAACATTGGAAACTGTCCTTCCATCAGCGACACCTTTTTCAATCTTAATCTGATTATCGGCATATACTGCAATGCTGGCAAGATGTGTAATGCAGAAAATTTGTCGATTTTTCGCAAGAGCCTTCATGTGGGAGCCGACAGCAACAGCAACTTCACCGCCAATTCCTGTATCAATCTCATCAAAAACAAGAGTCTGAACAGGATCATTCTGCGCAAAAATCGTTTTTAGCGCAAGCATTACGCGGGAAATCTCACCGCCCGAAGCAATTTTTGCAAGCGGCAAAAGCGGAGAGCCAGGGTTTGCGCTGATAAGAAATTCAATATTGTCAAAACCATAGGGACCGCATTTTTGCTCAAAATCATCACCAGGCTTAGCCGTAATGCTGACCGCAAAACGAGTTCCGTTCATTCCAAGATTTCTCAGAAGAGCTTCAACTTCAGAAGCAAGTTTTTCACCTGTGGCACGTCTTTTTTCAGAAAGATTTTTCCCGGCAAGATAAACTTTTTTCTCAAGCTCAGAAACGGCTTTCATCAGCTTCTCTTTGTTTTCAGAGCCTGCTCCAAGTTGCTCAAGTGATTTCTGCGCATTCTCGTAATAATCAAAAACCTCTTTCAACGGCGCGCTTTGGCTGGAAGCGTATTTTTTCTTCAGATTATAAATCAACGAAAGCCTATCCTGCACTTCCTGAAGATGGGACGGATCGTAAACCAGTTTGTTCGCGTAACTTCCAAATTCCTCAGAAATGTCATTCAGTTCATAAAAAGCCGATTCAATACGCGTGTCAAGATTTGAAAGAGATTTATCCAGCAAAGAAATATTCTGACTTTCTCGGCGGATTTTCTTCAGCAATGAAACAACAGATTCTTCTCCGCCGTCCAGCATATTCCGGATAGAATCAACGCCCTCAAAAAGTTTTTCATACGAAGAAAGCCGGTTTTCCTCTTCCTCAAGCTGAATATCTTCTTCCGGCTTAAGTTTTGCGTCCTCAATTTCTTTTACCGCAAAACTATACATATCGATTTTTCTAGCTCTGTCCGCATCAGAAGAATTCAGCTGGGCAAGAAGTTTTCTTTTTTCAACAAGTTCCATATACAACGCGGTAAAAGCGTTTACTTCCGGCACAATTCCCGCACGCGCGTCAAGAAATTTTCTGTGCTCAGGCACGCGCATTAACGACTGATGCTCATGCTGACCATGAATATCAACCAAGAAAGATGAAAAATCCGCCAGGTCAGCACGGTTCACAGGCGTTGAGCCAATCCATGCGCCGGCGCGGCCATTATCACGGATATATCTCCGCAAAAGAATTCTATTGTTTTCAGTTTCAATTCCATGCTCATTAAGCCATTCCATCGCAGGATTCTGATTTTCATTTGAATCAAGAAAAAAAGTCCCGGAAACCTGAGCCTCATGGCAGCCGGAACGAATCTGGTTCACATCAGCTTTTCCACCAAGCAGAAATGAGAGCGCACCAATCAAAATTGATTTACCGGCACCTGTTTCACCGGAAAGAACTGTAAATCCATTTGAAAATTCTATGTGTTCATTTTCAATAATCGCAAAATCTTTGATTGAAAGATCTTCAAGCATGAGGACCTCCTGACCAGTTCAGTTTTGACTGGAGAGCTTCGTAAAATCTTTCGGCTGTGCAGCCTACAAGTTTTACTTTTTTTGGAATTTGACGGATTTTTATGCAGTCACCCTCGTGAATATCGAAAGGTTTCTGGCCGTCAAGCGTAATTATAATATCAGATTCCCGTGAAGGAAGAATTTTTATTTCAAGTTCGCCATGCGGATTCAAAACCAAAGGTCTGCTAGAAAGCGAAAAAGAATTTTTTGGCGTAAGAATAATCGCATCCATTGTAGGATCAACTATCGGGCCTCCTGCGGAAGACGAATATGCCGTTGAACCAGTCGCAGTGCAGATAATTATTCCATCCGCCTTGAACTGGCCAAGGCTCACATAATTAAAATCAACTCCCATAAGGATTGTGCGGCTCGCCATTTTTGCGCTTATAACTATATCGTTCAGCCCAATTCCTGAATAAACGTCATTTCCTGATTTTCCGTCGATAACAACAGCCTGAAGCATATTTCTTTCAACAATTTTTGCTTTTCCCTGCAAAAATGTGTCAAGTTCATTCTTCCACTCATCTTTTTGAATGCTGGCAATAAAACCAAATTCTCCAAAATTTATGGGAAAAACAGGAATTCCTCTTTCAACGCAGCCACGTGCCGCAAAAAGAACAGTTCCATCGCCTCCTAGAGTTATCACAAAATCCGCAGATGAAAATGGATTTTCTATTGAGCTGTCAAGTTTTTCTGCATCAGAAAATCCATCAAAAGAAAAAATCGTTGAATCAATTTCTTTTCTTTTTAAATATTCAGAAATAAAATGACCCATTTCCTGAGATTCTTTTTTATGAGTGTTTACGATTATAAGGCAATTTTTCATTATTTACGGCAAGGTTCCCAAAACTTTCACAATTTTAGCTACCTGTGAATGTGTAAGGCGCGGATAAAGCGGAAACAATGCGCACCTCAAAAACAAAGACTTAGCTTTAATGCAATCAGAAGAAATTTCATCCTGCATCAAAGCCATCACAGAATCTTCGTATGCCTGACAGATTTCAATATCTTTTTTTGCAGCATATTGTTTTATATCTTTAAACGAAGTCGTAAGAACCAAAGGAAAACAGCACATTGTCGAAGTGTAATCAAACTTTTCCTCAGGAGAATTTTCTCCTTCTGTTTTTGGAGCCGCGACGGAGGAAACACCTTTTGCCACCGGAACAACAGCACCTGAACCGCGGATAAACATCTTGTGTCTGCCGCTTATGCAGGCGCGCTGATATAAGGCAAAAATTTTCTTCCGCTGAAGCTCATTATGCTTAAATTCCTTTAGCTGAATCCATCCCAATGCAGAATTCAAATCTGGAAGCAATTCTGTCTTCGGCATTGTCTCAACAAATTTTTTCAGCACAATCCATTCACGCCGATTCGGAGCCATAAGAACGGCTCCTCCTCCAGCTGTGATAACATCGTGTTCCTCAAGCCCGAGAATCGTAAAAACTCCCAATGAACCAGCTTTCCGGCCTTCAATAGGGTTATTATTTTCATCAAATGTAGGAAAAAAAGCACCAGCACTTTTTGAAACATCTTCAATAACAGGAATTCCAAAAGCATTTATTTCGTCAATTTCAGGAAGAATTCCCATTGACTCATGAAGCAAAAGAAGCCGACCGCCCTTTTCTATTCCTTTTTTTACAATCTCAGCATTTACAAGTCCGGTATTTTCATCAACGTCAAGGATAACAGGCTTATAGCCCAAATCCACAACAGCCTGATAATGCCATCCTGGAGCAAGTGCTGAAATCATTATTGATTCACCAGGTTTAAAATCCATCGAACGCAGCGCATATTTCAAAGCAGACGCAGGATTTCTTAACGCAACAGCGCCATCACATCCAAAAAAATCCTTTACCGTCTGAATAAATCTGCTGTTAAGCTCACCAGGACCAATGCGTTCGTCCACCATGCAGGTAAGCACAGCATCCATTTCTTTACGTCGAATTGTTGTACTAAAAGTCTGAATCATTTTTCAATTATTTAAAAATTTCCTACAATTTTTTGAAGTTCCTTTGGATTAAACAGTCTGACAATATCCAAAATTATCAGGTATCCGTTGTCATTTCTTACGACACCTTTTATATACTCACTGCCTATTCCGCCGGACATTCTCGGAGCCGCCTGAATTTCAGAATAATTCACCGTTGCAACCCTTGAAACCCGGTCAATTATTATTCCAAGCTGACTTTCTTCAATATTCAGAATTATAAATCCGCTTTCAAGCTCATCAAGTTCATCCTCACCATTGGCAAAGGCGATATTAAACCGCCGGTGAAGATCAATTATCGGAATAATTTCACCACGAAGGTTCAAAATCCCGACCATATAATTCGGTGCATTTGGAATCGGACGAATTGGCTGGATTCTTACAATCTCTTTTACAGACATAATATCCACACCATATAACTCGTTTCCTAGACGGAACGTAACTAACTGTACCTGCGAATCTTCAGTATCCATAAAATCCTCTACAATAAGCATACTATGAAAAATCCCTTTTTGCAATTAATTAGCTCCATCCGCCGCATTTAACGGTCTACAGAAAACAAAGCTACAGCGAACACTTTTTTGCAACCCGACTCTTTTAATTTTTCAGCACAAGACTCAATTGTACTTCCGGTGGTGAGAACATCATCCACAAGACAAACAACTTCCGGCACAACCTTCACATCTGCGTTCAAAGAATAAGCTTTCCCGATCATTTCCATCCTTTGAGTGCGCTCAAGGGTTTTCTGCTGAACATCAGTGTGTCGCTGCAGAATCCTTTTTACATTCCAGTTATACCTGAATTCAAGAATCTGGCTTATTTCATCAACTTGATCCCAGCCTTTGGTTTTTATTTTTCCCGGTCTAGGCGGAACAGGAACCACAACAAATTCTCCCTTTATCTTGCAAATCTGACTTAACCTTTCATTCATCAGCTCTGCAAAAAAATCAGAAAAAATCCGTTCATCCTCCATTTTCCACCTGCAAAGCAGACTTGTATTCCACAGGCGGTACGAAAAAAGCGGAAATGCCCCGTCCAAATGCTTCATAAGGACACCTTTTCTACATTCCATACAGACACCATCTTCGGAAATAAGCTCTTTACCGCAGAATTTACAAACTCCAACGCCGGCAGGTTTTACCGCAAAAAATTTCTTCCGGCAATCCGTGCACACAGGCAAAAGCCCCGAATCATTTCCGCAGACAACACATTCGCTTCCACCCGCAAAAAATGAAAAAACAGAGCGTCCTGCCCTTAGCGCAACAGACTGAATTCCGAAAAAAAATTTGTTCACACTTATATATAGCAAAAAAAAAATCAAAAACTGAAATAAATCACAAAAAATTATCGTCCGGAAAGCGCTTTTTTCCATCTTGATATAGCCTGAAGAGCAGCCAAAGGCGTCATATTATCCGGATCAACAGAAAGAATTTCGTCCAGAACAATTTCCTCATCGCTAAAAAGTCCCGGCGCAACAGGATTTTGCCTTGCAGGCTCAGTTTTCTTGTACTCAGGAATTTCATCAAGAACCGGCTTGTTTTCCGCAACGTTCTGGATATGACAAAGAATTTCATTCGCGCGTTTTATCACAATTTCTGGAACACCAGCAAGTTTTGCAACATGAATTCCATATGAATTTTCGCTTGCACCGACTTTTATCTTACGCAAAAAAGTAACCGATTCACCTTGCTCAGAGACTTCCATGCACAAGAGCTCAAGATTTTTATGCTCAATTCTAGTCAATTCGTGGTAATGCGTCGCAAACAAAGTGCGGCATTTTATATTGTTCAAAAGATATTCGCTTACAGCCCATGCAATAGAAAGTCCGTCTTCCGTGCTGGTTCCTCTGCCAACTTCGTCCATTATGACCAAAGATTTTTCAGTTGCGGAACGAAGAATATTCGCGGTTTCCGTCATTTCAACAAGAAAAGTCGATTCACCGCGCGCAAGGTTATCGCTGGCGCCAACGCGGCAAAAAATCCGGTCAACTACGCCGATTTCAGCAGATTCAGCAGGAACAAAAGAACCTGTCTGTGCAAGAAGCGCAATCAATGCATTCTGCCGCAGAAAAGTGCTTTTACCCGCCATGTTCGGTCCGGTTATAAGGCAAAAAGTTTTAGCATCAGTTTTCTCCGCCGAAATATTCAAATCATTCGGAACAAATTCCCCTGAAGGCAAATGTTTTTCAACAACAGGATGACGACCTTTTTTCACATTGAAAATTTCAGAATCAACAACTTCAGGGCGAACCCAATTGTTCAGAACCGCAGCCTTTGCAAAGGAAGAAGCCGCATCCGTATAAGCAATCTCTGACGCTGTCTGCATAAAATACGGCACATAATCATGCAGTTTCGTGCGAATCTCAACAAACAAATCACGCTCAAGTTCCAGGATTTTTGTTCCAGCCTCGTTCAGCTCGTGCTCAAGCTCCTGCAGCCGGGCTGTAGTATAGCGATCACCTTTGACTAGCGCACGGCGCATAATAAAATCTGCAGGAACAGAAGAAAGTTTTCCTTTGCTGATTTCTATGAAATATCCGAACGCATTTGTATTTTTTATCCTTAAATTAGTAATTCCAGTTCGTTCTCGTTCTTCTTTTTCATAATCAGAAAGAATCTGCCCGAAATTATCATGGACATTTCGCCAATGGTCAAGTTCTTCCGACCAGCCCGATTTTATAATCCTTCCATCAGTCAAAGAAGTTGCAGGATCATCACAAATCGCATTTTGAATCAAATCAATTATTTCAACTGCCGGTGTATCATCGATAGAGGCAAAATCGTATTCAGAAAGTTCATTTCTTGCCTTTAACCATGCAACAAGACTCGACTTTAATGCCTGAAGATCTTTTGCATGAGCCCTGTCCATCGCGATTCTTCCTGCTAAACGCTCAACATCAAGAATCGGATTGATTTCATTTCTGACAGAATCCATCAAATTCCGGTTTTCATAAAAAAGCTGAACATGGGACTGCCGCGCCTTAATTTTCTGCACATCCGTAAGAGGATACAAAAGCCACTGGCGAATCATTCGGCTTCCCATCGCAGTCTGTGAATAATTCAGACATTCAAGAAGGCTGTATTGAACAGAACCGTCGCGCAAATTTGCAACAACTTCAAGATTCCGGCGGCTAGAATCATCAATAATAAGATAATTTGTGTCTTTATAAACTTTGATTGATTTTACGTGAGGGACAACTGTATTCGTGGTTTTCGCAAGATAATCAAGAAGAAAACCGGCAGGCGCCACTTCCGCAGACGTTTTTTCCAGCCCGAATGACAAAAGACTTGCCGTCTTGAACTGTTCCGTCAATCTTTTGTATGAAAGTTCAGAATTAAAATCCCAGTCAGGATAATAAGAAATAGACATAGAGGGATATTGCGAAAGAGAATCTTGAATAATCTGGTTCTGCTTAAGAGATTGAGGCAAAAGTATTTCCCGAGGAGAACAACGCCCAAGTTCTTTGGGAAACTGCTCAGCCATTTCATTTGAATGCCAGCTGGTCGCGGAAAAAGATGCTGTTGTAACATCAATAAAAGCAAACCCAACGCCACCGTGCGTCACAGACAAAGCAGCAAGAAAATTATTGGAATTTCCTTCAAGATATTCAGACTCAAGCGCAGTTCCAGGTGTGATTATCTCAACAACCTTGCGTTCTGTAAGACCTTTTGCTTTAGGATCTCCAATTTGTTCGCAGATTACAACTTTTTTTCCTGCCCTAAGAAGACGAGCAATATAAATTTTTGCGGCATGATACGGAATTCCGCACATCGGAGCCGCACCTTTGTGGGTCAAAGTTAAATTCAAAAGTCTGGAAACTTCAGCCGCGTCATCAAAGAACATTTCATAAAAATCGCCAACCCTAAAAAAAAGAATCTCGTTTTTATGCTCACTTTTTATTTTTACGTATTGCTCTAAAACCGGAGTGAGTGCTATATCTGTTTCCACAAAATTATCTTCCCAATTCTGCAATTACTTGTTCTGTAATATCAACAGAATTTGAATACCATAAAATCGCATTTGACTGCTGAAGGCTTAAAATCATGCTGTAACCGCCAGATTCTGCAATTTTCGAAAGAGTATCGTACAAATTATTGTAAAAAGTATCCGAACCTTGAAGCGTTTTCTGCATAGATTCAAGCTCAACGTTTTTTGCATTTGTATATTCAACAACAAAATCAGTTTTTTTTGTGATTTCAGCCTGGGTTTTCTGAACCATCGCATCATTTCCGGCTTTTTCATAATCCATTTTTTTTGCCTGGAGTTTCTGTAGTTCTTCTGTATATTTATTTATCTCCTGCTGAAAATCAGCCTTTTTTTTCTCGTAATTTCGGACAGAAGTTGAAGTTCTGAAATAAGCGTTGTAAACCTTTGCCGTATCAACAACACCGAATTTTGTTATCTGTTGAGCAGAAAGAGCCGAGCCTACAACAAAAATCAAAGCAAAAAGAACTGATTTTACACTAAATTTCATATAATCCACCTTTTTTATTTATTTGTCATATTGAATGAAAGAACGAACTGCCACTTGCTGTCCCATTTTACATCGCCGTCGATAACACGGAATTTATTCGCAAAAAGCAAATGCAACGGAAACTGAGGAACAAGGAAACGCAATCCAGGACCAAAGCTGAAATAGAAATCATCCAGCTTAAGATTATTCAGCAAATCCTCAGGTTCTTCCTTTACAGCAACTGCATCAAAGAATCCGTCAACACCAAGAATTCCCTGGAAAAGCGGCAGACGAAGCTCAACCCGGTTAGAAAGCATTGCCTTTCCGCGAGTTTCATTGTATACATCAGTCCATCCGCGGCCATTGAACATACCATCAATGTAAACCTTGCTAGAATCACCGAACAAAGTTCCCGGAACTGGATAAACAAGGGAAATTCCTGTATATGCGGCAAGAACCATCTTGAAATTCCAGAATCCATTGAACAACGGAACGTCAAAAAGCTTTAAATATGATTCAAGTTTTGTATCAGAACGAAGATAAAATTCCTTTTCAACTTCAGGGATAAGTCCGTACCAGGCAAGGCGCTCGCTTACAAACCAGCCTTTTGTAGGGTCGTAGTTTATATCACGGTTATCAAGCGAGGCATTCATAAAAAGCGAATTCTTGATACCAAAACGGTTCGCAAATTTGTTTACACCGGAATCAATCGGAACATACAATGACTCATCATAAAGATTATCAGTGATTGAGTTCGTCATACCGCCTGAAAGCGTAAAAATCGCAAAACTAGGAAGCCAACGGCGGCCAAAACTTGTTGCAAGAGAAGCCCCGTAAGACTCGTAGTTCATATAATAATAATCATCATCATAAACACCATTAGGCAACCAAGGCAAAGCAAGCGCATAGGAATTTAAATGATAAAGAGAAAGCGATTCCGAGAACGAAATCGGCTGATTAAAAAGCCAGTTTTCCCTGAATCCAAAATCAACAGACTGCTCGTTGGATGCGATTGTAACACCGGAAGAAATTGATTTTCCTGTTCCGCGGAAATTCGAATTTTCAACTTTTGCGTAAAGAGAAATCGGCAAATCATCAGAATCTTCAATTCCGGAGAAAGTCATACCAAACTGAAGAGATGTAGTGCTCTGCTCTTCCACTGTAATCACAAGATCAACAAGATTTTCCTCTGAACCAGAAACTGGCTCCGGCACAATGCTTGAAAAATACTGCGTATTGTAAAGGTTTCTAAGACCGGACATAATTTTGTCACGGCTAAAGACATCACCAGGCTCAATAGGAAGTTCCCTTAGAATTACGTTTTCCTTGGTTTTTGTGTTTCCTTTGATGATGATATTTTCAACATGCGCGCGGGAACGTTCTTTTATGGAAAGCACATAGCTTACTGTACGTTTTTCTGAATCCTTGTTCACAGTCGGATAAAATTCATTCGACATATAACCGTTCTCATAGTACAGATTTGTTATTCCAGAAAGCCCTTCCTGAAATTTAGTCTGATTGAAAACCTCTCCGTTTTTCAGTTTTATATATGAAAGAAGTTTTTCTGTCTTGAAAATTTCGTTTCCAGTAATTGTAAGTCCGCTGTAAGTGTACTGCGCTCCCTCAGAAATCACAAAAGTAAGCGCAATTTCCTCACGCTCCTTTTTTTCGTTGTACGAAGTATTTTCCAGAACATCAATAACACGCGCATCAATGTAACCTTTTGTCATGTAATGAACCACAAGAGACTGCTTGTCGGCTTCCACAGAAGAACGCTGGAACGCCCCATCCTTAAGGAATCCTTTTTCTTTCAATGAGATTTTGCTTTTCAGCGTGCGCGCAGAGAAAACTGTGTTTCCTGAAAAATTTATCTGGCTTACAATTGTTGAATTTCCTTCATTAACAATAAAAGTCACATCGATTCCTTCTTCCGAATCATTTGTTGAAACAGAAACTTTCGCGTCTATATAACCTTTTTTTATGTAAAGATCGCGCAATGCCCGCTCATCAACAAGCGCATTTGACTCAATATAAACATCGCCAGGCTTCATTGTGACCGTATCGCGAAGCTCGTTGTTGCGGATTTTTTTGTTTCCCTTGAACTGGATTGAAGCGACAACCGCGTGTTCCTTTACCGTAAAGACAAGATTTACTTTTTCAGGATTTTTTGAATCATGCTTTGCGTAAGGCTCAATGTCCTCAAAATATCCAAGCGCATAAAGACGGTCAAGAATATCATTATAGAATTTTTCATCAAAAACTTTGCCGACAAAACTATTTGTCACACCAGAAACTTCAGATTTTTTTACACTTCTAAGACCTTCAAAAGAAATCTCTGATACAGTTTTACCCCAGAACCAGTCAGAATCATCAGAACTTTGCGCAAAAACAGCTGCAACAGAGAAAAATAAAAAAACTGAAAGCAAAATCTTAATTTTTTTCAACATCAAGGACATGAGTGTACCCACCACCTTTTTATCTAAAATGAAAATTTCCATGAAAGCGTTACAGAAGTCGAAGATACAAATCGATCATTTCTAATTCCGTTTATATCAGGAGCCATATTCCATCTGAGATTTCCGAAAGGCGCTTCAATTTCCAGACCGAATTCCGGACGGAACACAAGACCGCCTGCCGTGAATTTATCATCTACCTTAGTCTTGTCATAAGACCAATGCATAAGGGCATCCACATATAAAGAACTTCCAAAGTACTTACCTATATAAACAGTTGAGTTATCAAAAAAGTTACCAAATCCGAAACTAGAATTTTCTGAATCCTCTGTTCTGTCTAGCAGACCATAGTTAAGCGCGTTCTGCAGAACATTTGTTCTAACGCTCAATATATCAAAATTAAGGAAATCACGCAACTTGTTCTCTATTGAACGCCCGATTGTTGACTGAATCGCATAGTCGCCTGTGGCAAAAATAAGTGAGCTTACTCGCTCTGAATCACCGACCGCAATCTGTCCAAGCAATGAACGGATTTCAGCCTCGGATTTTGCAGGAATTGACGAGAACTGAGCGTTGAAATTCAGAAGATACTGGTTGTTCGCGGTAAGAATAATCCGCACATCGTTTCCGTAGTCATCACGCTCGCGGGTTTCCGCCTGGACGCTTATAAGAGGGTTGAATGTAGGATCGTTGCTGTTAAAGCGCATTGAACCATTTTTCAGATAAAAGTTCCGGCTAAGGTACGAAATATCGCCAGAACGGAACGCAAGTTCGCCGTCAAGCTCCATATCTCCATTTGACATATCATACTTAAAACCAAAAATCGTGTTAGGCACAAGAACCGCACGCAAAAGCGGATCAAAAATGAACGTAACGTGCTGACCAAAATGAAGTTTTATCTGAGAACGCGCAAACCAGTTCCGTTTCGGTGGGGAAAGCGCAAGTTCCTTGGTTTTCACGCTTCCGGTAAGTTTTCTAAGGAAAACATCGCCATTCACATCAAGGTAATGGTCCTCAAAAGCGATATTCACATCAAGATTCACATCGCCAACAAAATGTGCAAGACGAATCTCAAAATCTCCCGGCATATAGGTATTATTCGGGTTCCATATGTGGCTTTCAAGGCGGCTGAACGACCAGCGGTCAAAGAAAACGTTCAAATCGGCGCAGATAACATTATCAGGCTTTTTTACATAACCACGGGCAATAGGAATATAAATCTTGTTGTGGTCAAAGATAATTTGCGTCTTAGGAACAAAAACATGCTGGGAAACAATTTTCGGCAACGTGAAATCCGCCTGAGTCAATGAAAAATCCCCAAGAAATTCAGGATCAGCCTTTAGCCCGGAAATCGCAAGGGAACCGTTCAATTTTCCGTTGTAGACTTTTAAACGCGAAATATCAAGATATTCAAAAAGTTTTCCGACATCAGCCTTCACATTTTTTACAGAAATATCCAGCTGCTCGCTCTTTAAATTTCCAGAAAGCGCAAACTGAAGCGGTTTTCCTTCTGCAATAGAAAAATTGATTTTTCCATCATTGTAGACTGAACCGGAAATTCCCTGAAGCTCAGAAGAATAAACCGTTGTAACATCACCAGAATGAAGAACCGTAAGCTCAAACGGAAATTCTTTCTTAAAAAGCGTTCCGGAAATTTTCCCGCAGGAAAGACGGGCAGCAAATTCTGAAGGCAAGATTTTTCCATCGCCGATAACTGTATCAGAAACAGAAAATTCCAACGGCGCATGAACCGTCTGTTTTGCAAGAACAGTGTCAAAATCAGCCTTTGCAACACCTGTAAAATTATTCAGGTCAAACTGGGCCGAAATATTGTTCAATGAAAGATTATTGTAGACAAGCTTAAAATTATCAACTGTAAGATTTTTTTCCTCAATAAACGCGGAACCGTTCACATCAATTTCTTTTCCGGCAGACATTACTGAAAGTTTTTCAACGTTTAGGCCGGCGTAAAGATTTGAAAGAACTCCAGAAAGAATCAAAGTCGCGCTGAGCCTGTTATTCTCGCTTTCTTCCGCGGTAAAGCGGCTCAGGCCAAAATTATTGAACACAAACTGCGAATTAAGATAAAAAGAATTCTTTAAATTCTCCGCGGAAAAAACATCTCCATTCGGATTTGAAAGTTCCACCGCAACATTTATTCCTTCCGTTGAAACAGGATTTTTCAACGCCGCAGAAAACCTTGCCGAATCAAAAACCGAGCCGTTCATGTTCCACAAAAGCTCGGATTTTCCCTCAATCGCTGAAAATTTATCAGAATAAGATATTGCGTCCAGAAAAACGCCGTATTTTGTGACATTTCCGGTAACGTTCAGAACTGGATTGAAAGAATATTTTCCGCTGGCCTCAAGCGCCTCAAGCCTGGCAATCCGCACATTGATTCCGTCGTCGTCTGAATAAGTGAAATTTGTCTCCGTGGAAAGCGTAAAAATCGAGCCGTTCACGCTGAAAGGAAATCCGTCCGCAGAAAGGTTCCCGGAGATTTTTCCGTCATCATTTTTCTTAAGGTCAAAAACTGCGCCGTAATCACCGTTCACTGAGACAATTCCCGGCATGAAATTTCCTGAAAAATGGTAAGGAATTGAATCAGCATTCAAATCTGCGGAAAAAAATGCGTCATCACCATCCGGAGATTTTTCATAAATTCCAGAAAGATGAACAAGTTTTCCGTTGTTCACAAAATCAACCCGGTTCAAATTTAAGGAAGAGCCGTTTCCGTCCAAAGAAATGTAGAAAAATTGACCATCTTTTTTTGTGTTCGCAACAAAAGCGTATGGAACATTGAAAGAAACCTGACTGAAATCCGTGGAGACAAAAAATTCACCGTTAAAAATATAGCTTGAAAGAAAAGCAAACGAAGATTTTCCAGGATTTTTTCCGAAACAAGAAACCGTCTGCGCCGCGCTGTCCAGATAAATTCCGTTTGAAGAAATATTCGCCTGCAGATATTTTGTTCCGCCAATATAACTTCCTTCAATCTTTATTGTTCCGGCGTTTTCCGCCTCCGGGTGAAAATAATCTGAAACCTCAAAAGAAAAATCCACAGAATCCTGAACCGGAACAACAGAAAGCTGAATAGCGGTCAAGGCCTTCTGGTCAAGCATAAGTTGCGGCGCGAAAGCCATAAATCCTTTTTCAAGCGAGTCGATATAAAGTTCCGTAGAAACATTTACGCCGTTCGGAAGCTTTAACGCATTCACATTAAGTTCGCCGGAAAGCTTTACGCCTTCATAAATGCAGGAACCAAAATAGTCAACATCAATGTTCGGCCCCGAAAATTCCATTTTTTTTACCGAAATACTTTTTTTGTCTCCGCCAAATGAATAATTTGCCGTAAAACCACCGGAATAAACCGCATCTGGAACAAAAATTCTTCCCCATGATGAATAAGAAAAATCATCTGAAAAAAAGTTATATTTCGCATCCACATTCACAGAAAGAGAAAGATTCTTCAGTTTTTTTGCGGAATTTGAATTCTGCCGTGAAAATATAATTCCTCCCGGCCTCAAATTTTTTGTGCTCAAAAAAACAGTCGCCTCCGCCGTGTCAAGCCCGAAAGTTCCCTGCAGATAAAGAGGATATCCATTCTGGATTGTGCGTAAATCGAAAACCCGGTTCTTATAGCCAAGCAAAAGGTTCAGTCTGGCCAGGGAATATTTTCCGTTTGTAAAATCCGTAATTCTGAAAGTTACAGAACTTTCCTCAAAATCATTCGGAATTGAACCAGATGCGGAAAAACCTAATGAAAAACGGTTGCCCTTTTTTGTATATGAAGCCCCGCCGGAAGTCTTTATCTGGAGCACCTTGCTTTGCGTTAGATAAGCCACAGTTATCTTGCGGAAATTAACGGCGGCGGAGCTATCCTTGTCAGAATATACAAGCTGGACATTGCGCACAAAAACATTGAACGGCAATTCCGAGGCGACATTCTTTAAATCCAGAAAAATGTTCGTTTTTTCTTCAGTGTTCTGTTCTTTCTGGATTTTTGATTCTTTTCCGTTTTTCCTTGAATGTTCTGAAAGTTTTTTCAGGAACAAATTGTCTTTGTTCACATCAAGCACAAACCCGTCTACAGAAACATCTTTTATTGAAGAAATTCCCCGTCCACGAAAGAAATCCAAAACGCTGTAGCGCACAACAATTTTTTTTATCTGGGCAATCCGCTTGCCGTCATTCGCATCTGACAGTATTATATTTTTTATCCGTAGACCCGTAACAATTGAAGGAGAAAATTTCTCGTAGGAAAAATTCATTCCAGTTTTTTCCGAGACAATATTTTCAAGCAAATGCGATTCCTGCTCCAGCCTGGCCGATACAAAAGAATACAGCGGTCGCACTATAAAAGCTGAAAAAATAACCACGAGAAGGAAAATTGTTAATGCAAGAGTTTCTTTTAAAGACAACCTTTTCATTTTACGGATATATTATTGTAACTAATTTTCAGGAATTTTTATATAGCCTGAAATTCGAGTTTTTAGGAAAAAAATAAAAGCGTAAGCGGATTTACAATTTGCGAAGACTTTGTGCGATAAAAATGATTGAAGTGCGTAGCACCCGAATAACTACAAGCGAAGCGCGAGCACAACCGTCTGGAACAAATTGAAAAGCCGCTGAAAGCGATTTTTCAGAAGTGATAAAAACTCGATTTTCAGGCTATGAAAAAACACTTTGCGATAAAGGAAGGAAACAATGATTTTAAAAAATTTCATCGTTTTTGAAGGAATAGACGGCGCCGGAACTTCAACTCAAATTAAAAAGCTTGCAGAACATTTTGACAAGGGAAAAATTTTTGTGACCGCCGAACCGACTTCCGGAGAAACCGGCAGATTTTTACGGAGAATGCTAAAAGGAGAATTCAAGGTTGATGAAAAAACGGCGGCTTTTCTGTTTGCAGCTGACCGTTCCGAGCATATTTTTGGAAAAGAAGGAATAATCAAACAGACAGAAAAAGGAAAAATCGCCATAAGCGACCGCTATTTTTTCTCAAGCCTTGCGTACCAGTCGGTTACGTGCGGAAAAGAACTTCCTGAGCTTTTGAACAGTGTTTTTCCGCTTCCAGAATATCTTTTTTATTTTAAGATTAACCCGAAGATTTCCCTTGCGCGCGTTGACAGCCGCGGAGAAACAAAAGAAATTTACGAGAAACTTTCGTTCCAGGAAAAAACCGCCGCGCTTTATGATTCTGTAATAAACGAATACCGCGGAAAAAAAGGCGAAGGAATGAAGATAATTGATGTTGACGCAACAAAATCAATTGAAGAGATAAGCGATTTTATCTGGAAAAGCATAAGATAATGGGACGCAACAGGGATTGGAAGGGCGGCGGAGCCGTTGCGAAGCGGAGCGAGCAATGAAACCCTGAAAAGCCCGACGGCGGTTTTCCGCCGGGTTGCCCAAAAAAGAAAAACCACGACTTTTATTCAAAACAGAGATTTTTTGTTAATTTTAAAGTTTTTTTTCCGATAAAATTAGTGTGAAAAAGCCATTTTTTAAGATGATAAAATTTCTCGTTTCGGCCCTGTTTTTTGCCTTTGTGTGCGTTTCTTCGGCAAGCGCCTATATGGTAAAATACAAGGAGGACTGGTACAGGCTTTATCACGTTCATTACCAGCAGTATCCAGATGACTGCATTGAGAATATCTATTGGCTGGAAAAAGCGGCTCAGGCTGACTTTGCAAATCCGCTTTACGCAAACGCAAAAATCGACACAGAAAAACAGTGGGAAAAATATCGCTACCTTTTTCAGATGCACATAAATTTAAAGCTGATTGAACAGCACCTTAGGCTTGGGCGCACTTTTGATAAAAAAGTCGCAAAATTTTACGACGCGCCGTGGAAAGATGAATACATAAGAAACCTTGAAAAAGCGTTGAGTTTTTATAATGCGGGACTTTATTACTGGCAGGAAGCTCAAGTTTGGGCTGAAAAGGCGAACACAAAAGACTTTAATTTTCTTTTTCTTACTGACTTGCAGAACTGGGAAGATGAGCGCGAACGGATTAAGAGTGGCGAACTTGACTACGGAAAAATGCTGAGACGGGAAATTGCCCGCGTTGAATCTGTAAAGGCTGACTTTGTTGCAATGGATTCCAAAAACTATTAAAATGGACTTATGTCTTGTATAACAGAAAAATTAGATATTAAGTATTCAGCAATAAATCCGGGAACGGCCGTTACAAAAATAACATTCACTTCTGGAGTTCCAGATTTGGTTTCGCTTTATGCGCCCGGAAACGGAGATGGCAAAAGACGATGTTTTGTGACAGACGCGACTGTGGCAACCCTTCCTGTTATGGAACCATTTGTTTCAAAATTTGAAGATGGAATTTGCGGCGACGATATTCTTATAATTCTTGGTTCCGGCGAGCCGTACAAGACAATGGACAGCGTTCTTGAAATTGTTTCAAACGCAATTGACTCTGGTTTTTCACGGAAGGATCTTTTTGTAGGAATTGGTGGTGGCGTTATATGCGACATGACAGGTTTTGCGGCTTCACTTTTTAAGCGCGGAATTGCCTGCCAGTTCGTGCCGACAACGCTTCTTTCAATGGTTGACGCTTCAATAGGCGGAAAAACTGGCTGCGATTTCAAGAGCTACAAGAATATGGTCGGGGCATTCTGGCCGGCGGAAGAAATCCATATCTACCCGGAATTTGTAAAATATCTTCCAAAGAGTCAGTACCGCTCCGGGCTTGGCGAGGCTTTAAAAACCGGGCTTCTTTTTGACACTGAGCTTTATGATATTTTTAAGAATGACTCAGAAAAACTTTTAAATGGCGATTCAGACACGATTTTCAATGTGATAAAAAAATGCGCGAGCGACAAGGCAAAAGTCGTTGAGCAAGATCTTACTGAAAAAAACATCCGCATGTACCTGAATCTTGGTCATACTTTCGGACACGCGCTGGAAACTGTTGCCGGGCTTGGAAACATAACCCACGGTGATGCAGTCGCATGGGGAATCGGAAGAGCAGTTTGCCTTTGCGCAAAGCTTGAATATTGCCGGGAATCTTTCAAGGACGAAGTTCTTTCTGTTCTTGAAAAATTCGGATGGTGCACGGAACCAGTTCCATCATTTATTGCAGGAGGAGGCTTCAACGAGCGGCTTCTGGAGGCAATGCGGAAAGACAAAAAAAATACTTCTGCAAAAATACGCTGCACTCTGCTAAAAGGATTGTGCGAGCCATTCACAGAAGAAATAGAAGATTCAGCAATACTTTCGGTTTTAAAATAAAATGACAGATACTCAAAAAGAACATTATTTTGACTGGGCAGCTACAAGCCCATCTGACAAAGAGATTTTAACTTCAGCGCTGAACGAAACCCTTGAAAAATGGGGAAATCCGTCCAGCATCCATTCCGCAGGAAAAGAGGCGCGGGAACTTCTTGAAAATGCCAGAAAAACCTGTGCAAATGCGCTTGGAGTTCCTGCAGAAACTTTGTATTTCACTTCCGGTGGAACAGAAAGCGACCACATTGCCCTGCTTTCAGTTTTAAACCGGCAGAACAAAGGTCATGTGCTTTTTAGCTCAATTGAACATCCTGCAATCCGGGAAATGGCAAACGAGATGAAAAAATGCGGCGTTGATACAGAAGAGATTCCTTCAGATGCCGACGGAATTATCCGCCCGGAAACTGTTGTGTCAATGCTGAGACCTGACACCGTTCTTGTGTGCATAATGGCTGTAAACAATGAGACAGGTGCAATCCAGCCGGTATATGAAATTGCAGACGCAATCGCAAAATCCACAGAAGGCAAAAGAAAACCGAAACTTCACGTTGACTGCGTTCAAGCTGCCGGAAAAATTCCTTTCGACTTGAATCACAAAGGAATTGACAGCGCGGCGTTCAGCGCGCATAAAATCTGCGGACCGCGGGGAATCGGGCTTTTGTATTTACAAAATGCAGTTGAGCCTTTTTTACGTGGTGGCGGACAGGAAAAAGGAATCCGATCCGGCACAGAAAATGTCTACGGTGCGCTTGCTTTCAGCAAATGTCTTGAAAAATATTACATTTCCGCACAAAACAAAAAAATGGAAGAACGATTTTCCGAACAAAAAAAATATTGCGCAGACTTTATAAATGGCCTTACGAAACTTGGATGTTGCTCAATAATTCCTAAATCTCGGACCGAAAAACCAGAACTTTATTCACCGTGGATTGTACAGGCTGCGTTCAAAAATATTCCAGGTCAGGTTATGCTTCGTGCGCTTGATGCGGAAGGATTTTATATTTCCACGGGAAGCGCCTGTTCAAGCAGAAAAAACAACCGCCCGGTTCTTGAGGCAATGCATATAACCAGCGATGAATCAGAGACGGCGGTAAGGTTCAGTTTTGGTTCAGAGACAACAGAAAAAGCGATGAAGGAACTTTTTGAAAAAGTCAGCGAGATTGCAAAAAAATTCAACTCATAAAATTCAGAAAACTAAAAAAGACGTGTTGATTATTTTAGATTTCTAATATATTTTATATGAATACATTACATTTCTAAGGAAGGCAAAAATATGGGTGCACGCGGAGAACTTTATACAACAGAAGTTTATCTTGACAACCGTTCTTATTTTTTTAACGTAAAGGAAAATCGAACTGGAGACGTATTTCTTCAGATTGTAGAAAGCAAAAGCCGAGACGGTTCTGACGGAGAACGACATCAGATTGCAATTTTTGCCGATGATATGCAGAAAGTTCTTCAGGGCTTGGACCGCTCATTGACTTACATTGAAAAAGACAGAAAAGCAAGGGCTAAAATCAAGGCTGAAAAGAAAGCTGCAAAAGAAGAGAAAACTAAAAAAATCTACAGAATGAAAATTGAGAATGAACGAAATCCAAATGACGGAATAAAACGAACAGGAAGAATTCATGTTGTTTCAAAACGACCAAAGCCGGAAGAAACAAAAACTGAAGAATAATTTTTATTGATTTTTAATATCTGAACGAAAGTCGCTGGATTGGAGACGGTCCGATTTTATGGCAAATTTCCCTATGCGCTTTCGTTGGATAGCCTTTGTGCTTTGCATAACCATATTCAGGGTAAAGTTTATCCATTTCATACATTATCCGGTCACGGCCGACTTTTGCAATTATGCTTGCCGCCATCACACATGGATAATGCGCATCTGCCTTTGGCTCGCATTTTATCTGATTGCACTTTATTTTTGGAGTGGAAGTTCCATCCGTTATACAGCTAATCTCATACTCAGAAATATCATGCGATTTTGACCATTCAGGTAGTTTCAGAATCATCATTTCAAAAGCAAGCTGCATTGCATACATGCTTGCATTCAGAATATTTATCTTGTCTATAGTTTCGTGGCTTACAATCCCGATTCCCCAGCAAGCTTTCTCTTTTATCACAAGCTCTGCAAAATCGCGTTTTTTCTCAGAAATTTTCTTTGAATCATTCAGTATCTCAACAGGAAAATCTGAAGGCAGAATAACGGCACCTGCAGTAACCGGTCCCGCCAATGGGCCTCTTCCAGCTTCATCAAGTCCGCATAAAAAATCTGCTTTCATCAAAAACCTGCTTCTGAATTATCAGAATATCCAACAGAATGATTTTTCTTGTCCATGTAGACAGCTACGCCATTTCCAGCACGGTTCTTCAAATCTCCTGAAAAATCATTGCCGGTAATTGTTGAATATGTGTCGAAAAGCTCCGCAATGCGTCCCAATGAAGCTGTAACCTTGCACTCAGAATCTTTAAGCTCAAAAAGTCCACCTTGCGCCGAAAAATTAACCGCTGTGTCCGCGACTGTTGAAATCCTGGATTTCTTTACATTCAATTTTGACTGAACCGCTGAAATAACACATGAATATACAGAAGCCGAAACCGTGATTCCCGAGTTTTCAATATTTATCACAGAATTATCAGAATTTATTGCAGTTCCATTTTTTCCGAAAAGACAATTCATCTCAACATTGCTGAAAAATAGAACTCCCCTTTCCACATTGAAGATATTTGCGGTTTCCCTTGAAAAATCCTGTTCCGTAAACGAAATCAAAATATCAGCAAAAGAAAAACTTGAATTCCTTATGTCGAAATTTGTTTTTGGTCCAAGAATTAGCCGAGCATCTTGCGAACCTTGAAGCGAACAGTTTGAATTTATTACAATCCGCTCGTCCGGAACAGAAACATTTCCTTTTACGTTTATGCGCAAGAAACGGCTGTTTTTAAGGAACGGAACAATTTCCGCAAATGAGGAATACGGAGCATCTTTCGAGCCATTGGCTTTTTCTTTGTCCTCTTCTGAGTCAGCTGAGCCGTCAATATAATAGTTGCAAGTGTCAATAATAACAGAATATTCAGCAGTTTTGCTCTTGTTTCCCTCTATATCGATACAATAAGCCAGAACGCGGTAGGCCGTAGCTCCGTCCGAAGAAGAAAGCATAAAAGTTTTTTTTGCAAGCGGCTCGAATTTTTTATCAGAAAGCTCAAAAAGCGCGGAATTTGCCTCAATTGAATAGTCATCTCCTAAGACAACCGGTCCTGAAAAATTCACAAAAATCTTGTTGTTTTCTGGAGAATCAATCGTGAGCAAAGTGTTTTCCCGGATGAAATTTCCAGGCACAGAAGAAGAAATAACCGGCTGAACTGGCATTTTTTTGTTTATCGCAAATGGGATTTCAAATTTTCCCTGAAAAACCGAGTCAAAATAAATCCCGGCCTCAAGAGTTCCTTTAAAACAATCGCCTTTAAAAGTATCAATTGTAATCTGATCAAAAAGTTCCGAAGAATTCCCTTCAGAATCAAGAATTCCAAATTTATAACCTTCCTGCCCTTCAAAAAAAACAGAAACAGAGCCGTCTTCCAGTTTTTCAGTGCGCAGCAAAGGTTTTGGCGGAAGAACGTAGAATTTCACGATATTTTCTTCAGAATAAGCAACATCCTGCCACGAAATCATGTGATTCTGGCTTCTGTCAAGTTGAAGAGTCTCTTTTGGAAGATTCCACCAGCCATCGTCAATTTTATATATTTTTTTCCGGTCCTTAAAATTTATGTCCGACCAGTCAGAGATTTCAAAAGGGACATCTTTTCTTGTGTAAAGCCCGGTTGCAACAGGATGAACGTTTATCACAAAGCGCCATTTTGATTTTCCATCCGTAACTGTACAAGGAAGTATGCGCGGAACAACAGAATTCTTGCTTAATGAAAGTTCTGTTCCAGGCTCGAATTCATAATCTTCTGTTCCGAATGAAAATTCAAGTGAAGAAGGAATTGAAAAAACATCTCCGCAGTTGTAGTCAATAGCTCCGCTAAGGTTTATTGTCTCAACAAATTTACAAGCGTCCTCATTTTCTGGAAGCGAAGCCACAGAAACTTTATAGTCAATTTTCTGCAGCTGCTTGTTTCCGTTCTTGTCAATTATCGCAACGGAAACAGAAACATCTCCATCAAGATCAATAAGAACAGGACCGTCATAAGCAATGCCTGAAGTTTCCGGGTCTTCCCCGCTAAGCGAATAGTAAACGCTGCTGGAAGACGGCGAGTCAACAACCAGAACCTGCTTGTTTGCCCAGTTTCCCTGCACAGGATTCAACACCTGCGCATTTGCTGAAAAAACTGATTCAATTAAGAAAAAGACAATTGTAAAAAGCCGAAATGTTTTTTTCATTTTTTATTTTTTTTCACCGAATAATGGATCCAGGACTTTTCTAAGCTCAGGATCCTGCTTGTAGTAATTTTCTTCAAGCTCTTTTGATGAAAGACCAACCAGCTCGTGGCTCATATAATGAATCCAGCGGTCATCTTCCGGAGTATTTATAACGAATTTTCTGCACCAGTAGTCAGGTTTTACAGGAGGCTGCTCCTTGTATTTGAATTCCTTGTAGTCATGCACGACAACCTTGATATTTTCACGTGGAACGCCGTAATCGTACAAGATATTCACAAGCGCGTCGATTGTGTTTCCAGAATCATAAATGTCATCTATAAGCATAATCTGGTCGCCAGGACGAAGATTTTTTGGCGGATAAGTCCATCCGTCTACATAAACGCGAGGAGTGCTTTTTCTTATATCAGAATATGAGCGTGCAACAACTGCCGCATACAAAACAGGATGTTTGTCTTTTCGGACAATCTTGTAATATTCGCTAATGACATTTGACATATAAGCGCCACCGCGAAGAGAACAATAAATTACATCTGGAACAAAATGATCCTCATTGTAAATTTTGTATGCAAGTTTCAATGCATCGTTACGAACTGTATCATAGTTTAAAAATTCTTTTATCATAAGTTTTATTATAAATCAAAACTTACCGATTGACAATTAAATCGAAATCACCTTTTACAGGAAAAAAATCATATTTTGTTCCGCAGATTGACTGGGCGCAAATCCGGCTGTTCACGCCAAAATCATTTTCTGCCACGATTCTTGCGGCTTCACGAGGCTTTAACGCCACCCGCTGAACTGAATATTCCAAATCTGACAAAAATAAATTGAAAGCAGCAGACGAATTTTCTATCAAATCTGTGCGTACAACAAGAACAGAACGAGGAACAGTCTTTCCGTAGCCAAAAACACTTTCGCACTGCTCCTGCAAGTCTATCGCTATTTTTACATTTCTGGAGCGGTTAAAAATATCCGAGACAGCAGGCTCAGAAACCAGCACATAATCTGCATTTTTCCGGACAAATTCAGAGACAAGCTCCGCCTGCGATTTTTTTACAACAATCTCAACGCCGGCTGAACCTTCCTCAACAGGAATTGAATTTTTTTCAAGCAGACTCAGCAAAAGTTTTTCCGAAAGACCTTCTCCGGCAACAAAAATCTTGTTTCCAATCAAATCTGAAAAAGAAATATTTTCTCTTCTTCTTGTAAGGATTTTAAAATCAATGTCGGTTACAACCGCGCAAACACGTACCTGACCGTTTGATTCATCGGCGATTTTTTTTGCCGACAAGGAAGAAACAATTGCCGCGTCCACAAAACCCTGCTTCATTCTTGAAAAAAGTTCCAGTGGCGTTTCAAAAAACTGGAACGAATATTTTTTTTCAGAAGGAGCCTGTGGCTCTAAAATCTGCCCATCTGATGGATTTTCAGTTTTCTTTAAATTTGAAGGAACCTTCTCATTCTGATTTTCCAAATTGTCCGCATACATAAAAGAAAACGGAACAGAATCCATTCCTTTTAAAATCCCGATTTTCACTTCTGAGAACATCTTTTCTGAAAAAAAAGCCGAAAAAACAAGCACAAAAGCAAAGAATTTATTTTTCATTTACGTACAGTTTCCTTTTGCGCCTGAAGCACAGTGATTTTTGCGGCAGTTTCAAGCACTTCTTTTTCAAGGTGGACTGAAATTCTATTGTCCACAAGTTCAACAGAAACTTTTTTAAGTGATTTATCATTTCTGGCAAGAAGTTCAATTGAAAGCGGCTCTTCAATTTCCTTCTGGATAAGGCGACGCATTGGCCGTGCGCCCATTGAAGGTTCGTAGCCATTTTCCACAAGATATTCCTTTGCATCCCGGGTCAAAACTATTGAAAGCGATTTTTCAGAAAGCCGTTCAGAAAGCTCATTTATCTGTATGTCAAGAATTCTGCTGATTTCTGCTTTTTCCAGTGCATTGAAAACCACAACATCATCAATCCTGTTCAAAAGTTCCGGACTGATAATTTTTTTAAGCTCGGAGACAGCGTTTGTCTTTATCTGCGAATACGGAAGAATTCCAGTTCCAGAGGCAGAAAAACCGATTACGCCTTCGCTTGTAATCTGACGCGCACCTGCATTGCTTGTCATGATAATAATTGTGTTGCGGAAATTAACTGTGTGCCCAAGATTGTCGGTCAGCTCGCCTTCCTCCAGAATCTGAAGAAGAAGGTTGAAAACATCTGGATGCGCTTTTTCAATTTCGTCCAGGAGAATAACAGAATAAGGATGACGGCGGACTTTTTCAGTGAGAATTCCGCCTTCCTCGTAACCGATATATCCCGGAGGCGCACCTACAAGGCGACTTACATTATGTTTTTCCATGAAGTCGGACATATCAACGCGGATAATCTGTTCTTCTGAACCAAATATAAATTTTGCGAGGGCTTTTGCAAGTTGAGTTTTTCCAACTCCAGTCGGCCCCAAAAACACAAATGAGCCAATCGGATGCCTAGGAGAAGAAATTCCAGTGCGGTTTCTGCGGATTGCGCTGCTTATAACGCGCACAGCTTCATCCTGACCGATTACGGTTCTGTGAAGTTCATTTTCCATGTTCAAAAGACGCTCGGTTTCTGATGAATCAAGATGCTCAACCGGAATTCCTGTCATTTCACCGATTATGCGGCAGACATCATGCGTGGTGACAATCTTTTTCTGGCCGGAATTCTTTTTCTGCCATGCGTCCTGTAGAATTTTCAGATTGTTTTTCAGTTCCAGGATTTTATTCCGTGCTTCCGCGGCATTTTCAAAATCTTGAAATTTCACAAAATCCAGTTTTTCCTGCGTAAGTTTTTTTATCTGAGATTTTATCTCTTCAAATTCAAGCGGACATTTTTCCTTTGTAATCTTTTTCTGCGCGCCAGCTTCATCCAGAATATCAATCGCCTTGTCTGGAAGCCAACGTTCATTTATGTATCGGCGGCTAAGTTTTACAATCAACGGAACAACATCGTTTTCGTAGATAACTCCATGAAATTTCTCAAACTGAGGCTTTATTCCTTCAAGAATTTTTTCAGTATCCTTATCTGAAGGTTCCTCAATATTGATTTTTTGGAAACGCCTTTCAAGTGCGGAATCTTTTTCAATATATTTTGTGTATTCCTTTACGGTTGTTGCGCCAATAATCTGAATTTCTCCACGGCTCAATGCAGGTTTTAGAAGATTTGCGGCGTCCATCTGCCCTTCCTGCCCGCCAGCACCAATTATCGTATGGACTTCGTCAATAAAAAGGATTATATTCTTTGATTTTTTCAGGATTGAAATCATGCGCTTCATCCTGTCTTCAAATTCGCCGCGGAATTTTGTTCCTGCAACAATAGCCGCAAGATCAAGCGCAAGAATATGTTTTTTCAAAAGTCCGTCTGGAACATCGCCCTGCACAATGTGCTGCGCAAGACCTTCTGCAATCGCGGTTTTTCCAACGCCTGGCTCGCCAACAAGACACGGATTATTTTTTGTGCGGCGGCTTAAAATCTGAATCATGCGGTTGATTTCTTTTTCACGGCCAATTACAGGATCAAGTTTATTCTGACCGGCAAGAAGCGTAAGATCACGGGTACAACTGTTGAAAAATGAATCCACTTTTACATCATCAAAGTCGTTTTCCGGCTCATCGTCCTCGTGTTCCTGAAAAAAAATATCATCACCAGAAGAGTTTGCGTTTTTCGCTCCAAAAAGAAGTTCGTCCAGATTATTCAAATTATTCATAGGAAAAAATTTTTCATTTAGAAAATCAGGAAAAACATCGGATTCAGTTTTTTCTTTCTCTTTTTTTTGTGCAGATTTTATTTCGGCAGTTTTTTTCCGCAAAAGCTCAAGGTCAATTCCTGCCGCAGAAAAAATCCGGGAAGACAGACTTCCGCTTTCGCGCACAATTGCAATAAGAATATGTTCTGTTCCGATAAAATCATCGCCAAAAGCCATCGATTCCATCAGCGCAAGGTCAAGAATTGTCTGGATTCTACGGCCGAACACAATTTTTTCCGGAATCTGACCATCAAAATTTTCTAAACTTAGCTCTGCCACAGAATGTTGTGAATATTGCTGAAGAAATTTATAGATTTCATTTTTAAGGCTTTTTAATTCTTCAGAAAAACAGTTTAACACAGAATATCCGCGGCATTTTTTTAGATTCCAAATCGCAAGGACAATATGTTCCGGTAAAACCTCAGGACAACAGGTTTGCAAAGCTTCTTTTTTTGCAAGCCCATGCAAAATTCTTTCCGCATTTTCTGAAAATTTATTCATAAATTCCCCAACAAAATATTTTGGACCGCCTCATGCAAAAGCACAGCCCTAAGACGGTCAATTTTACTTTTTTTATCGTCCAGAATATCTTTCTCAAAAGAAAAATTTCCTTCCTTCAACAAAAAAATGATATGATAAGGCTGAACCTTAAAAAGCAGCTCGCACAGTTTTTCCTGTTCAATTCCAGAAATAAAGCCACATTTTACACCAATCATCAAATCCGAAATAATTTCCACAGACTCAGAAAGGCTTTCCAAAAGGCTGAATTTTGCAAGCGAATACGACCTTATAACCGAATTAAAAACGACTGTCCTTTTTGTATCGGCATAATCGGCTAAAATCTTGCGCTCGATTTCGGCAATGTGCATGCAGGCCGCCTCAAAATCAGCAATCTGGTCAAACTCTGAGCCGCTCATTGCATTTTTTGTGCTTAAAAGATAGAAATTTCCCGCCGCGCTTCCAGCGGAAATCTGTGGAAATGCCGGGGATATCTTTAAATTCCTGTCCTTTAAATATTCAGTCACAAGCGAGAATTTTCCAGTGCGGACAATTCCAGGAATATGAATCCGCGCCGAAAGTTTCATTCCGCTGCCAGCATCTTTTAGCGCGCATGTTAAATATCCAAAATCATAAGTTGCCGCAAACTGAAGATTTTCCTGAAGTTTTCCGTCTATTTCCACACATTCTGAAAAACAACCCTGAAAATCAAGTCCTGCACGGAATGATGAAATTCTTATGTGGTCTCCGGAATTCACAAGAACGCTAAGCGAAAGTGATTTTTTCTTCTGGAAAACAAGCCCGGTTTCCTTGAACAATTCGTTCCGAGCTTTTTTTGAAAAACCGGATGATTTCAGGACGCCCCATTCCTCAAAAAGTTTCCGGCCTTCTTCATTTATGGATTTTGTGTCAACAACGCTAAAGGAAAAATTTTCATTTTCAGACTGGATTCTGGAAAAAGCGTCAAAGACAAGGCTTTGAATCCGCTCTGAGTCATCACCGCGAAAATACATTGAAAACGGAAAATTCGCAAGATTTCTGGAAAGCCTTACCCTGGAGGAAATAACAACATCTTGAGCCGGACCTTTTTCTGTATACCATGGAACTTCAAATTCTCTATTCATCGGACTCTCCTTTTGAATCGCCAGAAACCTCTTCGTCAGAACCGCGGGAAACGCTTCCGTGCTCCAACGCACGTAAAAAATCCCGATATACAGCGGCTTTCTCGTAATTTTCTGATTTTACAGATTCTTCAAGTTTTGCCTGAAGATCAGCCCGATCTGTAAGAGAATTTCTGAAATGCGAAAGTCTTTTTGGCATAGAACCTGAATATTTTTCAGAAATGCCAATTTTTTTCATTTCTGAAGTGATTTCCTGCCTGAAAGTTCCGTAACATTCTGGGCAGCCGACAATTCCAGTCTTTTTTATTTCGGCAAGGCTTCTTCCGCAGACAGGACAAAGATGAGAGTAATCCTCATTGTTTTTTTCGTCGCGCTCTTTTATCTCCTTAAAAATTGCCTCAATATTTTTTACATCCGGCGCAGTCATTTTTGTTGAAATTCCGCGGGACGAAGCGCAATTTATGCAGAGATTCAACTTTCTTTTTCCGCCATTTCCTATTGCCTCAAGAAAAATTACGGCATTATTTTTTTTGCAAAGATCACAAATCATTAGGATTTCCTGAAAATATCAAGTGGTTTTTCTTTTCCGGCTTTTATGGCTGGAACAACAGAAACAATCAGCGAAAGCAGCAACACTGAGACACAGACCGCAAAAAGTTCCGCAAACGGAATTGAAATTGGTATTGTAGTCAGATAATAAGCCGGATCCAGAAGATGAACCTGGGAGAATCCGTCCGCGCTTCCGCCTGAAAAAATGTACGCAATTCTTGAAAAAAAGTTAACTACTTTTTCCGTAAAAGAAACAAGCTCGTTCGCATTCACTGAAAGCAAAAGCCCGACCGGAAGCCCCAGAAGAATTCCGCAGAAGCCGCACACAATTCCTGTAATCAAAAAAGAAACTGTAATTCCGCGGCTCGTTCCGCCAATGCTTTTTAAAATCGCGATTTCGCGGCGGCGTTCCATAACAAGCATCACAATCGCCGAACTGATATTAACCGCAGCAACAAGGACAATCAGAAACATTATAAAAATCAGAAGAACTTTTGTTGAGGAGAAATTTTCAAACTGACTTGAATTAAGTTCCTTCCACGAATACATAAGTCCATTTCCGCCACAGACCTTTTCGCAGGCCTGCTGGATTTCTGAAAGTTTTCCAGAAAAAGTCTCCGACGTTTTTATCATGACAGAAAAATTAGCAGCTTCACGGGGAATCACAGAAAAACCAGTTTCCAGTGGAATAAAAATCCAAAGCGCGTCCATTTCCTGGTAACCGGAAGAAACAACCGCCGCAACCTTAAAAGTTGAGACTTTAGGCGTAACGCCTCCATTCGGTCTTATGTTTGTTGTAATAAGACGAAAGGTGCCGCCAGCCTTCAAATTTAAAAGCTCAGCCATTTTTGTGCCGATTACAGCTGATTTCGGATCAGAGACAAAAGAATTAATATCGCCATCAAAAATCTCAAAAAGAGTTGAAAAATCTTTATTCTTAACAAAAATATCCGGTTCAACAGCGCGGATTCTTGCCCCGGTTCTGTAGGATTTTCCGGCCGCCAATCCGTCGCTTTCTATCTGCGGAAAAACGCCTGTAACACCCGGTACATATGCAAAAAGATTTGCATACGCGGTGAATTTTTCTTTTGATTCTGCAAAGTCGCTTTTGCGCGATATAAAATTCTCAAGATCACTTGTGCTAAGACCAACAAGCCGCCTTGTCATTCCGCCAATCATTCCATCTGAGACAGAAAGAACCACGACCAGTGGAATAAGGCTGATTCCAATGCAAACCATTGCGCCAAGAACACTTCTCCGCGCAGAAGATTTTTTCGCGCTTCTTGGAAAAATCAACCGGAATGCAAAAAGCAATGAGGATTTCAAAGTCATTTTTTTGCTCCGTTTTTTTCCAAATCAATTTTTTCAAGATTTCCGCAATTTATTGAATAACAGACATCACCTTTTTTTGAAAGTTCCTTGTCATGCGTAACAAGAATCAGCGTTTTTTTGTATTTGTCAACCATCGAAAAAAGCAGCTCACCAATAAGAAGCGCATTTTCCGGATCAAGATTTCCTGTCGGTTCATCCGCAAGAATCAGTTTAGGGTCATTTATAAGCGCGCGGGCAACTGCGACACGCTGCCTTTCACCACCGGAAAGTTCCCCCGGAAGATGATTCATTCGTTCTTTTAGCCCAACATCGCAAAGCAAAAGCTCGGCCTTTTCTACCGCCAGTTTTTTTGACATTCCAGCCATAAAAGCTGCCATGTAGACATTTTCCAGCGCTGAAAAATCTTTTAAAAGATAATGAAACTGAAAAACCAACCCAAGAAATTCTGAACGGTACAAAGCCTGTTCTTTTTCAGAAAGAGAAGTAACATTCCACGGCCCGGCGATGACAGTTCCAGAAGTAGCAGAATCGATGCTTCCGATTATATTTAAAAGTGTGCTTTTTCCGCTTCCGCTTTGACCGGTTATAACAGTTTTGCTTCCTTCCTGGACATTTAAATTCAAATCTTTAAATATTGTGAGCGTTTCAACCCCATTTGAATATGTTTTTTCCAGATTGCTGATTTTTACCAGATTACTCATCATGAAGAACCTCCGCAACTTTCATATCAAGAACATTTTTGCTTGCCTGCCACGATGCCCATAAAGGAGAAGCAATTCCAAAAAGAGTGATGAAAAATACCTCGTGAAAAATTATTTTTGCTGGAATCTGCGCAAAAACCGTGAACATATAATTCTGCGTGACAAATCCTGCAAAATCAAAAATCGGTTTTATGTTCACACAGACCAAAAGCCCAAGAACAAGCCCGCAAAAAGAACCTGCCGCACCGCTGGTAAAACCGCGCATAATGAAAATCGACTTTATCTCATTCTTTGTTCCGCCAAGAGCCGAAAGAATTGAAATTTCCTGACTCTTCTCAAACACAAGACGGCGCATTCCGTTGTAAATATTTATTCCGACAACTAGAAAAATAATGCATACAAGAAGCATAAGAATATTTTTTTCAATCCGAAGAGCACCAAAAAACGATTTATTGAATTCACGCCATGACTGGACTTTCACATCCGGAAATTTCTGCTTTATCTCTGAAAGCACAGAAACATCATTTTCATAGTTTCTTAATTTTATGCCGTAAACAGGAAGCAAATCCTTTCCAAAATATTTTTTTGCGGCTTCAAGGCTAACAAAACAATAGCTTTGCTCAATGTCAATATAATTGCAGGAAAAAAGTCCAGTAACTGTAAACTGACGGTTCTGGGAAATCAGCGCAACATCTTTTCCTCCAGCCAAAGCAAGAAGATTCACCGCAGAGCCGACTGTAACACCTAGCTGATTCGCAAGAGACTTTCCTAGAACAATTCCATCAGGATTTTCAAGGTTGAATTTTCCAAGGACAATTTTTAGCTGGCTGCCAAAACCTTTGTCAATTTCGCGGATATTCGGGTCAACAGCCCGGATTACAGCCGCTGACTGCTTGTTTCTTCCGCCTACAATAAGCCCCTGCGACTCATAAAACGGCGAGACACTGGCAATTTTCGGGTTTTCCTCACAGAAATCAAAAAAATCCGCAAGACTTTCATCAGGGACTTCTGTAACACGCAGATGTGCTGAAGAAATCTCCATGATTGGATTTATCGAAAAAAACTGGAATCCATTCATTACGCTAACAACTGTAATCAATGTCATCACACCAAAACAAATTGCGAGCGTAGACAAAAAATTTGTCGCGGAAGTGCGTCCTTTTCTGTCAATGCGCGCAAAACGCCGGGAAACTTCAAAAACCCATTTCAAGGATGAAGAAAAACTTTTATTCCTCATAATTCTGAACGCTCCTGACAATACCATTCAAATAAAGCAAATCTTTTTTGCGTCTGCCGTTCTCGTAGTAAGATTCAACAACAAAACCGCCGTCAAAAGTCATCGTTGTTACGTATGAATCTGATGAACTGTAGACTGTGGAAACGCGAAGTTCTCCGTTCTCATAAAAATAATAGTCCGGCGAACCGTCCTGAATTTTGTATTCGTAGACTTCTTTTTTTGATGAAGTTCCAAGAATTTTCGATTTATTTTTGCTGTAGGAATACTCCTCAGAATATTTCTCAAGAATTTTTCCGCTTTCTGAATATTTCCATTCTGTCATGCTTTCAAGGAAAAATCTTCCAGGCTTTTTTTCATCTTTTCTGAAAAGCGCGTAATTTTTTGAGGAAACAATCCGCCCTTTCTGGTCGTAAAGAATCTCATGCTTTTCATTCTCTGAAAAAATTGTGCCGGCAAAAGGTTTCGCGCCATCTGAATAGTTGAACTCCTGGGAATCCACAAGTCTTGAGGAAGAAATTCCGCCAGAAGTGTCCCAGTTTTCTTTTCTTACAAGACGCATTTCCTCATCATAATAACTTCTGATTGTTTTTTTTCCGTCTGATTTTACAATCGTGGTTCCAGAACCAGTTCTTTGCACGGAAAGATTTTCATCGCCATACGAATAAAGAGAAAGCGTATTGTCTTCATTCAGATATTTTTTTTCACTTTCAGGCTCTGTTTCCATTGATTTTTTCAAGATCGCGCCGGCAATTTCATCAATTTCTTTTTCCTCTGAATCTTTCAGTAATCCAGAAAGCTCTGAATATTCTTCCGGTGGACGTATTGTAAAGACATTTCCTGCCGCAAAAAGCTCAGAAATCCATTTTCCGTCATCTGCCGAAGAATCATAAGCCTGATACGAAAAAGAAATTTCTGGGACATCAAAACCAAGAAACTCGCCAAGAGGAACCGGTCCCTGCTCAAAAGTCCACACAGGAAAGCCAAGCAAATACTTCCACGCCCTGACATTTAAGTTTTGCGCATTCAATAAAGCGGCTGAAAAAAATAAAAATACGGCGAAAATCCTGGCATTTTTTTTCAAAGCGTTAGAGTCCTAAAAAATCGTCAATGTATTTGGTTGCGGAAAAACGTGCGATGTCATCATATTTTTCGCCATTGCACACAAAAGCCACAGGAATTCCAAGTTCCTTTCCAATTCCTACAGCCACGCCACCTTTTGCAGTTGAATCGTATTTTGTAAGAATCACTGCGTCCAGCTTTACAGCCTCATCAAAGACTTCCGCCTGGCGCAAAGCGTTCTGCCCGGTTGTAGCATCAATCACAAGGATTTTTTTGTAGCAGCCGGCACTAGCTTTCTGGGAACAAATCTTGTCGATTTTCTGAAGCTCCTTCACAAGATTTTCCTTGTTGTGCAACCTTCCTGCAGTATCCGCAAGCACAAGACCACTTCCTTTAGCCGCAGAAGCTTCCGCCGCATCAAAAACAACAGCCGCCGGGTCAGAACCATGCTGATGGCTTACAACGCGTATTCCAAGCCGTTCCCCATGAAGATTAAGCTGTTCAATTGCAGCCGCGCGGAATGTATCCGCAGAAGCCATCACAATGTTCTCAACACCACACTTTTTGTAGAAATTCGCAAGTTTTGCAACGCTTGTTGTTTTTCCAACGCCATTCACGCCAAGAATCATCCATATATTTGTTCCTTCAGGATTCGGGTCAAGCTCAATTTCTTTTACAAATTCAAGGAGCATTTTTTTCAATTCAAGTTTTACGCCTTGCTCGTCAGAAATGTGCTCTTTTTTGCAAATTTCCTCAAGCCGCTCGGAAAGCTCAAACGCAGTTTTTGCGCCAACATCACCTTCTATAAGATTGTCAGCAAGATCATCAAAAAAATCAGAGGAAAGCTGTTTTCCCTTGAAAAGCCGCTTTATTTTATCCTTAAAAGATTCCTTTTCCATTTTATGCTCCATTTTATTGTTCTAGAATTTTTCCGTTGTCTGTATTTCCTGGAAGATTCTGCAATTTTTCTTCCCCTGAATTTAATTTCTGCTGTTTTTCGTCTTCAATCTGCTGTAAGATAACTTGTTTTTCTTTTTTGCTCAAAGTTTTTGCAGATTTTGGAAGAACATTTTCCGCCGCCACAAGATACCGAATCAACTCATATACAAAAAAAGCGCCTGCAGTTGCAGAAACACCAATCATCACATTGGATGCGGTCTGCCAGTTTTTTGCGTCATTATAGGAAATATCGTAATTGCTGTTGTACGCCTGGCTTTTTGCGTAGGAATTTCCATATACATAAAAAGTCGGAACCAAAGAAACTATAAGAGCGCTGTAGCTTGCATACATCCATCGGCGACGCTTTTCTATATAATCGCTTCGGTCAAAAGGTTTTGCGTTTACGGAAAGAAATTCCCCATCATTTAAAAGTTTTGCCGGAATCAAAAAATCCACCGAGCTTCCGCCAGAATCTGTAAAATGACCAAGCACATTCCTGTTGTTGACTTTTATAGTTCCAAAAGGATTCTCAGGAGTAACTGAGCCGCCAAAAATTCCATTTCCAAAAATATCGCCGGAATACGGTTTTGCAAGTCGGATTTTTACCTCGCCGTCCTGAGTTTCCTTCATAAAAACATCAATTTTAAAGTCCCTGCTGCCTGTAAAACCATAGCTGGAAGAAATCGTATCAAATCCATCAGAAGAAAAAGTAACAGTATGAACACCGCTCTGCACCAGAAGAGGACGAGAAATATTTCTGTACACAACGCCGTCAACCGTGACCACAAGTTTTTCCAGCGCGGCTTCTGGCTCAACAGAAATATTCAGCAAAACAGGCATGCTGTCCGCAATTCTTGGAGTAATCTGCAGCGCAAGCGAAATCGCAAGAATCCTTAAGTTTTCAATCGAGCCAACATCCATCGCGCTGCCGATAAGTCGTCCGCCAGGATACTGATACAGCGAAATCGCACACGAAATATAAGAACCGTATATTGTCACTGTTCCTGTAAGAAGCCCATTTATTTTTGCGTCAACGCAGGCTTTCTCAAACGCATAGGACGAATATCCCTGGGCACGTTTTTCTTCGCCGGCATCAAAAAATTTGCTGAAGTCATTCTGGTAAAGGACAACATTTTCAATAACCGGTGTATCGCTGGAATTTTTTGCCATTTCCTTAAAAAGTTCCGCAAACGATTTTTTTTCCTTGCTTTCGTCTACAATCTGACCTTCATCAATCTGTTTCTTGCGTTTCTCATCATTCTCAATCTGAATAGCGTATTTTTCGTTCTGTTTTTTTACTTCAATAAGATTTTCATCAATTTTTTTTTGAATCGCCTGAATTTTCTTTTCCGATTCATTAAGCTTCATTTTTAGTTTTTTTTGGGAATAATTATTCAAAAGAACAGAATCACGCGTCTTAACTTCCTTGGAAAGCTGAAGAAAAAGGTCAATTCTGGTTTTCTGAAGCTCGTACAGCGAACGGTCAAGCTTTTCTCGGCCACGAGGAATGCGCTTAAGATTTTCAGCAAGTTGCTCCAGAATCAAAGCCGGAAGAGTTGAATTTATTGATTCAACCGCCGCAGAGCTATTTTTTTGAGTCAAAGTAAATTTTTCCGCCGCCAAAGTCCATTTTTTTTCAGAATCTGCCGCCAACAACGGAAAAGTTGAGAAAACAAAAATGAGCAAGGCAACAAAAGAGAAAAACTGTTTTTTACAAAAAAGATTAAACGTCGTCGTCGGTCGCCCCTGAGTCCATCGGAAGCCCCTTCCACTGAGCAAGAAGATAAGCGTCCATAAATTGATCAATATCTCCGTCCATAACAGCCTGGATATTTCCAGTCTCGCATTTCGTCCTGTGATCTTTAACCATTGTATACGGCTGGAAAACGTAGGAGCGAATCTGGTTTCCCCATGAAATATCCTTCTTTTCCGCCCCGAATTTTGCGTTTTCCTTTTCTTTCTGCTCACGATAATACTCGTAAAGCCGCGCCCGGAGCATACTCATACAAGCCTGACGATTAAAAATCTGGCTACGCTCGCTCTGGCATGCAACAACAATTCCCGTAGGAATATGCGTAAAACGCACCGCGGAATCCGTCTTGTTCACATGTTGTCCGCCCTTTCCGCCCGCGCGGTAAGTATCAACCCGCAAATCTTCTGGACGGATTTCAACCTCAATGGAATCATCCAAAACCGGAAAAACATAGACGCTCGCAAAAGACGTGTGCCGGCGCGCGTTCGCATCAAAAGGAGAAATACGCACAAGCCGGTGGATTCCAGCCTCGCCCTTCAAATGACCATAAACATAATCACCATCAATCTGCAAAGTTACAGATTTTATTCCGCCTTCCGCCTCAAGCATATCAACAACTTCAATCTTAAAACCGTGCCGTTCAGCCCAACGCGTGTACATTCGGCAAAGCATTCTGGCCCAGTCCTCAGCCTCAGTTCCGCCAGCCCCGGCATGAATCGTAATGAACGCAGGCGAATCGTCAACTTCACCGGAAAGAAGATTCAAAATGTTCAGTTCCTCAAATTTTTTCTGGGCTTTTTCAAGCATTGAGCGGACTTCTTCCTCATCGCCAGCATCACCACTTTCCTCCGCAAGCTCATACATCGCCTGAATATCCTCGTAATCGCCCAAAAGTTGCTTCCACGGTTCAACACGATTTTTAAGCTTCCGGATTTCCGCCATCACTTTCTCAGCCTTCTCGTGATCATCCCAAAAACCATCAGCTTCCGTAAGTTTATTCTTCTCATCAATTTTCTTCTGAATCGCATCAGGCTCCAGCCGGCTCCAGACACTGTCAATATCTTCTTTTAACTGCGCAATCGGCATCTTAAGTTCTTCGAGCATACATTTCTCTTTTAGTGTAAATATTTCCTAATTTTATAGAGAATTCAGTCTTTAGTAAATAATAGAATTTAAAAGGGCGAAGCCTCGCCCTACGCCTCAAACCTGCGGTTTTCGTCTACCCACTCTCCTAAGGGGACACCCCTTAAAAACCCCGGAAAAGCAGTCTTAGCCTAAGCTATATTTTTTTAACAAATTTTCATGGCAAAAAAAACGCAGCCGGCACAAAATAGTTCCGGCTGCTGACAGTTTGTCAATACAATAAACAGACTGTTTTATTTATTATTCGCTTACTTTTGCAAATACAGAAGAATCAGAAGCAAGTGCCTTTACAACATAGTAAAGAGTTGAAACATTAGATTCTGTAGAACGCTTATCTTCAATAGCTTTTTCACAGTAGTCAGTTACTCCTGCAGGATATGCAAGCGCTACTTCACCAAGGCTTGTTGTAATAACACTTACAGAATCAGAATAGTCTTTGCTTTTTGTTGTCACAACTTTGTAAAGTATGTATTTGTAGTTCGCAACAGAATCAACCTTTGAATCCTTTGCTATATTTTCTGTTACAGTAACTTTTGTTCCATCAGAAACAACACTAAGCGTAGAACCAAGTGCTTCTGCAGGACTTACAATTATAACTTTATATACAGAATTATCTTTCTTACCTTTTTCAGATGCAGTAAGTTTTACAAGATATGTTCCTGTCGCAGCATTTTCAATGTAGTTGATATAAGAATTTTCATATCCGTCATTGTTTGCAAGTTCAAGTGAAGTAAATGCGGAAGAAATGTATTCTACTGCATTTCCATTTGAATCTTCTGCAAGTTTTACATAAGAAAGCGCAAGAGTCTGCTTTTCGTTTTCTTTTGTAGAAGTAATCTTGATTGTGTTTGCAACACCCACAGTGCTTCCTATAAATGTGCTTACAGAAAGAGTTGGTTTTTCAGTTTCAGAAAGTGTAACTGCAGATAATCCTACACTATTAACACTTTCATTATAAATTCCAAAATATGTTCCATCTGTATGAACTACATAATATTTATATCCAATAGAATCATCTTCTACAGTGTCTGTAATGTAGTAACCTTCGGAAACAATTGTTGCTCCACCAGTAACATCGTCTGCTTTCTGCCCTTCTTTTACTTCAGCAGAAAGCGCAGTCCAAGTTTTATCAGCATCAGAAGTTCTGTAAACCTTAAAGTTTGTAACTGGAGAATTTTTTCCTGTAGCCGCAAGTTTTGCAGGAGTCCAGCTTACAACAGCAGTCTTTAAAGCAACATATTTTGCAGTAACACTTCCAATCGGAAATGATTCCCCAATACTTTCTGCAGTTAAAGAACCAAGTTTTACGACAACAGGCTCATAAAGGTCTGAAACAGAAGCTACCTTAAGGTAAACTTCATATTCTCCAGAACCCGCAACAGGTTCCTTTAATTCAGCCTTATAGTCTTCCTTGTAGTTTTCAGAAGATGAAATAAAAGGAATATCTCCACCTAAGGCGTCATACATTCCTTTAAGAGAAGCAGAAATTTCGTATTTAAAACCTGCTGTTGCCAGATATTCCGCATAGAAATTTCCGTCTTTTATAGAAAGCGTTACATTCTCAGAAGCTTTTGTAACAAGTTTTTCGTAATATTTTTTTATATAATCTTTGCCGGAAGCAGAAACCGGTTCTGCAGAAATTGCAGGTGAACCGGCAGCAGGGACGATAGCCTTTACAGAAGCACAGCCCTGTGAATTTTTTACATATACTTCACGGCTTGCAGGATCTGTGTCGCTTACGGCTTCTACAATGTATTTATATTCTTTTCCATCTGCAAGAATATGGTCAGAAGAAGCAATATCCGCATAGCACGTAACATCAGAAGCAACATTTCTTAAGACAGAAAAATCACCATCCTGAACTCTATAGATTTTATAGCCCTGGGCACTTGTCACAGGCTCCCACGAAATGTAGTTTACGCCTGGATATGCTTTTGCCGTTACTCTAGGAGCATCCAAAGAATAGATTGTGTCAGATTTTGCATAAAACTCTGTAGAATCTCCACAAGATACAAAACCAAATATTGAAACAGCAATTAAGCCGGTTCCCAAAAGTTTAAAGATTGTTTTTTTCACAAAAACCTCCGCAAATATTAAATATTCAGAGAGTTCTTGCAAACGATAAGATTTATGCTTTTAAAGCAAAAAACTTGTACTAAGCCAAATGATTAACTCTCTGATAACCGAATACTACCCCCCCCCGACTTTTTGTCAAGTCCCCTGGGAAAAATGTACAAATAAAGCTGAAAAATTTTTCTGACAAACGAATAAAACTATTTTTTTTGACTTACAAAAAATCTGCTGTAAAATTGATTGTATCACAACAAAAGGCGGTGCTTTATGAAAAATGAAAAATTGACAATCACATATCCTGATGGAAAAACCATTGAAGTTGAAAAAGGCACTTCGGCTTCTGAGCTTGCAAAAAATTTTCAGGGGAAAAATGAGCAGATTCTTGCGCTCCGCATGAACAACAAAATTTATTCACTCGAAAAAAAAATAAACTATTCGGCTAAAATCGAGCCGGTTTTTATAAACACAAAGGACGGCGCGAACATTTACCGCCGCTCGCTATGCCTTCTGCTTGCAGCCGCGGCGCACAAACTTTACCCGGAATCCAAGCTTCTTGTCGGGCACAGCCTTGGTTACGGCTACTACTACACTTTTGGAAACGGAAAAAAAATCTGCGATGAAAACATCTCACTCATCGAAAAAGAAATGCAAAAAATGGTGCGTCAGAACATTCCAATTGAGTCCGACACAATTTCATACAACGAAGCTGCTGCACTTTTCGAAAAGCTCGGCCTTGAAAAAACACGAAAACAGCTGAATTTCATTGCGCCACCAAGAATAAAAATTAATTCAATAGAAGATTTCAGCGACCTTTATTTTGGTCCGCTCGTGCTCTCAACCGGTGTGCTAAAAACTTTTGCGTTAAAACCTTATGGCGAAGGTTTTCTGCTAAGATTCCCGAATTCTTCTGACCATAGCAGACTTACAGAATTTGTTGACGAGCCGAAACTTTTTGAAATCTACAGCAAATACAAAAAATGGGGACAAAGGCTCGGCGTCACTTCTGCGGCAGATTTGAACGAACTAATCACAAAGCGGAAAATCAATGATTTTATCGACATCACTGAAACTTTCCAGGAAAAAAACATCGCAGAAATTGCAGACCAAATTGTGCAGAAAAAAACTGTAAGAATTGTGCTTATCGCTGGACCTTCATCATCAGGAAAAACGACAACCTCAAAAAAACTTGCATTAGAGCTTCTGGCAATGGGATTTACACCAAAAGTAATCAGCCTGGACAACTATTATGTTGACCATTCCCGTACACCAAAAGATGAAAATGGAAATTTTGACTTTGAATGTCTTGAGGCGCTTGATATTGAGCTCTTGAACCAGAATCTTGTTGATCTTTTCGCAGGAAAAGAAGTGATAATTCCTTCGTATGATTTTCATAGCGGAACGCAGACTTTTGATGAAAAGAACAAGATGAGACTTTCAGAAAATGAGATTCTTATTATGGAAGGAATTCACGGCCTGAATCCTAAACTTACGCCAAAAATTCCGGCTGAATATAAATTCAAGATTTATCTTTCTGCGTTGACACAGCTGAACCTTGACGACCACAATCGTATTCCCACAAGCAACAACCGCCTTATCCGCCGCATTGTCCGCGACTATCAGTTCCGTGGCAAATCCGCAGCCGGTACAATCGCGATGTGGCCAAGTGTGCAGAAAGGTGAGCAACTTCATATTTTTCCGTTCCAAAACAATGCTGATGCTGTTTTGAACACTGCACTAGACTATGAGCTGAGCGTGCTAAAGGTTTACGCAGAACCGCTTTTACGCTGCGTTACGCCGAATGAACCTGAATATTCAGAGGCCTGCATGCTTCTTTCGTTTTTGGATAATTTCGCGACAATCACGCCAACGCAGGTTCCAGTCCGTTCCATTATCCGGGAATTCATAGGCGGTTCGGCGTTCCATTATTAATCGTCCTTGTCCTTTGAATGTTCGCGGGCATATTTCGCGGAGACAATTCCCCCGATGATTTTCGCCTGCTTTCGTTTTTGGGCGGCTTTAAAATCTTCTTCCTGAAAATCGCGAAGCCGCTCAAGCGAATCAACGCTCTGCATTATTTTTTTTAGGATTTCGCGCTTCTGTCCGGAAATAATTTTTGCCTTGGCCATTTCCTTAAAAAGAAATTCGCTCTGGGTACGTACAAATAGTGAAAAATTGTTCGCCGCCACAATCTGATTAAAATCTTTTGTGTTCTTTACAGACTGCTGCATAGCTGTTTTTTGTTCTGCCAGCAAAGCAAGGTTATCCTGAATTTCTTTTTCTGCCGCAAGGGCTTTTCCAAGCTCGTTTTCTGCGCGAGTCTGCTCAAATTTCTTTGCCTCAAGAATATCCTGAAGCTCAAATTTAAATTTCGCCATTTTCTACAGCTTTTTCAGGATTCTCTTTTGGAAGATTAGGAGCTTCAACATATTCTTCTTTTGGAATTTCGATGCCGGAAACAACGCTCATTTTATTCAAAGTGTCTTCCATTGTACATTTTTCGTCCTCATCCTGCTTCAGGAATTCCTCAATCTCATCGTATTTGTCAATTGCCTCGTCAATCGCAGGAGAATCGCCTTTTGTATACATTCCAGAATTTATCATAAGCGCATTGTTCTGATACAAAGCCATAAGCCCGCGAATTTTTGCATACGCTTTTCTTGTCACAGGGCCTGTAACACGGCGCTGCAATCGGCTTATTGAAGGAAGAACATCGACCGCCGGATAATGGTACGCCGACGCAAGCTTTCTGCTAAGGACAATATGTCCATCCAAAACACCGCGGACACAGTCCGCAATCGGATCATCCATATCATCGCCATCAACAAGAACGGCATAAAATGCGGTTATAGTGCCTTTTTCGCTCGTTCCAGTCCGTTCCATCAAAGCTGGAATCATGCTGAAAACACTTGCCGGATAGCCACTGGCCGTTGGTGGTTCACCGTTTGCAATTCCAATCTCAAGCTGGGCTTTTGCAAAGCGAGTAACATTGTCGACCATCATAAAGACATCTTTTCCCTGGTCGCGGAAATATTCTGCAATCGCAGTACAAACATAAGCTGCCCTAAGACGGCAAATCGCAGGCTGATCACCGGTCGCAACAACAACGACAGAGCGTTTCATTCCCTCTTTTCCAAGGTCATTGTTTATAAAATCAAGAACTTCGCGGTTTCGTTCACCTATAAGACCAACAACATTTATCTCAGCGTCAGTATTACGTGCAATCATGCCAAGCAAAGTTGATTTTCCTACGCCAGAACCAGCAAAAATTCCGATTCGCTGTCCTTTTCCACAGGTAAGCATCGCATCAATTGAACGAACTCCAGTTGTAATCCGTCTGTTTATAGGCTTTTTTTTCATCGGATCAGTAGGAACATTCAGCGCAGGATAATACGTTTCTGGAACAAGTTCCCCTAGTCCGTCGCAAGGTTTTCCAGTCGCATCAATTGTCCTGCCCAAAAGAGACATTCCAACTGGCACCTGAAGCGTTTTTCCAGAGCCTACAACTTCAGCTCCAATCTCAATTCCTTCTGTGTCGCCATAAGGAGTCAAAAAAACCTCTTTTTTGTTAAGTCCTACAACTTCAGCAAAAATTTCTTTTCCATTCTTGAATTTTATTGTGCAGATTTCACCGATTTGCGCTACAGGTCCGTTGCTGACAATCTGCCTTCCGCTTACCGCAGAAACATAACCTATGTACGCAATCGGGTCAAAAGAAGAGACTGTTTCTATATATTTTGAAAAGTTGAATTCCATAATCACTCCGCAGAAGGAATGCCTGTATTCTTTTTGATTGACTTGACCGGGGAAATTTCCATGATTTTATCCTCAAGCTCATTAAGCTGGCTTGAAATCCGCGCATCGATTGCACCAAAATCTGTCTCAACAATACAGCCACCTTTCTCAACTGTAGAATCTTCAACAACAGTAATTCCCTGGATATTTTCAACGCGTTTTATAAATTCATCAACATTCGCTGTTGCAAGACGCAAATCCTCAAGGTTAACGTGAAGAGTAACAACTCCGCGGGTTTTTACTTTTTTAAGAGCTGCAAGGACATTGCTCATAATCGTAGTCTTCTGGGTTTCAGAGATGATTTTTACAACTTTCCTTGTCATAAGAATCACAAGCTCAACAATCTGCTGTTCAGTTTCCTTTAATATTTCCTCGCGGCGGAGCATAACAGCCTCTACCATTTTATGAAGCCGCTCAACAAGCCTTCTGATTTCAGATTCACCAGTAGCATAGCCTTCATCATGTCCCTGCTTGAAACCTTCATCTTTTGCACCGGCTTTTATTTTCTGTTCCTCAGAGTGCGCATCCTGAATTATCTTTGCGGCATCTGCTTTTGCCTTGGCAATTATATCTTCCGCTTCTTTCTGGGCATCAGCCTTTAAAACCGCGGCTTCATCAGTCTGACGTTTTACTTCCGCAAAAGCCGCATCCTTAGCGTTTTTTACAATTTCATCGGCCTGAGCGTTCGCTTCCTCCAAAAGATGCTGCTTTTCAATTTCCCAGCCCTGACGAAATGCCTCCGCCTCTTTTCTTAAATCTTCCGCACTAGGACCTTGATAGACTTCCTCAATAACCTCAGGTTTTTCCTCGTGCGGTCTGTAGTCATGAAGCAACGGAAGCGTAAATTTTTTTTCATTGTCTTTTATCTTGATTTCGTTCGGTCTGAAAACTTGCTTAGCCATCTTACATTCCTACAATTATAATTACTGAACCAATTCGTCCTCGCCAGAACGAGCAATAACGATTTCACCGGAATCTTCAAGACGTCGGATTGTGGAAACAATCTTCTGCTGTGCTTCCTCAACATCCTTCAAACGCACAGGACCCATAAATTCCATATCTTCCTTTAACATACTCGCGGCACGCTTTGACATATTGCGGAAAATTTTGTCCTGAACTTCTGTATCAACAGACTTGAGCGCCTTTGAAAGTTCCTGCGTATCGACCTCGCGAAGAACCTTTTGAATCGCACGGTCGTCGAGCATAACAATATCCTCGAAAACGAACATTCGTTTCTTGATTTCTTCCGCCAAATCCGGATCTTCTTCTTCCAAAGACTCGATAATCGCCTTTTCAGAAGAACGGTCAACAAGATTCAAAATTTCTACGATAGATTCAACACCACCAGCAGCTGTGTAATCTTCACTGGAAAGAGTTGAAAGTTTCTTTTCAAGGACGCGTTCAACTTCGCGCAATACATCCGGGGAAGTTCGGTCCATTGTGGCAAGACGCTTTGAAACTTCAGGCTGCATTTCCTCCGGCAAGTTCTGCAGAATTATCGCGGCTTTGCTTGGTTCAAGATACGCAAGAATCAATGCGATTGTCTGCGGATATTCCTGCTGGATAAAGTTCAGCAAATGAGCAGGATCTGTACGACGGATGAAATCAAATGGACGCACCTGAAGACTTGAAGTAAGCCTGTTGATAATATCAATTGCTTTCTGTGAGCCCAGGGATTTTTCAAGGAGTTCGCGCGCATAGTCAATACCACCGGTTGTGATAAAGTTCTGTGCATTCATCATCTCCTGGAATTCTTCAAGAACCGCATCCTTATATTCTGCGTCTACCGTTTCCAACCGGGCAATCTCAAAGGTCAGGGTTTCAACTTCGTCCTCGCGCAGATGTTTCATGACTTCCGCGGAAACATCAGAACCTAGGGAAACCAGAAAAATCGCGGCTTTCTGCCGGCCTGTAAGGCTTTTATAATCTTTTTTATCTTTTTTTGAAGAGCCGGCAGGTTTTAGGCTGCCAGCCTTAGGAATCGGTTTTGGATTTGCTTTTGGTACATCATCAGCCATTTTCTACTCCTCCATAAGCCATGTTCTGATAAGCATAGCAACGTCTTCCGGATGCTCTTTTGCCATGTTGATTGCATTTTCCTGAAGCTCTGCGCGTCGGCTTTCCTCAACAGACATTGTGACAGTCTGAGCCTCGTCTTTTGCTTCCCACAAAGCCTGTTCGCGGGCAAGCTGCTGCTGGCGCAAAAGCTCTTCCTCTCGTGCACGGCGCCGACGTTCGATTTCCTTGCTGATAATCCTGAAAAGAATAAAACCAACAAGAACAACTGCAACTGCGGCAAGAACCAGAAGAATAGTACGTCTTGTCTGAAGTTTCTTGAAATACGCTTCGTCAAATTCCCGGAATTCCTGGGTATGGTCAATAGGAATATTTGTGATTGTAACCATATCGTTGCGGTTTTTGCTGTATCCTACGGCAGCCTCAACATATTTTTGGATTTTCTCAAGGTCATCAGAGGAAATAGGAGTGTATTCGCGAACCAGACTTCCATCCTCTTCATTTATAATATATTCATGAGTCTTAGGGTCTTTCTTTAGGCGCCATACGCCATCAATATTTGCAGAGATTGTGATACGGCCAAGCTGAGGGGCAACTTTTTCCGTTGTATGCGTTGTGTTTATAACATTGTTCTGTGTAACACCTGTCTCAGTTGATTTTCCAATCACGTTTGAGACATCAGAATAAACCGGCGGAGTCTGACCTTCCACACCAGCCGGTCCCTCAGGATTGAATCCCGTTCCCTGCCATTCTTTTGTTACAGTCTGCTGGCTGATTGGCAAAGTGTCGCGGTATTCAGAGTCATCGTATGGTGTATCAGGATTATCCGCCTTAATCTGAATCGGTGAATAAATTGTTGAATCGCTGTTTTTCTCAGACATATCCATCTCGTAATGCGCAATGACATCAGTGATTCTGTCTGGAGTATAATTATGCTGAAGGGCTGTAAGAACTTTCGCCTCAAGCTGGGCTTCCATCTTGCGGATAAGTTTCTGCTGCTTTTCTATTATTGAGACGCGGTCGCTTTCTGCCATTCCCTCAAAATCGTTCAAAATGTTTCCATCCTGATCGATAATTGTAAGATTTTCCGCAGAAAGTCCTTCAACAGCTTTTAAGATGTAATCCTGAATTCCTTTTACTTTTCTTCTGTTAGAAAGAAGATCACTTGTTCTTGACGGTCTGATTGCAATGCTTGCCGAAACCGGGTTCTGCTCAGAGGCAAAAAGAGCCTTGTCCGGCAAAACCAACGTTACAAATGCCACATCAATATCAGAAAGAGATTCAAGGTGCTGTTTCAACGCTGCAGAAAGCGCATTCTTATGTCTTACATTCTGCTCCGCATCAGTTGTTGACCACGAACGGTTGTAGAAATCAGCAAACGGATCATAATTTGAAGGAGCCAGGCCTTCCACTGTCAGAAGAGTCCTTAAGCGGCGCGCTGTTTTTTCATCATTTACAGAAATAACGCCTTCATCATCAACATAAACCTGGACATTTTCCTGCGCAACACGGTCAAGAATCTGATTTCTGACAGACTCATCAGTTACAGCCTGCGGAAATAGCCTTACAGTTGAATCAGAACCGCTTACGTTGACGGCAAAAATAATCGCGCCGATAACAGCAAGCGCAATGCCGACAACAACAATTTTCACAATGACTGAACTTGACTTCCAGAAATTCCGGATTTTTTCAATCATATTCTTAAACCATTCGTTCATCAGTCCCCTCCCGTGAACGAGCAAAAACAATTATCTTAATGCGCTATTTTAACACATAATACAAATTCTGAAAAGCAAGATTTTAACGAGTTGTTGTAATTTCTGACCATCCGCTTACAATTCTGTCAATGACTGAATTTGCAAGGTTAAGGGACATACGCGCTTTTGCCATTGCAATCGTCACATCATGAAGGTCAACGGATTCAGGATCAGTGATGACTTTCTGCTGCAGCTCGGTTACCTCGACCTGCTGGTTGTTCATGTTCTGGAAAGCCTGAAGAAGATAATCCCCGAACGAAGCCGAAGTTTTTGCAATGCCGTTTTTTGCTGAATTTTCCTGAGTCAAACCTAGGGCAGTTTCAATTTTTCCTGTATGGGAATTTTCTGTCCTGTTCAGCTGCAATGAATTGAATTCTGGTATTTTCATTTTTCCTCACCCAGCTAAAATTTTACATCGCCTTGGGGATACTGTCAATTAACTAGCTTTAGAACTTTGTAAAACTTTAGCCAAAACAACTAGCGGGAACCTATCTCGAGCGCAGCGGAAAACATACTCTTTGAGCCTTCTACAACTGTAGAATTAGCCTCGTATGCACGGCTTGCGGAAATAAGGTCAACCATTTCATTCACGATATTAACGTTCGGATATTCAACATAACCTGCATTAGGGCCTGATTTTATGGCATCAGGATGATCCGGGTCATAAACAAGCCGACCTTCTGAAGTATCTTTTACAATCTCAAGGACTTTCACGCCTTTTCCAGGTCCGTTGTCCAAATCTGAAGGAGTGAACGGAGAGCGGAACTGCGGATGACTTGCGCTTACCGGCTCAAAAACAACTCTGGAACGTTTAAAAGCTCCGCCTTCCTGGGTTCTTGTTGTTGAAGCGTTTGCTATATTGTTTGAAATAACGTCTGTTCTAAGCCGCTCTGCAGACATTCCTGTTGCGGCAATATTTATTGATGTAAAAAGTCCCATTTCAAGCTCCTAAGTTATTTTTTCATTACAGAATTAAGCTGAGAAAATTCAAAGCTTGTAAGCTGGCTAAGAAGCCTGTACTGCATCTGAATCTGAAGGATGTTGTTTGCTTCGGTCTCCGCATCAACATTGTTTCCGTTCGCTTTTGCTGTTGTTGTATAATCAAGGACACGACGAGGCTCCACATCTCTGTAATCGTATGGTTCATTCAAAGGAATATGACGGGAATCTGTGCGAGTAAGCTGAAAACCGTTTTTTGCCTTTTCTTCTGATGCAAGGGCACGTTTCAGCTCGCTTTCAAAATTTACTGTGGAACGTTTGAAATTTGGAACTTCGCTGTTCGCAAGGTTGTTCGCTGTCACCTGGTAACGCAGGGAAAGCACATCCATCGAACGTTGAAGCATATCTACAGATCTTGTGAATGTATTCATATTTTTGTCCTTCTTACTATATCTTCGGAAAGACAAAAAATATGTTTAGCAAAATCTGGCAAAAACTACAGGATGTAGCGGGACAAATCCTGGCTCTGCGCAATATCCTTAAGCTTGTTGTTCACGTAATCTGCATCAATCTTAAAAGTTTCACCGGAATGTTCATCTGCCGAAAAGTTGATTTCATCAAGAACTTTCTCCATGACTGTATGAAGACGGCGCGCACCAATATTTTCTGCCTTGTTATTAACATCCTCCGCGATAACGCTCATGCAGTCAATTGCGTCCTCTGTAATCTCAAGATTTACATTTTCTGTGGCAAGCAAAGATTTGTACTGCATAATCAGGCTGTTTTTAGGTTCTTTAAGGATTTTCTTGAAATCATCTTTTGTAAGGCTTTCAAGTTCAACTCGAAGCGGAAAACGCCCCTGAAGCTCAGGAATCAAGTCGCTCGGGGAAGCCACGCTGAACGCGCCTGCCGCAATGAAAAGAATATGTGTTGTGTTGATTACGCCAAATTTTGTGCTTACATTGCTTCCTTCAACAATCGGAAGAATATCGCGCTGCACGCCTTCGCGGCTGACATCTTGTCCGTGGCTTTCTCCGTGAACCGCAATCTTGTCAATCTCGTCAATAAAAATGATTCCGCTGTTCTCAACGCGTTCCTTTGCCCTGTCGATAACCTTGTCGTTGTCAACCATGCTATCGAGAGTTTCCTGTGTAAGGATTTTTCTGGCTTCTTTCACAGAAACCGTGCGTCGTTTCCGGCGTCCGCCCTGAAGCATTCCGGCAAGATTCTGCATACTGCTCTGAAGGTCATCCAGAGAACCGCCCGCAATGATTTCCATTCCAGACATTCCGCTCTGGCGGCTTACAGTAACCTCAACCTCACGATCCTCCAGTTTTCCATCACGGAGCATCTGGCGGAATTTCTCACGCGTTGAATTTGCGTCCTCTGCTGCGACTTCTGTTGGATTTTCAGTATTTGACTGATTTTTTCCTGTTCCCGGCAAAAGAAGGTCTAGAAGCTTTTCCTCAACAACAGAAACAGATTTTTCCCTGAGTTCTTCTTCCATCTCTGCCTTCACATCGTTTACGCCAACTGCCATAAGATCGCGCACCATTGACTCAACATCGCGTCCAACATAGCCGACTTCTGTATATTTTGTCGCCTCAACTTTCAGGAACGGTGCATTGCACAGTTTTGCAAGACGACGCGCAATCTCAGTTTTTCCGCATCCGGTCGGTCCAATCATCAGAATATTTTTTGGGGCAACCTCGTCGCGGATTGACTCATCCAGCTTAAGTCGCCGTGTTCTGTTTCTAAGGGCAACCGCAACAGCTCGTTTTGCTTTTTCCTGTCCGATTATATATTGATCAAGTTTTTCCACAATCTGCTTTGGTGTCAAGTCAAGATTTTTTTCCATAAGATATTAAAGCTCCTCTACAGTAATATTATTGTTTGTGTAAATACAAATGTCGCCGGCAATTTTCAATGATTTCTCGGCAATTTCGCGTGCAGAATAATCTGAGCTTTCAAGATAAGCCAATGCCGCAGAATAAGCGTAGTTTCCGCCTGAACCAATCGCAAGGACATCATTTTCCGGTTCAATAACGTTTCCGTCTCCGCTTATAAGAAGAATCTTATCCTTGTCAGCAACAAGAAGAAGCGCCTCCAGTTTCTGAAGAGATTTTTCCGTTCTCCACATTTTTGCAAGCTCAACAGCGGCTCGTGTCAAATCGCCATTAAATTCCTTGATTCTTGTCTCAAAAAGATCAAACAATGTAAACGCATCGGCAACGCTCCCCGCGAATCCTGTAAGAATTTTTCCGTCATAAATGCGTCGGACTTTATGCGCATTGCCTTTCATGACAGTGTTTCCAGCGGTAACCTGACCGTCTCCAGCCATTGCTACATGACCGTTTCGTTTTACGGCAATAACTGTTGTGCTTCTGATTTTATTCTTCATATAAATCTCCAAATTTATGAATGAGGATGTGCCTTATTATAAACATCAATAAGTTTTTCAGTTGTAATATGAGTGTACCGCTGCGTTGTAGAAACACTTGAATGCCCTAAAAGTTCCTGGACAATCCTGACGTCTGCACCCTGCATAAGCATTGCCGTTGCAAAAGTATGACGAAGCGCATGCGGTGAAACATGATGATTTGTTCCCTCTAATCCTGTATACCGCGAAAGAATCCAGCGAATGCCATGAGCCGTAAGCGGTGTTCCTTTCTGGTTCACAAAGATTTCCTTCACATCGTCCTTTTTAAGGCTGCGCAATAAATCACTGCGGTCCTTAATGTATTTTTCAAGTGCAATCTGCGCATCGCGCTCAAAATAAACCCTTCTGTCTTTTCTGCCTTTTCCGGTTACAACAGCCGAACTCAAATCTTCCGCCATATCGGAAAACTTAAGCCCCGCGATTTCACTTACACGGCAGCCGGAAGAATACATCATCTCAAAAAGAGCCCTGTCCCTTGTTGACCAGAGCAACTCCTTTTTTTCTGGCTGTTCGCACAGTTCGTCTATTTCCGGACTTGTAAGAAAGCGTGGCATATATTTCGGAAGTTTTACCGAAGCCAAATTTACAGATGGATTTATTTTAATATACTCAAATTTTCTGCAATAGGCAAAAAAAGTTCTTACCGCGGCAATAAATCTGTTTATGCTGGCAGCCGCCATTTTCTGCTGGGAAAGCTTAGCAACGCAAAGGCGCAAATCCTCTGTTGTAATATCGTTAACCGGGCAATCCGTGCCAAGAACTTTTTCAAGGTGAGAAAAATCGTTTTTGTAGGCGATTATCGAATTTTCAGAAAGTTCGCGGACTGATGAAAGATAGATAAAAAATTCCTCGCCCGCTTCCTTTAATGAAAGATTTTTATTCATATTCTTCACCGGCAGAATGCAGATAATCACAGTCAGGATTTATGCAAGATTTATAAGTGCCATTTTTCTTGTCAAATTTTTCAACAAGGAACCATCCGCATTTCGGGCAGTACTGGTCAATTGGCTTGAAGTGACTGATAAAACTGCATGCAGGGTAATTTGTGCAACCATAAAATTCCTTACCGCGGCCTTTTGTTTTTCTGGCGACAATTTCACCGTTACAGCCCGGCATAGGACATTTTGCAAGCGGAATTGATTTTGTGTTGTGACATTCCGGAAACCCTGAGCAGGCAAGAAAATATCCGAACCTGCCAAGTTTTTTTACCATCGGTTTTCCACATTTCTCGCAAATCTTGTCTGTAGGTTCATCCAGACTTCCCTTTATGCTCTGGACAGATTTCATCACCTCATCCACGCGCTTTTTAAAAGGACCGAAAAAATCTGAAATCATATTGTTCCAGACAAGTTTATCTTCTTCAACCTTATCAAGGTTTGTCTCGACTTCCGCTGTAAAATGTTCGTTTATAACATCCGGAAATGATTCCACAAGAATTTTGCAGATAATTCTGCCAAGCTGAGTCGGAACAAGCTGTTTGTTACTTCTTGTAACGTAATACCTGTCCAGAAGAACAGAAATAATCGGCGCATACGTTGAAGGCCGGCCGATTCCTTTTTCTTCTAGAGTCCTTACAATTGAGGCATCTGTGTATCTGGCAGGTCCCTGGGTAAAATGCTGCTCAGGATAGAATTTGTCGGATTTCAGAACTTCCCCAACTTTTAATGATGGAAGATTTCCTGTCTTATCTTCTTTTGAAGAAAGCAACTTGATTACTTTATAAAAACCTTTTTCTGTGATTTTTGACGCACTTACGCGGAACAAGGCATCTCCTGCTGTGATTTCCGCAGAAGTTGTGACTGTCTTTGCATTTTTCATCTGGCTAGAAACAAAACGTTCCCAGATTATTGTGTAAAGTCTGAGCTGGTCGCGCGTAAGATATTCCTTTACGGAATCCGGCGTGTATTCAACATAAGTCGGACGGATACCTTCGTGGGCATCCTGGGCACTTTTTCCGACTGCATAATGAATCGGCTCCTCAGGAAGTTCTTCCGGGAAATTCTTTGAAAGCCAGCCGCGCACATCATCAAGAGCCGTCTGAGAAATTCGCACAGAGTCTGTTCGCATATAAGTTATCAAACCAACGCGGTTCTGCCCGATATTTATACCTTCATAGAGCTGCTGGGCAATCTGCATTGTCTTTTTTGAAGTAAAACCAAGTCTATTCGCCGCTTCCTGCTGCATCTTTGAAGTAGTAAACGGCGCTTTTGGACGCACTGTTTTTTCTGACTGCTTTATATTTTCAACTTTACATTCAGAATTCTGAATTTCCGTGATTATCTCGTCTACAGCTTTCTCATTTTTTAGCTCAGGATTTTCCCCCTTATATTTTACAAGACGAGCCGTAAATTTTGTTTTTCCTTTTACAAAATCTGCATCCAAAGTCCAATATTCCTCTGGAATAAAAGCCTCAACCTCTTTTTCGCGCTCGCAGATAAGTCTTAGCGCAACAGATTGAACTCGTCCTGCAGAAAGTCCGTTCTTCACCTTTGCCCACAGGATTGGACTAAGATTATAACCCACAAGACGGTCAAGAACACGGCGAGCTTTCTGTGCATTGACCTTTGACTCGACAATCTCACCAGGATTCTGGACTGCATCTTTTATTGCAACAGGAGTAATCTCATTAAAAACAATGCGATTGATTTTTGCTTCAGTCTTGTCTTTCAATGCGTTGTTCAAATGCCAGGCAATCGCCTCTCCTTCACGGTCATTATCGGATGCAAGCAGAACTGCGTCTGATTTTTTCGCATCTTTCTGAAGTTCCTTCAAAAGCTTTGCGCGTCCCCGGACAGTAATATATTCCGGCTGAAAACCATGCTCCACATCAATTGCAAGCCGCGATTTAGGCAAATCAATAAGATGTCCCATAGACGCCTTGACCGTATAGCCAGGCCCAAGATATTTTTCAATAGTATGAGCCTTAGCCGGAGACTCAACAATAACAAGAGTCTGCGTTTTTTTTGCTTTAGATTTTTTTGATGTAGATTTTTTTTCAGCCATAAAATCCTCACAATGCTGTATTTTGCAGCGGAACTAAATCAGTTCAAGCTGCATATTTTCTCCATTTGCATATCTATGCGTGCCTGGCATTTCTGTCATGCACCTGCAGAAATCCTGATAATTTTCTATGACAGGCGCACCTGCCTCAAGATATTTTTCAGGCGTATTTTCAAGTTTTGTTCTGCTCGCTTTTCCCAAGGCAAAACGTGTCTGTAGCTCTGATTCCGCAAAATCTCTTACAACAGAAGCATTCTCAGAAAAAGCCGCTTTGTGGAACAGCACATCCCGACCGCATTCAAGCGCAAAATCAGCTGTTATCAAGGCACCACTTCCGCTCGGAGCCTGAACAACAAGAGTTGCCGGCGACAATGCCGCGACAATCCTGTTTCTTTGCACAAAACGCCAGCGTTCCGCAGGAACACCAGGAACATACTCGCTGACAATTACTCCACCAGACTCCAGGATATTTTCGGCAATTTTTCTGTTTGCATAAGGAACAACCGTATCAATTCCGCATGGCAGAACCGCACAAGTTTTTCCAAGCAAGGAAGAATCTTCTGCCTCTAAATTAGCCGCAACCGCACCTGTATGCGCTGCCGAATCCACTCCGCAGGCAAGTCCGCTCACAACAGTAACACCGTCTTTTGCGGCGTCTTTTGCAAATTGAACGGCAGCTTTTCTTGCTTCGGGCGCAATTCTCCGTGTTCCCACAACAGAAACTGTTTTTCCTGAAAGGCACGAAACGTTCCCCCTGCAGAACAATGCAAACGGAGCGTTTACACTTTCCCTAAGAAGCGCAGGATATTCGGCAGATGTATAAAACACAGTCCGGATATTTTTTGCGCGAAGAACAGATTCTTCCCTTTTTGCGGCCCTAAGATTTTCAGCACCATCCCAAGATGCTTTTTTAAGCGACCTTCCGCAAATTTCAGATAAGTCTGTTAAAGACAGTAATGCAAGGTCATTAAAACTGTCAAGTTTTTTCAATAAATTTAGTTTTTCTGCCAAAGAAAGAAAGGTAATTCTTGCCAGAGAAATCAATAAAATCTGATTTTTCTGATTAAGCTCCATAAATTGCGTCAAGCACCACCTTTTTTTTAGATTCTGCATCTGCCTTGCGTTCGGCTGATTTTGTGATTGAAATGATTTTATCGTACATTTCCGCTGCTTTTTCAAACTGGGAAGTCATGTAATATGCGCTTGCAAGAACCATCATTCCATCTGTGTCGCGTTTTTCAATGTCAACATAGCGCTCAAGATATTTTACAGCCTGCTCGCCGTCATCCAAATCGTAGACATAAAGAACTCCAAGCGAATAAAGAGCCTTTGAATAACGCTCATCAATAGCAAGAGCCTGCTTGAACGCATTTTCTGAAAGTCTAAGATAGTTCATCTTAGAGTCTGTTTCTCCACGGCCACTGAAATCCAACGCGGAATGGCTTACAAATGCGGCAGAGACGCCCACATAATAATAAAGGTTCGGGTTTTCAGGATAGAATTCCAGCGCTTTCTGAAAACTTTCCAGCGCTTTTCCGTACATTTTCTTGTCAAGATAACGGGTTCCAAGAATTTTGTACCAGATTCCGATTTTTGCATTTTTTTCAACAAGTTCCTGAGCCTCTGAATCATATTTTTCAATGCCTTTTTTTATTTCCTCGATGTTTCCGGGGTTTCCAGAATATTTCTCCATATTCTGAAGACGTTTCTGCAGCAAAGATTTGTTTGAATAGTTACAGCTGCAAAAAAACGCAGACAAAATCAGGGCTGAACAGAACAGCTTTAATAAAACAAGATTTTTTTTCATTTTTCCTCCGTGGATTCTTTATGATGACCGGGAAAGTACTTCTGATGATATGACGAAAGTTCTTTATCGTCAACATGCGTATAAATCTGTGTAGTAGCAAGATCTGAATGCCCTAAAAGTTCCTGAACAGAACGCAAGTCCGCACCGCCGGCAAGAAGATGCGTCGCAAACGAATGCCGCAATGTGTGGACTTTCGCGTCAATTCCAGCAAGAATATTCAGTTCCTTGAATTTTTTCCAGACACCTTTTCTTGAAATCGGTTCACCACGGTAATTTACAAAAACTTCTGGAACAACTTTATTTCCAACAAGTCTAGGGCGCGCGTTGAATAGATATTCCTCAAGCTTATTTTTTGCGGTTTCACCAAAAGGTACAATCCGCTCCTTGTCTCCTTTTCCGTGAACTAGAACAAGATGTTCATTCAAATGAAGGTTTTCCATAAGAAGTCCGCACGCCTCGCTGATTCTAAGTCCGCACGAATAAATAAGCTCAAAAAGCGCGCTGTCACGTTTTCCGACCTTTGTGGAATCATCAATCGCGGAAAGGATTTTTTCAACCTGCTGAATAGAAAGAACGCGCGGCAATGAACGGGAAGCCTTCGGTCGTTCTATCAGAAGCGCAAGATTTTCCTGCCAGATTCCCATCCGCTCAACATAGCTTCCAAAAGCACGCAAAGAAGAAATATCTTTTGAAAGCGTAAGAGGCGCATGATCTGTTGTTTTCCGCCATGCAAGAAAATACACAAGGTTCTGAACTGTAACATCCGCAAGCTTTATCTTATTTTTCTGGAGCCAGTGCAAAAAAATTTCAGCTTCATAGCGATAAGTTTCCGCAGATTCTTTTGACAAGCGTTCCACCAGAAGTAAATCTGTATGGAATCTTGCCAAAAAATTCTGCAGTTTTTCTTCGGACAAATCCAATTATTTTCGTCTAAGGTTAATTGTTCTGTTTCTTAAATATGCAGGAACAGAAAGATCATCTGATTTTGGAGCCGGATGCTGTTCTGTATTGCGTGCTCCAACTGGCTTGAAGGTTCCCTGCGCAGTCAGCGGAATATTCTGTTTTTCCTCAGTTTTTTCCTCTGACACGTCAAAAAGATTCGGAGTGTCTGTATACGCCGGGGAAGAAGTTTTTCCGCCAAGAAGACTCGCAAATTCATCCGCAGAGACAAAATTTGAATCTGTAGCTGGAGCTTCTGACTGCGGTTCACAAGTTTCTTCCGGTTCAATTCCTGGAACTGCTGAATTATTGAAGCCTGTGGCAATGACAGTAACGCTGATTGCGTCGCCCATGTTGTCATCCGGGACAATTCCGTCCTTCAGGCTGTAGTTCGGGCTTGCAGAAGCGCACACGATGTTTGAAATCTCGTCAAGTTCTTTCTGGCTGAAATTCTGGGAAGCCCTTACCTGAATAACAAAATGCTTTGCGCCATCAAAACTGAAATCTTCCAGCAAAGGATTATTTATCGCTTTTGAGGCGGCTTCAACAGCACGGTTTTCGCCGCTCGCCTCACCAATTCCGAAAATCGCAGCACCTTGACCTTTCATCGCAGCCCTTACATCTGCAAAGTCAATGTTCGGATAGCTGTAATCCGTGATTATGCGCGACATTCCTTCAATTCCCTGACGAAGAATATCATCTGCAAGCCGGTATTGCTCAATATAAGAAATGTTTTCACCAAAAACTTTTACGATTTTTTCGTTAGGAATAACAATCACAGAGTCAACAGCTTCCCGAAGGCGTTTAATCCCCTCCATGGCAAGCTGCATTCGCTGTTTTCCTTCACGTGCAAAAGGAGTTGTAACAACACCGATTGTAAGTGCGCCCATTTCTTTTGCGATGGAAGCTACAATCGGGGCTGAACCAGTTCCTGTTCCTCCGCCCATTCCGGCAGTAACAAAAACCATATTTGCACCTTTTAAAATATTTGAGATTTTATCTTTGTCTTCCTGGGCAGCCTTTTCCCCGATTTCCGGATCGCCACCGGCACCAAGTCCCTGTGTAAGCTTCTGACCGATTGCAAGACGAGACGCAGCTTTTGAACGTCCTAGAGCCTGCTTATCTGTGTTCAAGGCAATAAATTCAACACCTTTTATATTTGCCTCAATCATGCGGTTTACAGCATTTGAACCACCTCCGCCACATCCAATCACCTTGATTATTGTTGGGGAAACGTCTGACAAATCAGAACCTTCACCATTAACAACTTCTACTTCCATCATAAATTCCTCCCAACCCCACTTTTAGAATAAAGATTTTAGTATTTTTATAAATTTATTTTCCGATTTATTTTTTTCTTTGTTAAGCTTCAGCATTTTTTTTGTTTTTCTGTCCGGATGCTGAGAAATCTGTTCGTTGCAGAATTTTACAAGTCCGATTACTGTTGCCCACTCAGGACCGTCGTAATCTTCCTCAATTCCGCCAAGTTTTTCAGGAAAACCGATTCTTACAGCTGATGTCTCAAAAACTTCCTGTGCAATCTCGATTATTCCGTCAAGATTCGCTCCACCACCGGTAAGAATTATATTCCCGCTAAGCTGAACAACGCTTGTCATATCAATAATCTTGTTCAGAACCATATTAAAAATCTCGCGGATGCGCGCGGAGATTATGTCGCAGATTTCAGACTGCTTTACCTCACGCGGTGGCTGTCCGCCGATTCCGTTTATAATCACAGTTCTGGAAGGATCAACATTTTCAGCCCAGCAACAGCCTGCCTCAAGTTTGATTCTTTCCGCCTCGGCAACATTTATTCCCTCAACAATCGCAATATCATTTGTAACAAGATTTCCGCCTACAGGGATAGAAGCCGTACATATCGGCGCGCCATTGACAAGAACAAAAAAATCTGTTGTTCCTGCGCCAAGATCAATCAGAATTGAACCAAGTTCCATCTCATCTTCAGTGGCAACAGTCTGCGCAGAGGCAAGCGTTTTCAGAATGACACCGTCCATTTCATATCCGGCGCGATTAATGCATTTCTGAATATTCTGGATTGTCGTCTTTGAAGCCGTAACAATATGCACAGAAGATTCAAGGCAAACCCCAAGCCTATGCATCGGGTCTTTTATTCCGCTTACGTGGTCAACTGTATAATCCTGGGTGATTACGTGCAGCATTTCGCGGTCCAATGAAATTTGAACCGCCTGGGCACAATCACGGACGCGCTGAATGTCATCCTGTGAAATTTCGCGCGAAGATTTGCCTTTTGTTGAAACCGCAACTTTTCCTGTTGAATTTATTCCTTCAATCTGCTCGCCGCCAATCGCGGTAAAACAAGAATGCACATCAACACCGGCATTCTGCTCAGCTTCTTCTATGGCCGTACGAATTGCGCTGGAAGCAGCCTCAATGTTTACAATATTTCCGTTTCGCAGTCCTGCTGATTTCTCACAGGAAGTTCCTGCAATTTTGAGTTTTTTAGTTTCTTCGTCTATTTCGCCAATCGCAACTCTTATGTTGCTGGTTCCAATATCAAGGCCAACTATCATCTGCTCTAATCCACCCGTTTGTCAACGTTTTCTATACGAAACAGCACCGTAGCGCAAATCGATTTCAGAGACATTTGAATCAATAGAATTGACAACGTCCAATGCTACCATCATATACTTTAACGCCTCTTCATTCAATGTTCGGTCAGTAAGAACTTTGATTTTAGAGCCTTCTGGAATAAGCATAAGCTCATAGTTTCCATACTCTTTCGGAATAACGCAAATTTCAGAGATTGCGGCAAAATATTTTTGACCCATCTGGCGAATCGCGGAAATCTGCTCGATAAGTGTCCTATATTTCTGAGGAATTCTCATTCCTTCTGTCAAATGCTCAACAGGAAGCCCGGAAACAATCGGAACAGTAGAAATATCAACAGAATCAAGTGAATGTTCCGGAAAAAGCACGCCTGTCTTGTCAATCTGAACCGCAAGGCTTCTGCCATTCTGATTTATAAAAGTCATTGCGACCGGCTGGCGTTCAAACACATTTATGTAAATTTTATCCGGGAAAACTTTTCGCACTGTAACAGAATCAATTCCGCTTGCAGAGGAAATTATTGAGGCGGCAGATTCAGCACTGAATCCAAACCAGTTTTTTGCATTCATAGGACGAAGCATTTCCACAATTTCCGCGGAGCTATAATTCATATTCCCATCAACAGAAACTTTCGGGTAATTAAGGCATGGCCGGATAAAATTGTAAAATCCAAATTCAAGAATTCCAAAAACAACAAGAATTGCCATGATTATTTTTATTGCCTTTACAGTCTTATCTTCCGTTTTTTTGGAATTTGATTTAAAAGTCCCATCTGAAAACGAGAAACTTTCATTTTCTTCTTCAGAATCGAACAAAATGCTAATGTCACTCATACACATCAACTCCGCTTATTGAATCAACTTTTACAAAACTTTCATTCATAGTCTTTACATATTCATTTTCGGAATTACAGCGTGAAGCATTAACAACAAATCCGCACATGCAAAGCGTAATTATTATGGAAGAACCTCCCGAAGAAAAAAACGGAAGAGGAATTCCTGTGGAAGGCAAAGCGCCGCCGACAACAGCAATATTCATCAGTGACTGAAGAATAATCATCGAGATATAGCCGAACGACGCATAGGAAGCAAAACGGTTATTGCACTCAAAAGCGATTTTCAGCCCTCTGAACGCAAAAAATGCAAGAACAAGAAAATAAATTATAACGCCGATAAGTCCCATCGCCTCTGCCCAAGAAGCAAAGATATAGTCAGTCTGAACCTCTGGAATTTTGTTGCTCTGGACAAGGCTCGAACCAATTCCCGCGCCCCAAAATCCGCCCGCGCTGATTGCACGCTTTGAGCTCATCGCCTGATAATTTGAATTCGCCAAATCTTCATCCGGGTTCAAAAACGCAATGATTCGGTCAATCCGGTAAGACTCATTTAAAACATAGAAAACAAAGAAAAGCGCAACCAGAAACGAGACAAACCAGAACCAGCGCACTTTCACATGGCAACACCAGAACATTCCGCACGCAAAAAGATACAAAAATACCGAAGTAGAAAAATCTTTCTGCGTAAGAACAAATCCGACCAGAAGAAGCATTACTGCAACCGCGCCAAAAACACTTTTTTCCTCATCTTCAGATTTTGCAGAATATTTGTCAAAAAAATTAGCAAGAAAAATAACAAGAGTGAATTTTACAACTTCTGAAGTCTGGAGCGTAAATCCGCCAAAAGGAATTTTCAGCCAGCGGCGAGCACCGTTCCGTTCAACAGAAAGAGGCTTTATATATGTGCAGATGCACAAGATAATCGTGATAAACAAAATCAGCGGAATTGTTTTCCGGATTTTTTCAATTGGAATCAAAGAAAGAAAAAGAAATCCGACTCCACCTGCAAGAACACAGATAAGCTGGCGGCGC
>ERZ808267.53-NODE-53-length-59144-cov-6.015451_pt1 | contig 59144 bp, 51 predicted proteins | sample MGYA00521241_ERZ808267 | MGnify/ENA primary metagenome ERZ808267 (study PRJEB31516, sample SAMN03275592) | gut metagenome | biome: mammalia-associated habitat; material: feces | host: Papio cynocephalus | place: Kenya | collected 2012-07-19 ...
ATGCAGTCAAGCCCCGAAACATTCTCAACCAGCCGCCTCATGTCTGAAACTCCGGCTGGATTTTTCCCGGTCACTTTCCTGTAAAGCTTTGCCGTAACCTCGTATCTTGAAATATAAAAATCCGCGACACTCTCAGAATGAAAAGTGTAATCATCAGGATTTTTCGTGCCAGAAGAAGAGATGAACTCGCCTCCCTCCACAAAAACAAAGCCGCCATCCAAGTCCGAAGAAAAAGCCGGAAGCCCCGCAAGAAGAGCAAACGCAAAAAGAAAAGATTTTTTCATAATTCCCATGACAGAAAAATAACCGGGATTTAAAGATATTTAAAATATAACTTTCTTTTAGCCAGTATGAGTTTTGATTATAGAGAAAGTCTCTCTGTTTTTTCTTTATGGAAAATTCCGCTTTCCTATGCTATACTTCTCTTGGAAATTATTAAAAGTTATCATAAGAGGAGGAAAAATGATTGTCGTTTCATATTCTGACTTTTTTGCAGATCCAGCAAAATTCAAGGATACGGCTTCCCGATACGGATTGAAAGTCCTGCCGCAGAAAAAACAGAAAAAGACTTCCTGCCTGATTCAGAAAAAACTTGATTCACTTAATGCCGCCGTAGGACTGATTCCAAGCGAAATTGACGCTGAAAAAATCCTTCTCTCACGGAAAATCGAAAAATGAGAATTCTGATTGACACAAATGTAATAATCGATGTGCTGAACAAGAGAAAAGATTTTTTTGAGGATTCTTTCAACGCATTACAGACTATATTTGAAAAATACCAGCCTTGCGTATCAGCCCAGACAGTCGCCGATACCGTATACATAACAAAAAAAATTTTTCAGGATTCAGCGCAGCAAAAAAATATCATAGAAAATTTTTTCGCAAGCTTTAAAATTCTTTCCGTAACAAAGAAGCAGATAAAACAGGCGTTCAGTTCATCAATGGCAGATTTTGAAGACGCAGTTCAGGCTTTCTGCGCAAAAAATGCCGGAGTAAAAATCATCATAACAAGAAACATTCAGGACTACAGACTTTCTCCTGTCAAAGCCATTACACCAAAAGAATTTTTAGATGAATCCATCGCTGGTTTTTGCAAGGCAAAAACTAGGTAGTGAGCAAAGTCTGCGGAGCAGATGGAGCGAACACACGTTAGGGATTGTATGGGCGACGTAGCCGTTGCGGAACGGAGCAACGCGAAGTGTAGCAATGTAGCGATAGCGCAACCCCGGAATGCCCGACCCGAGCGGAGTGCTTGCACGGAGCGAGGGGAACGCCTGCAAACCTAAATGAAGAAAATTATTTACAGGAAACTAATCTGATGAAAAAACTTGTCCAAAATAACGTGCATTTTTTGGAACAAGAGTCATATCTAAATCTTACAAATTACCCCCTAACGACATTCCTTTTTCAAGCATAACTTTTTCTTATGGCAAAATCTCAGTTTTTCCGCTATACTAAAGACACTAGTATCGGAGGTTTTCCATGCTTCAAAAATCTCTTCAAAAGAACAAGATTGATTACACGGTTTCTTGCGTGAGCCTTTTTGCCGCCAGACACAATCTTTCAAAAAAAGAGGCGTTTCAATATCTGGACAAAAACAACGCCATCAGTTTTCTAAAGCAACATTACGACATCGAACACACGCTTTCACTTGACGATGCCGTTGATGACATGGCGGAAATCTGCCGGCAGAACGGAGGAAAAATTTGATTCTTTATCATGGGAGCAACGTTTCCGTAGAAAAAATTGAGCTTAATCTTTGCAAGCCGTTCGACTGCTTTTCAAAAAGGATGTAATTTATGGATAAGGCAGACTGGCTGATTGACTCGCTCACAAAGGAAATCGCGGGATTTATTGTTCAGGATGAAAAAATTGAATTCGACGAGGCTCTGCGGAAACTTTATTCATCGCATATTTTTGAAAAACTTGCTGACAAACAGACCGGGCTTTACCGGGAAGGCGCGGCGTATATTTATCAATATTATCTGGAAGAACAAAAATGATAGAACTCTACGTTTTGAATGAGCTTGCCGCCTTTCCGAAGTACGGAACTCTTACGGCGGTGGCGGAAAAAATGAATGTGTCGCAGCCGGCGCTGAGCCGCTCCATGAAAAAACTTGAAGAAGACTTGGGCGTTCAGCTTTTTGAGCGCGGAAAAAACAGAATCATCCTGAACGGGAACGGAAAAATCGCCGCCGAATATGCAAAAAAAGTGATTGAGGCGGAATCGGTTTTTGAGCAGAAGGTGAAGGAATACGAGCGCACGCACAGAATCTTCACATTCGCGTCGATTGCGCCCATGCCGATTTCAGAGCTTACGCCGATTCTCTCGCAGCAGTTTCTGGGAATGACGGTAAAATCGGAGCTGAAAGACAACGAAAAAGACTTGTACAAAATGCTCGACAGCGGAAATGCAAGACTAATCGTAACGCTCAGCTCCCCAAAGAACACGGAAAAATATGCGGCGGAAAAACTGTTCACAGAAAATCTTTTCATCGTTCTTCCGAAAACGCACCGGATTGCGGAAAAAGACAAAATCAGCCTGAAAGAGCTTGCCGGAGAAAAAATCCTGATTTACAGCAAGCTCGGATTCTGGTACGAAACCACAAAAAATCTGATTCCGGATGTTGAATTTTTTGACCAGCAGGAAATGACCGCGCTAAGGCAGCTCGCAAAGCTCACAGAACTGCCGTCTTTCGTCACAAACTTCACGATTCAGAACGTCCGCGAAATGAAAGACAAAAAAGCCGTTGCGATTTCAGACAGCGAAGTGAACGTAACATTCTGGTGCGTCTGCCTGAAAAAGAACGAGAAGCAGCTAGCCGCAACATTCTCGCAGATCCGCGCGATTTATGGAGAGTGAGGGAAATGGTAAAAAAAATGCAGAATGAATCTGTAAACCAAGATGAATCTACAGATCACACTCAATACGATTTTCGGAATTTGAAAAAACAGCGTTCGTACTGAGTACGATTCAAGAAATTTGTGAAAAACAACATTCGTATTCAGTACGTTTTGCGTTTTCAGAAAAAAAAACAGCAATCGTAGCGAATACGAAGCAAGAAATTTGAAAAACCGATATTCGTACTGGATACGATTGCAGAATTTGAAGAAAGAGAGTTTCGTACTCAGTACGATTGAAAGTTTTAAAAACAAGTTTCGTACTCAGTACGATTTTGCCGTTCAGACACGGTTTATTTCAAAATTGATAGTCGATAAACTCAACTGTCATTTTCAGCAGTTTTTATCTTATTTTTCCTTGTGATTTTTTTTTATTCCACAGTGAAAGCACTGCAAAAAGCGCGACTCCGCACAAGGCGACAATCAAACCAAGAAGAGAGTCCTCTTTGCTTAGGTCAAGGAACGGTTCTCCGCCTAAAACGTTCGCAATTCCATCAACGCTCCACATTACCGCCGCAGCCCAAAAAGCGAGCATTGTTGTAAAAAGAGGCTGGCTGAATTTTCTTAGGACAGAACCGTTTGAATTTTCCGCACCGTCATTTCTTTTTGAGACAATGAACAGTACGGAAAACACAATCGCCATCAAAACTGTGATTATCAGGCACATCAGGCGGTCGCTCCAGAAACTCCAAGCACAGAAGATTTTTTCTTCAGATTTTTTACAAATGCCGCAACTCCGATTCCTGCCGCCCAGACCGCAGTTATAAGCAGAGCCATTCCGACTCCGACCGTCGCCATTTCACGCAGCATTTCAGGAATTTCAGCCGGATTTTTCATCGCCATAAGGAAAGGCGGAACAAGGCTGATTTCTCCGTGATACAAATGCTCGACTGCAAGCAGGAAACTTCCGCCGTAAAGCATTTTTTCAAGGATTCCGAGCTTTTCTTTTAGCACAGCGACTTTGCGATTTTTCGCCGCCACAACCTCATCCGCCTCATTGATGACAGAATCCGCATTGCGCCTGAAAACAATTTTCTTTGCGACTGTAAGAACAACAGCCTCCGCCAATGGAACAGTAAAACACGCCATAATTTCCTCCAAAAAAAGTCAATGAGAAAATTTCAATTTTCGATTTGACTTTTTTAGTTGTTTCTCAATGAAATGAGAAACAACAGTTTATATAGAAAGTTTGCAACGCAAACTTGTAAACAAAAACTTTGACGCTATTTTAGGCAAAGTTTTTGTTATTCCTCCAAAAAAATTTTTATGAAATATTATTCAGTGCAAGTGCACTCACTCACGATTTTATTGTAGACTTCGCCGAACGACTTCTTTGTGTTTCGTGCAATCCGCGAAACACATTCGTATTCCGGGTAAAAATGCTTTTCGCCGTACACGTCAACAACTTTCACATTCGCGCTTTCTCCAAAAACTTCCACAGAACACTCCGAGCGAGCAAGACAAGTGCGTTCCATTTCCGTTCTTCTGATTCCGATTGTCGTTGTGTGCGTAAAAATTATTTTTTCCATTTTCGCCGCATCTTCAACTTTGCAAAGCACAACCAGAAGCCACGCCGGACGGTTCTTTTTCATAAAGCACGGAAGATACTGAACGTCGAGAGCGCCTGACGCAAAAAGTTCTTCCATCACAAAGCCCAAAGTCTCGCCAGTTGAATCATCGATGTTCGTTTCAAGTTTTATAATCTTGTCGTGCAAAGCGGATGAAGTCTGATTTTCAGAATTGATTTTTTCCGTTTCAACAAGCATTGCTCGAACAATATTCGGAACGCCGTAATCCCGTTTTCCGGCTCCCATTCCGATTTTTTTAAGCACAAAATTTTTCGGCAAGGTGAAATCCGTTGCAACAGCAGCAACAAAAGCCGCTCCAGTCGGAGTAACAAATTCGCCTCGCTCACTGGTTATTTTTAGCGGAACAGAATATTCCTGAACGATGTTCGCGACCGCCGGAACTGGAACCGGAAGAATTCCGTGCTGGCATCTCACAGTTCCACTTCCCTCGCACAAAAACGGAACAAAAACTTTTTCAACGTGAAGGCTGTCAAAGCAGACCGAAAGCGCAATCACGTCAACAATTGAATCAATCGCGCCAACCTCGTGAAAGTGAACTTCCTCAACCGGCTTTGAATGTGCCTTGCTTTCCGCCTTTGCGATTATCTCAAAAATTTTATGCGCAAGTTTCCGCGCGTTTTCCGTCATCTCCGTTTTGTCGATTATTTCAAGAACGTCATGCAGATTCCGGTGCTCGTGGTGGGGAACTTGTTCACCGTGATGATGTTCATGGTACGCCGCATGAGAATGTTCTTCCGCTTCGGAATGATGATGGGAATGTTCATGCGAATGTATGCCATGCTCGTGATTCTCGCCGTTATGAAAATCATCGTGATTATGTTCCTCGCCCTCATGCCCAAAAAGATAGTTCATGTCGTGGTCGTGGTTTTCGTGCTCCGAATCCAAAATCACATTGAAGTCAAGGCAGGAAACGCCGTTTTTTTCAACGCGCTTTATTTCGGTTTTAAATCCTTTTGCCGGAATGCTCGCCAACGCTTTTTCAAGTGCCGTTCTGTCCGCGCCCGCATCAAGCAAAGCCGCAACCGCCATGTCGCCTGAAATTCCATAGTTACATTCAAGATACAAATCGCTCATTTTTCACCTGCCTGATTTTTTACGCTTCCACCGACCGCAAGACGGTTTATCTGTGTCGCAATGTAGCCAGCTCCGTAGCCGTTGTCTATGTTTACAACGCTGATTCCGTTCGCGCATGAATTTATCATCGTCAAAAGAGCTGAAATTCCGCCAAGATTCGCGCCGTAACCGACCGAAGTCGGAACTGCAATAACAGGAACGCTCACCAATCCGCCCACAACGCTTGCAAGCGCGCCTTCCATTCCTGCGACCGCGACAACAACATTCGCCTTCTCAAGTTTTTCAGTCTGGGAAAGCAGCCTGTGGATTCCAGAAACGCCGACATCAAAAATGCGCTCAACATACGAGCCGAAAAATTCCGCAGTTTGTGCAGCTTCCTCCGCAACAGGAATGTCCGCAGTTCCAGCCGTGCAGACTGCAATGTTTCCGCAAAGATTTTTTTTCTCACGCTGAATCTTTATTGTCTGGGAAATTTTGTCATATCCCGCCTGAGGAAAAATTTCTTTTACAATCTCAAACTGTTCCTGTGTAGCACGAGTTCCAAGAACTTCGCCGTTCGCCTCAAAAAGCCTTGCAAAAATATCTTTCAAAAACTCATCGCTTTTTCCTTGGCAAAAAACAACCTCGCCAAATCCAGTGCGCTCTTTTCGTCCTGTGTCGAGCTTTGCAAATCCCAAGTCGCAAAAAGAATCTTTCATTTTAAAACCTCGTTCATCGCGCCGGTTCTGTAGCCCTGCAGGTCAAGCGAAACGTACAAGAAGCCGAAACTTTTTAATGCGCCCACAATTTCTTCCCGGAGCAAAAACGCCTTTTCCATTTCCGCAGGGAAAATTTCGATTCTCGCAAGATTTTCACCGTGGATTCTTACCCTAAGCTGACTAAATCCTTTATCAAGAAGAAACTGTTCCGCCCTGTCAACCATCGAAAGTTTTTTCTCGCTGATTTCTTCGCCATAAGGAAAACGCGAGGAAAGGCACGCGAACGACTGCTTTTTCCAAGTCGGAAGATTCTTTTCCTTTGAAAGCGCGCGGATTTCTGCCTTGTACAAACTGCAATGACGCAGCGGACTTTTTACGCCAAGTTCCGCGACTGCCTGCAATCCCGGCCTGTAGTCTCCGTTGTCGTCCAGGTTGCTTCCCTCGCAGACAAAAGCGATTTTATTTTCTTTTGCAAGCGAGATGATTTTTGTAAAAAGCTCCTTCTTGCAGAGATAGCAGCGGTTCTTCGGATTGTGGCGGAATTCCGGAATATCAAGCTCTTCAGAATCCACAATAAAATGACGGATTCCTTCACGGGTGCAAAATTCTTCCGCCTCATCTGCCTCGCGCTTTGGAAAGCTGCAGGATTTCGCCGTAACAGCAACCGCATTTTCACCAAGAACATCGTGCGCAACTTTCAGCAAAAATGTCGAGTCAACTCCGCTGGAAAACGCGACCATCACGCTTCCGAGCGAGCGGAGATAATTTTTTAGATTTTCAAGTTTTTCGTAAATTTCCTTTTCAGCCATATTTTATCTTTCCTTGTCCTTTATCGGCATTTACAAAATCAGATTCACAACAAATCCTGTCAAAAAAGAAAACAGAATCACATATATTATATAGAAGAAAAAATGCTTTGCTCCGAGCGCAATTTTAAGCGCACCAAGATTCGTGATTTTCGTGGAAGGACCTGTGAGCATAAAAGCAGCCGCGCTTCCCGCGCTCATTCCATCGCTAAGCCACTGCTGCAAAAGCGGAATCGTGCCGCCGCCGCAAACGTAAAGCGGAACTCCCACAGTCGCCGCCATAAGAACGCCGAACGCCTCGTTTTCCTTGCCGAAAATTTTCGCCATCGCATCCGCAGGAACATAACGCTGAAAAACCGCCGAAAGAGCAATTCCAAGCAAAAACATCGGAGCGGTCGCCTTTACGTTCCGACCAAGATTTTTTACAAGCCGCAAAAAAATATTCGGGTCGGTGTCGTGATTGTGCGGTCCGTCAAAAGATGAAAAATCAAAGTAGGTAGCCCGTTCATTTTTGCAGTAGAAAACACGAACAAGAAGCCCTGCAACAATCCCCATCAAAAAGCAGCCTGCAATCCGCACAAAAAGCATTGTCCGTCCAAGCGCCGCCGAATAGATAATCAGCTGAGGATTCAGAAGAATCGAGCTCATCATAAACGCGGCAAGAAAATCATCCTTTATTCCCTTGCGTGAAAAAGCCGCGCAGATTGGAATTGTTCCGTACATGCAAAGCGGACTTGCAACTCCCAAAAGAGAAGCGAAAACAATTTCCGCGATTCCCGGAACTTTTTCACCAAGAATTTCCGCCGCCCTGTGAATGTAGTTTTTTGCAAAAACCGACACCGCAGAGCCAATCAACATTCCAAGCACCCAGTACCAGAAAATCTGCCGCAGCTGCAGGTCAAAATAATACCAAAGATAAACCGCTTCACGCCGAATGATTTCTAACATTTATTTTTCCGCTTCCACATTAACCATGCCGGAAAGATTTTTTATATTTTCCGCACCGCTGACCGCTTTTCCAAGAATAAAAAGTCCCGGATATTCGTTGAATTTTCCGTAGAACAGGACGACATTTCCCCAGGGAGAAAAATATGCCAAAGTTCCAGAATCGCCTGAGCCTTCAAGTCCGTTTTTCAGCGGAAGTTTTTCTTTTGGATAAAAGATTTTTTCGTTTGTGCTATAGTTTTCAACCTGAACTTTTAGGGGAAGCTGACTGTAAAGCGACTTGCTCTGCTCGCTTCCGTTCAATTCATAAATGATTTTATTTTTTCCGTCTGAAACGCTGATTTTCATATTTTCTCCATTCACGGCATTCTCCGCAAAAGCACAAGAACTTGCAGCAAAAATCGCAGTGATTAAAAATGAATGCAAAATTTTTTTCATTAATTTGAGCCTCCAAAAAACAGTCGGGAATGTCAAATAAGATTAAGCCCTAGAGGTCATTGAGCCTGCCGAAATGACAAAGCACATTCACTTGGTGGTTTCGACAAGCTCAACCACCAAGTTTTTAAATTCTAAGACACCCCATTACAAACCGTTACTTAATCTCAACAAGTCTGTAGTTTCTTGTGCCTTTTCCAAGCCCGATTTCTGCGGCGTGCTCCAGTGCGTGCCGTCCGTTGCGCTGCTCAATTCTGTTTATAAGAGATTTTGCGGAATCGCCTTCCTTGTTCTTATAAGTGTAAATCATATCGATTGCAGCCTGGTCAATTGCAAGCGGGTCTGTCGAGGCAAGAATTCCGATGTCTTTCATTTCCGGCTCGTGAGGATGTCCGTCGCAGTCGCAGTCAATTGAAATGCGGTTCATAACATTCACAAATGCGATCCCCTTTTCGTTTCCCATGTAGTCGCAAACGCCTTTTGCAGCTTCCGCCATGCTTTCGGTGAATAAGTCCTGATTTTTTTGTCCGCTCGTGAATCCCCAAAAGCCGTTGTCCAGACTTCTTCCGCCTGAATGAATCAAAGCCTTGCCGGATTTTTTTGATGAAGTTCCGCTTCCAAATCCGATTGAAAGATTCTTGATTGCGCCGCCAAAACCTGCCATTGCGTGTCCTTTAAAGTGCGACAAAACCAAATAAGAATCGTAATTCTTGAAATGCGAGCCGACATAATCGACTTTCAAGTTTTTTCCGCCGTTCACAGGAATTTCCATTTCGCCGTCCTCGTCAAGCAAATCGAAAGGCGCGATTTCCAAAAATCCGTGGTCTTTAACAACCTGTTTGTGCATCGCGTTCGAGGCGCGGCTTCCACCGTAGGCTGTGTTGCACTCAACGATTGTTGCAGACAGCTCGTCCTTTACAAGTTTTCCAATCAAAGAAGGTCGAAGATAATTTGAAGCAGGAGGCTCGCCAGTGCTGATTTTTACGCCGACTTTTCCGTGAGGCTGCCAGCCTATCGCCTTGTAGACTTTCACAAGACTTTCAGGCGTAATCTCGCGCGTAAAATAAACAACCGACGCATTTTTATCCGAAGTTTCAAAAGTCTTGTAGTTTTCGCTCTGAGCAAAAAGCGCAAATGCCGAGGCGAAAAACGCAAGCAAAGAAATAATCCGTTTTTTCATGTTTTTCATAATTCCTCCAAAATCAAAAGTTTTTTTTATATATATTTTTTTGGACGTTACCCTCACTTCGTTCGGGTCGGGCTTTTCGCACTTCGCCGTCTAGCCGCGGCTCATTCTGTTGCAACCTTTTGTTGCCCCAGAACTTCGGTGCTACAATCCCTAACGCAGATTCACGTCGCCTGTTTTATTTCCCCAGCCACTCGCCCACTTCTTTTTTCACAGTTGCCGCGTTGTTCTGGGCGGTTGTTCCGCGGATTGCAAAGACGCTTTCAACTGTCGCATTCGGCTCGGCTTTTTTCAGTTTGCCCTGAGTTCCTGCCGCGCCGCTTCCCTCGTGAGTGCAGAACGGACGGATTGTCTTTCCGCTCAAATCAACAGCGTCCAAAAAAGTGTAAACGCACATCGGAGCGTCGCCCCACCAGATTGGATAGCCGATAAAAACCGTGTCGTACTGAGCCATGTCTGGGATTTCCACCGCAAGAGCCGGTCTCTCGTTCGCGCGCATTTCTTTCATCGCCTCCTCGGTCGTCGCCTTGTAGCCTTCAGGATATTTTTTCACCGTCTTAAGCTCCAGAATATCCGCCCCGGTCTGAGACGCAATCTCCTTAGCGACTTTCGCTGTGTTTGTCGCAAACCTATGGTTTGCTTCCCGAGTTTTCTTACGAAAACTCGCCACATTTATTGTACGAGTTTATGCGTCAGCAGAAACTCGCTAAGCATTGCAACGCAATGCGACCTACTCGCCGGTCTTTGAATAATAAACCACAATCGACTTAGCGTTTGCAAAACCTGCCATCATCAAAACTCCTAAAATAAAAATCAGCTTTTTCATGTTTTCTCCAAGATAATTTGTCTCAATCTTTCTAAAAAAATATTAATCCGCCGCAAGCAAAATTTAAAATGCAAACTTTTTATATTCAGCATAAGTTTTGTTTATGGCGCGGATTCTATTCATCAAGTCCTTTTTCTTTAAGCCATTTTTTTATGTGAGCTGCAATCTGACCGTTGTTCAAGTCCGAAAAAAGAAAATGGGTGTTTCCGTAGATTCCTGCTTTTGGAAGGTCAACAATCGTAACGTCTCCGCCATGCTTGTTCGCTATTTCCGCAAATTTATAGGCTGTCGCTTTTACCGCATACCAGAAATCTTCTCCGGGATGAGGAGAATGAGCGTCAGGAATATTATCCCCAAAATAAACCACAATCGGAATTTTTGTAAGTTTTTCAAAATCATCATCGCTTACGGTCATTGTCGGAAAATTCGCATAAAGATTCTCAATCGCTTCAGGAGCATCACTTTCTGGAAAAACAAACGAGCCTGGCTCAAGAGCAACAATCGCCTTGACATTTTTATTTCTGATTGCGCTTCGCCAGCCGATATTTCCGCCTGCAGAATGTGTAAAGAAAACCGAATTTCCGGCGCGTTCAAAAACTTCGTCAAAGGCTTTTAAGGTAGATTCAAGGGGAACGCTTCCAATGCTTGGAGTCATAAGATTGTAGAAATTATCCAGAGATTTTTTGTCATCTGGAAACGCGGTTCTCTCATAAAGATTCGGCCAAATTCCAAGACGGAACTGCTCAAAGCGCATCTGGTCGGTAAAATCAGGATTTACGGTTACAGGAACAGAACTTTGCGAAGCCTGCCCTCTCCTCGGCTGGTCAACAAGATAAACGCTATAGCCGTCACGCAAAAATATCGACTGAAAGCCTTCTCTTCCGTCTGGAGTTGTTCCCCAGCATCTTGAAGACTGCCCGTTTCCATGCAGAAAAACAATGCTGTTCTTTTTACGGTTTTCAGGAATCTGATAAAAAACGCTCGCAAAATCCGCATGAATCGTCTGCCCGGAAAAAGAGCCAAAAACATTGTCAGGGTCAAACTCCCCTGAGTTAGCCGCGACAATTCCGCCGGCAGCAAAATTTCCCTGCTTCAAAAGCGAAATCGCCTTTCCGCCTGTTGTCGCGCATGACAAAAACAATGCTGAAAAAGCTGCCGCCGCCGCGAAAAACGCAAAAACATTTTTCCTTGTATTTTTCAAAATCATTTCCATAATTTCTCCAAAAAAGTTCAAAATTTCTTCTAATAATTGATTTTCACATCCTTAAAATGCTGCGCGCTTTCCCAAGTTCCGTTGTAAAAACGCCTTTCCTTGTTCAGAGCGCGGATTTTTTCCATGTCATCATCGGAAAGAGAAAAACCGTAGACCGCGATGTTCTCCGCAATGTGCGCGGCATTTCTTGAGCTTGGAATCGTGCTGAATCCTTCCTGAACGTGCCAGCGTAAAATTATCTGCGCCGGAGACTTTCCGTATTTTTTTGCGAGAGATTTTATCGTCTCATCGGCAAAAAGCGATTCATTTCCCTTTCCGCTTCCGCCAAGAGGAAACCAGCCTTCAACGGCAAGATTTTTTTCCGCGCACTTTTTTCTGAATTCAACGCGCTGCGCATAAAGATTAAGCTCAATCTGAACAATCACTGGCTTTATCTCCGCCTTTGAATAGACATCTTCAAAAACTTCTTCATTCAAGTCAAAATTTGAAAGCCCGATTGCCCGGACTTTTCCCTGGCGCACAGCTTCTTCAAGTGCACGGTAGCCTGCCATGTAGTCGCCAACAGGCTGATGAAGATAAACCAAATCCACGTAATCCGTTCCGAGCCGCTCAAGCATCTTGTCGATTGACTGCGCTCCGTTTCCATTGCTGTAATCCGTAGGCCAAAGCTTTGAGGTAATCCAGATTTCCGAGCGAGGAATTCCACTTTCCTTGATTGCCTTTGCAATTCCGCGCTCGTTTCTGTACGCGCATGGGCAGTGTCAATGTGCCTGTAGCCGTCTTTTAAAGCTTCAAGAACCGCGTCATGTGCCTGCTGCTCGCTGGATCTGTAAGTTCCAAGTCCAAACTGCGGAATTTTCAGTCCGTTGCTAAGCTGAATCGAAGCATAATTATTTTCCGTTTTCATTTCAGAATTCTCCGCATAAACAAAAGTTCCGCAAAAAACTGCCGCTGCAAAAAGCGACGCCACAAAAATTGATTTTTTCATCCTGATTTTCTCCTATCAAATTGTCATTTTCTGACTTGTTCAGGGAATCTCTATTTTCAAGGATTACCGGGTCAAGCCCGGTGATGATACAAAAGCACAAAAATCTTTTAATTTATAACCTTTATCATTTTGAGCCAGGTAAGAAATTCCTCTGGCCACAAAGCGTTCGTGTACGGCTCGTGCCCCATTCCAAAATTGTGTCCGCCCTGTCCAAAAAGATGAAGCTCCGCAATTCCGCGTTTCTGCCAAGCCTGAAAGACTTCAAATCCGCTCTGCCCCGAAAGCTCGTCGTCGCTGGACATCGCGGCAAAAAGCGGCGGAAGCTTTTCCGGCATCTCCCTCATCACAAGCTGGCCGTAAATCGAGCCGATAAAATCCGCACGGCTTTCATCATGCGCACATTCCGCATTGTAGACGGCAAGCAAAGCCCCGGCGGAAAATCCCACGATTCCAATCTTGTCCAGCTGGACATTGAATTCCGCGGCACGCCCACGCACAAGTTTCACAGCGGCACAAATATCCTCGTAGGCAAAATCTGGAGTCTGCGGCGCATAGTTTCCGCTCAAGCCGCCCGCGCGGTAGCCAGCCATTTTTTCAGCCACAAAAGCCTGATGCTCAGCCTCATCACGCGGAGTCTCTTCCGTCCTGTATTTCAAGACAAAAGCCGCAAATCCCTGATTCCTAAACCATTCCGCAGCCTCAAAACCTCCGCTTCCAAAAGTGTGATGCAAAAACGCGCCTCCCGGAGCAATAATCACAGCCGCCCCATTCGCTTTCCTTTTTGCCGGAAGATACGGAATCAGCGCAGGATTTTTTACATTCCGCACAAACTGCCCCCGCCCTTCAATCTCGTACCACTGCTCCGTTTCCGCCGAATCAGGTTTCCCGTAAAGATAAATCTGATTCTTAAACTCAGGACTTTTAATATAAGTAACTTCCGGTGAATTCTGGGCAGAAACAGCCGCAGAAAACACAACAGCAGCCGCAACCGGCAACAAAATCTTTTTCATAAAACCTCCATTTTAATGTTATGAAAGAATGATAATTCTTCCACAATAAAAAAGTCCAATCGAATTATTGAATTAGTAATAAAAAAAAACTTATCATAAAAAACGGAGAACAGATGACTACAAGACAGATTGACTGCGCGATTGAGCTTGCGCACACGCTTAATTTCAGGAAGGCCTCGGAAAACTGCAACATAAGCCAGCCGGGACTTTCGTACCAAATTCAGACGCTCGAAGAGGAAGTGGGATTCACAATTTTTCTTCGCTCCGGGAAAGGTGCAAATCTTTCACCAGCAGGAGCCGCGTTCATTTCAGAGCTTGTAAAAATCAAGGAAAACTTGCGCCGCGCGGTTGAAACTTCAAAAAACATAAGCAACGGTTTTACGGATTCACTTTCGGTTTCACTTCCGCTTAGGAGCGCGCTGTGTTTTTTGCCGCAGATTATGAAAAATTTCAAAAAGGAATTTCCGCACGTTCTGCTGAATATTCAGTTTCAATATGGAAAAAGCCGCACGGAAAATTTTCTTGGCGGAAACACGGACATAATGTTCGGGCGTAAAAACGCGCTTTCGCACATTCCGCAGATTGAGCTTCACTCGATTTTTCAAAGCCGCATTTATCTGATTGTGCAAAAAGAAGATTCGCTCGCAAAAAAAGAAATCATCACGCCAGAGGATTTAAAAGGCAGAACGCTGATGATTGGAGGAGGCTCGCCGCCGGAGCTGAAAAAAGCGCAGAACATTGTGATTGATTCAGTCCAGGTGCAGACGATGAACAGCGAAGACCACTTTACCACGCTCGTAAATGTTGCCGCCGGAAACGGAGTGTGCCTTTCGCCCGGATTCTGCAACGACCGCACGGATGAATTCAAGTGGATTCCAATCACATTCGGCACACCAATTGACTGCGTTCTAGCCACAAGAAGCGACGACCGCCGGGAAACAACAAAACGACTCATAGAAATCACAAAAGAGATTTACGAGGCGCACAAAGACGAAAGAGAAATACTGTAGAAAAAATGAGAAAATATTTCGTAGTCAATACGATTTGCGTTAGGGATATGAAAGGCGGCGAAGCCGTTGCGGAACGGAGCAAAGCGGAGTGCAGTAATGAAGTTAGCACGAAGTGCGTACGGAACCTGCAATAGCCCGCCCCCTGCGAAGGTCGAGTTTATCGAGAGCGCCGCAGGGGGAACGCCCAATTTTTTATCTTCTGCTTTCTATTTTCCCAGAATTCCTTTCACATCCGCCAAAATCTGTCCGGTCGTCATTCCAAGCTCCTTCAGAAGTTTCTGCGGATCGTAGCGGTCGTAAAATTTCTTTTCCAGACCGTAATTCTTGACTTTCATTTTTGAAGTGCCGTAGAACGAGGCGATTTTTTCGCCGAAACCGCCGCTCACAATTCCGTCCTCAAGCGTAATCACAAGCTCGTGGTCTTTTTTAAGCTCCTCAAGAAGTTTTTTGTCAACGCCGCTTGCAAAACGCGGATTTATCAAAGTCGGCTCAAAGCCAAGTTCGCTTTTTATCGCCGCCGCAACAGCCTCGCCTTTCTGGTAAAAGTCTCCAAGCGCAAAAACAGCAACTTTCTCGCCTTTCTTTTCAACTTTGTAAGTGTCAAGCGTGTCAAAAGATTTTTCAGCGGCGCAAGACGAGCGGTGGAAAACCTCATTTCCCGGAATCAAAATCAGGACCGGATGGGATTTCTGCTCAATCGCCCAATTCAGCATATTCAGATATTCTTCCGCGCAAGTCGGAGAGAGAACCACAAGATTCGGAATATTTGTGAACGCCGCAAGCCCGAAAATTCCCAAGTGAGTAACGTCCGTAAGCCCGTCAAACGAAGTGTAATTCATAAGCATTGTGACAGGCAGATTGTTGATACAAACGTCCTGCGAAATCTGGTCGTAGGCACGCTGCAGAAAAGTCATATTTGTAACTAAGAGCGGATTTCCGCCGTTTTTCGCGATTCCGGCGCAGACCGCAGTTGCCGCCTCCTCAGCAATTCCAACATCAAGATATTGCGCGCCTAGTTTTTCGCGAAGCTCCGGCACAAGCCCAACCGAAGCCGGCATTGCAGGAGTCACAACAACAAATTTCTTGTCCTTTGCCGCTCGCTCCATAATCCAGTTCGGAGTAATCGCGCCGTAGCTTTCGCCGTTTCCAAAATTCACAGTCGGTTTTCCTGTCGCGCGGTCAAACGGAAGCGTCCAGTGCCAAGCCTCCTTGTTTTTCTCAGCAAAAGCGTAGCCCTTTCCCTTCAAAGTGTGGATGTGAAGCACAATCGGGTGGTCAATGTCCTTCACCTTTTCAAAAAGCGAAATCATCGAGCCGATGTCGTTTCCGTTTTCCTCATAAATATAGTCAAGCCCGAACGCGCGGAACATATTGTTGGAAGATTTTCCTTTAGTCTCGCGCAACTCCTTCAAGTTTTTGTAGATTCCGCCGTGATTTTCCGCAATCGCAATCTCGTTGTCGTTCACAACAATTATGAAATTTGAATTCAGCTCAGAACCAGCAACGCTCAACGCCTCCAAAGCCTCGCCGCCGGAAAGAGAGCCGTCGCCAATCACAGCAATGATATTTTCCTTTCCGCCAAGAACATCGCGACCTTTCGCAAGACCAGCCGCCAGCGCAATCGAAGTTGAAGTGTGCCCGACATTGAAAAAATCGTGCTCGCTTTCATCAGGATTCGTGTAGCCCGAATCTTCCGCAAAATGCGCGTCGTCCAGATAGCCGGCCTTTCGCCCGGTCAGAAGCTTGTGCGCGTAGCTCTGGTGCGAAACGTCAAAAACAAACTTGTCCACAGGCGAGTTAAAAACGTAGTGAAGCGCAATTGCCGCCTCAACCATTCCAAAGTTCGGCCCAAAATGTCCGCCGATTTTCGTAAGCCGATTGAACAAAGCCTCGCGCATTTCTCCAGCAAGCGCCGTCATCTCTTCCAGCGAAAGTTTTTTCAAATCAGCTGGTGAATTGATTTTTTCCAAGTACATAGATTCTCCTAAAAAAAGCCGCATAAACGGTAAATTACGCTTTGTAACTAATCATAAATGTAATAACAATAAAGTTACTTGTCAAGATTTATTTTAGGATTTATTAACTATGTGTTGCTTATTAGCCAAAATGTCAAGTTTTATAAATTCAACATAAAAATTGAATAAACTACCAGAAAAAGCGCGTCAATTCGTCATGCGGAGCGTAACAAGGTATCGGACTGCGCAATTTTCTTCAAAAATTGCTTGCCATCGCTCCGAATGCCTCGGTTGCCGCTTTCTTTTTCTTACCGTTTATTCAATTTATTTCTTCAGAACAAAAACTCGGCATTCAGGCTATTACTTTTACAACCTGACCGAAATTCCTCCAGAAATACCAGAAAAAATCCAAGAAACAGCAAATTCAGAAATTTTAGTATTATCAGAAGAATTATTTCCTCCACCAGAACTAGAATTTTTTGAAATCTTAAATGGAATCAAAAAATCTTTTGCAAGAAAAATATTAAATTCAGCTTTTTCTATCGAGAATGAATATTCTGCCTTGCAATTTATAGAAATCAATCCTGCTAAATTCAAAAAATCTATTTTTTTAGAATCTTTTCCGGCTGAACCATTAAAAAACAAGTTTCGTTTATATTTCCAGTTTGCATTGTAGATTCCATTCTGAGCCGCAAAAAAAACGGAATTAAAATCCGTAGAAAAACAGAAACCACATTTCCTGTATTCAAAAAAGACACCATTTAAAACTGCAAATGCATCAACATTTCCATTTATTTTGTAATATTTGTACGGATACAAAAGATAATCTTGAGTTTTATCAGTAAGAGAACCATCAAACTCTCCATAAAAAAATACCCCACCAATATAAGGTTCAAATTTAATATGCGCTGATTTCCAAGATTGCTTATATGTAAGGGCAAAAAATTTTCCAAAAATTTTTACTAATTCAGAATTTTCATTATTAAAAATAAACGTTTTTCCGGCAACAAAAAATCCATCCAAATTTTGATTTTTATATGCAAGCTGAATCCCATATTGCCCTATGTAAGGATTTTTTATATTTCCATAAAACCAATAAAAATCACCAGTTTCTGTTTCTCCCGAAAAAAATCCAAAATATGGTTTTATGGAAAAATCATTTATATAAAAAGGAATCGCAACTTTTCCTGTGAATCCCAAAATTTCCTGCTGACTATAAATATTATTTGCATTTATAGAAATTGAATCCGTAGAAAAAAATCCAAAATCACCAAGAAAACCAAAAAAATCATTTGAATATTCAGCGCAAAAATCACCTTTTATAATTGAACTTTTAAAATATTCAACAGTCGAATCCAAGTAAAAAAAATTCGCCCCAACATAAAAATTATTATTTTTTACAAACCAATCATTTTTTAGATTCCAATTGTATAAAAATGCTGAACCGCTAGAATCGCTCCACAAATGCGTTACAGAATGATTTACTTCAAGAGAATATAATTTCGCAAACAAGAAAAATAGAAATGCAAAGAAAAACTTTTTCATTTTTACAAAACAAAAAAGTCTGCCCGCACACTTGAGCACAAAGCAGACCTTTTTACTAAATTATTTTTTTTAGAACCTGAAATTATTCTTTATAAAACTCATTCCATTCTTGAGAAAGAGTTATATAATCAAAATCAGATTCCAATTTTGGAAATAAACTATCTAAAACAGATTTGTTGATTTTTAGACCAACTATTGTTTCATAAAAAACCTTATAATAAGATTCTTCACCAGAAACTTTAACTAGTTCCTTAACTTTTGATTCAGCAGTTTCTTCTACATCATCAAAACTTTTCATATCATCTGTTATAGACAAATCAAAACTTCCCTCAATATCTTCGCCATCCCAATATTCATATTCAACTTTACAAATCAACTCCAATTCTGAGCCAGATTTTTCAAAAATATCAGAGAAATATCCAGCTGTAAAAAGTTTGCCCATATCAATTCCAAACGAAGAATTTGATTCTGTAGCGTTCCATTCAAGAGTTTCAAAAGGATTTTCTGTCGGAATATAAAATATGTTGCCATCATTTATGCAAGTTTTTAAATTTTTTGCCGCATTACAAATGAAATCTCCGTAACGCTTTACTTCGTCTTTTGCAGCCTGCGGATATTCGCTTGCAGAACTTATAAGATATTCATAAGAATCATTCAACATTTCAATTGATTCTATAAATGTCTTTTTTGAAGCATCCATGGCATCTTTATTTCTTACTGACAGAGTTTTTTCTGTTCCCATTTGTCTGACAAGTTCAAGACTATTTTGATCATCATTGAACAAAGCTTTTAACGATGAAATATTTGCAGACAAATCATAAGAACTAAGCCATTGGAAAGTAGCTTTTAAAATCTGCAAACTTGAAATCAAAACATTGAGTTCTGCCTTTCCAACCCGAACAGAGGAATCACCTAAAATCTCATCCAGACAAAGAGCAGAAATAACCTTTGAAGGAACAAGGACGCCGCTTTCTGACATTGAAGCCGCTATATTTTTAGCATTCTCAAATTTTTCATTAAAAATCTTAAGAACTTTGTCAACAAGCTCATTTGCGCCATTTTGATTACAATGAACTAAATTTCCCAAAAGCAAAATTGGAATAGAAGACGCTGTCTGTGTCGATTTTACAAGACTTTCTTTATAATACTCAGAATTCTTTAACCAATCTGGAAGATTGAATGATGGAGCTTTTTCTGATTCGCCCAAAACTATAATTTTCTTTTCTTTTTCCCAATTTATATCATATTCTTTTGCAGAAACTGGAATTTTTTCTTTCATTGATTCTGGCATATACTGTTTACAAATCAGATATTTTCCATTTTCATCAAATTTTATATCTTTTACATAAAAATCATATCCATAATCAAAATAGGCTTCAGACCATTCATTATCTTCGTCAAGAACATAAGAAACTGCAACTCTATCATCGTCATCATAGTTAGAGCATTCTGTTCCTGAAACTCTATAAAAAATGCGCCAATCATAATCAGAATTTTTAGCATCTTTCAAAGTATAAACATCTGTCCACGCTGTTTCCGCATAGTCTTTTAGCCATTCACCATTAATCAGCGCATTCAATGTTGAAGGATAAGACGTAACACCAAAGTTCTTTTTTAAGATGTCAGCGACACTTGTATCTGTACTGATTGTAGCAAGTTCCGCCAGTGCATAATACATTTTAGTTTCATCATTTTTTTCGTTATTATATGCAGAACGGATTTTTGCAACACCTTCGTCATATTTTCCGTCCAAGAGCAAATCAATTCCTTCATCCAAAAGTTTCTTATATTCTTTTGTAGAAGATGATATTGTAACAGAAATTGTTCCCTCAACAGATTTTCCATTGTAAGTAAATCTAACTGTACAAGAACCTTCTTTGCCTGAATCAAAACCTTCAGCGTTTGCATTATTTGAATTTAACGCAACTGTTTTTTCAGAATTATCATTATACGTAACAACTACAGAAAGTCCTGTAAAATCAAAAACATCGCCGACTTCATATTTTTCTTTTGTAGAATCACTCTTTTTCAACGTTACAGATTTTACAGTAAGTTTTGTTGCATTTTCTGGAAGTTTTACAGTCTCGTCGTCCGCAACAAATTTTCCACCATCTGATTTTTTAATAGTTGTCTCGCCAATTACATTGATAACAGAAGAATCTTCAGCCTTTATGTTATCTATTTTTCCATCTGCAATATCAACAGTTCCAACATCATCTGCAACATTTACAGTTCCTACAGAAGAATTTTCATCACCTTTTATAGTTGCTCCTTCTCCTTCCACGGAAATATTTGAGACATCCGAATCCTTTATAACAATTGATGAACCGCCTTTTACAACAATTGAAATTGATTCACCTTTGCTATTTTTTATTGTAAAAGAGGCATTTTTAACTTTTTCAGAGACAACGATTTTTACGTTTTTTACATTTTCAAGAACAACATTTTTAGAATTGATAGTAAGAGTCTTTCCACCAAAATCTGCATTTTTAATTGTTACAGCAGAATCAACAGAAACATCTTCATTAATCTCTTTTCCATCTAAATCAACCGTTGATTTCCCAGAATTAATCAATGAAGAAATTGATTCATCATCTCCATCTGAACCGCCGTCAGAAGAACAAGAAACTGCCATAAAAACAAGAGAGGCTGCCAGCAACAAGCATAAGAACTTTTTCATACAAACTCCCATACTAAAATTTAAAATTTTCACCTGTTAAATCATAATTTTTTTTAAACAAGTATGAAAAAGTCTACCCCCCCCCATGGAATTTTGTCAATAGAATAAATTTAAAATATAAAATAGCTTTAAGATTTTGATTGCGGGTAAGATAATTTTTTATTTCTTTTTAAGTTCCGCCATTGCCGCGTAGTGAAGCACATCGAATTCTGGCGGTGCAATTTTTTCGAGTAATTTTTTGTGTTCTGTTTCCCATTCGGCAATTTCTTTTGAAGAAAGTGACGCTCCGATTCCCCGGCACGCTTTGAGCCGTCCGTTCCATGTTTCGCGTGTAAAATGTACTTTCAGCGGAAATTCCTCATGGTGGACAAGCTCAAAATATTCGCTGTAGATTTCTGGAATCTGAATCGGATGGATTGTCTCGCGCCCTCCGCTCCAGTTCGGGCTGTATTTTAGAACAAGATTCTCGCTTGCGCCTGCGATTTTATCCTCAAACGGAAGCCACGCCATGTAAAGAACGAGAATCCGTCCGCTATTTTTTAGCATTCTGTGGAAATTCGGCGCGGTCTTTTCGTGCTTGAAATACCAGAAGCACTGGCATGCGGTGATTACGCCAAAGGTTCCGTCCGGAAAACTCAAGTCTTCCGTCGCGCTCACAATATAATCAATGTTTTTTCCGGCTGAAAGAATTTTTGCCTGCTCAATCTGCTCTTTTGAGATGTCCGCCGCCGTCCAGTCTGCACCGTAGCCGTAGAGATTGCGCGGAAGAACGCCTGTTCCAGTTCCGATGTCGAGCACTTTCTGGCCTGCAGTGCAAAGTCCGCGGGCAATGATTTTATCGTAAAATTCTTTGGGATAAATGTCGCGGAATTTCGCATAATCGCAGGAAGTGCGGCCCCAGTCAAAGGCTTTTCCTTTGTCAATGTTCTTGTCTTTTATCAGCATTTTTTTTAGTGAATTTTTATCTCCCTTGCCACATTCCGGAATTTCTTTCCCAGAAAACACCGTTCTTGTAGCCTTGAATTGACTTGTCTGTTTCCGCAAGGCTAAGACGTTTTTCCGCCAAAAGACAATATTCCTCGTTCTGTTCGATTCCACAGAAGCGCCGGCCGAGTTTTTTCGCCACAACGCTTGCGGTTCCGCTTCCCAAAAAAGGGTCAAAAATGATGTCGCCGGGGCGGGAACTTGCTAAAATCAGCTTTGCGTAGAGTTTTTCTGGTTTTTGCGTCGGATGGTCAGTGTTTTCTGGCATTGACCAAAATGGAACAGAAATATCATCCCAAAAATTGGAAGGATATGTAATTCGGAATTTTCCGTCCGTTTCTTCATCCCAGTCTTTCGGTTTCCCGGCAACTTTGTATGGCGCAAGAACTTTCCGCTTCATTTTTACGGCTTCAACATTAAAATAATAGTCGTCTGGATTTTTTACGGCAAACCAAATGTCTTCCATTCCGTTTTTCCAGTTGGATTTTGCGCCACGGCCCTTTTCCCGCTGCCATGTAATTCGGTTCAGAACTGTAAGTTCCTTTTCAAGCGCACGCTGAAGCGATGAAGTGCATTTCCAGTCGCCACACATATAAAGCGAGCCGTCTGATTTCAGTTTTTTGCAAACCTGCGGAAACCAAGTTGCCAAATATTCATCGTAATTTTCCTGAGAGCGCGAGGCAAACTTCATTCCGTTGAAATTCTTGGAAAGATTGTAAGGCGGATCAATGATAATCAGGTCGGCAAAACTATCCGGCACAAACTCAAGCATTTTTAGAACATCGCCGTTCAATGTGCGGTTCACAATGCCCGTCTCCGCAGAAATATTCGATTCAGTGAGCAGGCGTTTTTTTAGTTCCGCAATCTCCTGCGGCTCAAGCGTCAGAGTCCTGTTGTTTGCCGCACGTTCCTTCTTTTCCATCAGACTATCCGTTATTCAAGTTTTAAAAGTTTCTTCTATATACTAGAAATTATTATAAAAGATTTTAATCAATAAAAAAAGTCCGATTCAGTTTCCATTTCATTTTGAGGAAAAATATTCACTAAAACTGTTAGCAACATTATGTCATTTATTGCACAATTTTTTGTCGTATGATATTCTTATTTTATGCAGAATTACATACGCGCCCGAACCGACGACCAGAAAGAAGAACGACTCAATCAGATAAAAGAAGCAGCTGACTCACTTTTTGAGCAAATGCCTTACACAGAAATCACTCTTACAACAATCGCAGACAAACTCACTTGGTCTAGAGCAAATCTTTACAAATATGTAACCACAAAAGAGGAAATCTTCCTTGAGATTTCCGCACAAAAAATGACTAAATATTTCACAGCTTTGCTTGCGGCTTTTCCAGAAGGCAACAAATATTCCCCGGAAGTAATTGCTGAAGTTTGGGCAGGAATTTTAAATGCAAATCAAGACTATTTGCGTTACGTTTCATACTTGAATCCGATTATAGAAACAAATGTAACTGTTGACCGGCTAGCCACTTTCAAGAAAAAATACTACGAATTTGCAGAACAATTTTGTAATGAACTTTCTGCAATGCTTTCAATTTCGCAGGATAATGCATCTAAGTTGCAACTTGATATATTGATGTTTTCCGCAGCAACCGCTGTGAGTTGTTATAAAAATCCATTAATTAAAGAAGCCTTAAAAAAAATCAACATCACTCCTCCAAAGTTTGACTTTTACACAGATATGAAAGATTTTGTTTTAATGAAAATAAAATGGTCTACAAAATAATCAACTTTCCTTTAATTCTTCAAATTTTTGCTTCATTGTTGGATTGTTCTTTACAAGTTTTTTAACGGTTAAATCTTCAAGTTTGTTATTTGCAAGGCGGTAATTATTTTCAGAGCTTAACAAATCTTCTTTCATTTTTTGAAGATTTGAGATAGCCTTATCAATATCATCAATTGCACTCATAAATTTTCGGCTTGCTAAATCATAATTTCGGCTAAAACCGTCTTTAAATTTATTCAAATCACCTTCAAAATGGGTTATATCCATATTTTGTTCTTGAATTCTTTTTAGTTCGCGTTTTGATTCAAGAGTATTCATTGCCGCATTTCTCAAAAAGGTTATAACTGGAATAAAAAACTGAGGACGAATCACGTACATTTTAGGAAACTTATACGACACATCGACAATTCCAGTGTTGTAATAATCATTATCTCTTTCAAGCATAGAAACAAGAACTGCATATTCACAACCTTTTTCAAAATACGAATTCTGAAATCCCAATGCACGATTTTTGTTAAATTCCATAAGACAGAATTGTTCTAAATCTTCGCCAATCTGCTTTGTTGATTCCTTAGCCTTAAAATCCTTGTAAAATGCAATTTCTGAATCTTTTTTACCAGAATCAAGCTTTTCTTTTAAAAGTGCAATTTCTTGTTCTTTTGCAGAAAGTGCAATTTTTAATTCTGATTGAGATTTTTCTTTTATGGATGCTAATTCGGCAGAAATTTTTACAATCTGCTGTTCTTTTGTTGACAAAGCAAGTTGCAAATCTGACTTTGACTTTTGTTTTTCTGAATCGAATTCGGCCATCAATTTTGAAAGTTGTGCATTTAATTCAGAAATTTCTTTATCCTTTTCATTTTGAGCCTTAGAAACCGCAAGCTGAATTTCTGAAAACTTTTCTTTGTTCAAAGAATTAACACGTTTTTCGAGTTCTTTTTCAAACTGTTCGTTACGAACTTCATTAGCAATCGAATCATAAACATTCTGCTCCAAAGAAATTAATTGACCGCAGTTAGGACATTATTTTATATTCATTTCTTACACCACCCTAAATTAGCTTAACGAAAAACAAGTGCCAAATTGTCAGTATAAAGCTCATCAGGCATAAAATTAGAAGATTCATCCGCATACTTCACAATTTTTTGAGTTTTTTCATCAAATGTAAAAGAATACAAACAACAGTTGTAATTTTTTTGCTTTGAAAAAGACGCCCCTCGCTTGTTCATTTCTCGCACAACAGAATTCATAATTCCCCCCGTGACAAACAACAAAAATATCGCCTTCTGTATTTTCTAAAAAATCATCAATAAGCAAAGAAATTCTCTCGTCTGCAAAATCAGACTTTTCATTCTCAAGGCGCCAAGGAAATTTCACACTTTTAGGAATAATAACTTGTGGAAAATTTTCTTTTATTTCTTTTTTTGACAAACATTTTTTTGTAATACCCACAGGTTTGACAAAGATTTTAATCCTGCAACTTCTTGAACACGTGGCTCCAAAATCATTGTTTTAATTCCCATTCTTTCACAAGCAAGTGAGGCCGTTTCCAAGGTTCTATAGCAAGGAGAAACAAAAACAGTTCCTTCAAAACCTATTTTTTTCAAATATTCGCCAACAGATTGTGCCTGCAAAACACCTTTTGGTATAAGAAAGCCTTCTTTTTTTAGACTTTTAACCTCTACTCACTTGACAAAATATAGGGGGGGGATACTCGGGGTGAGTATTAGTTCATTCTGTCAGAAAATCAATACTCAAAATCTATATTCATGGAGGCAAGATAAAAACTATCGGAAATGCCGTAAGTTTTTATCTTTAAAAGTTTATGAAAAAAATTTTAACAAGTTTATTTGCTTTAATGGCTTTATCTTTTGTTTTTACAAGTTGTAAAAATGACAGTAGTGAAACGGAAGAAAAGTTTACACAACTCACAAAAGAAGACATTAACAATTCTGACAATTGGCTAAAAGGCGAATGGAATGGAGAGATTCAAACATTTGATGTTCAATTTTCTGAATCACTATTAAAAGCACTAGGTATGACAGAAGAAGAAGGCAAAACACAAATGAAAAAGCGACTAGAAACTAACGAAAATCCAAAATTAGTTGGAACAATTAGCCTTTCTGATGAAAAATCCTTAGAAGCTTATAAAAAAGTTTTGTATGAATCTTTAAGTTCTGAAGGAGATGAAACGTTTTATATAAATGAAAGCAAAACAAAAATGATTCTTGAACTAAAATTATTTGATGAAGATAGTGACAATGAAGATATTTGGTCAAAAATTTATGTAAAAATCCTTTATAACAAAAAATAATTCTTACAAAAAGCCTAGTTAAAGTTTGTCGAATTTTTTAACTAGGCTTTTCTTATTAATCTAAATAGTCTAAACTTCAAGTTTTTATAAATTGTGAAAAAAACGCTTTTAACGAGTTTATTCGTTTTTCTAAAAAATCGAAATTCGGGTTAAACAAAAAGTAAAATTAAAAACAAACTTTCTTTCCTTTTTACTTAAAAATTAGTATCTTAAAGTTATAAATAAAAAGTTACGGTAAATTTATGGTTTACGGTTATATTCGCGTCAGCACAGATAAGCAGACTGTTGAAAATCAACGCTTTGAGATTTTACAGTTCTGCAAAAAAAATCACTTAAAAATTGACTCTTGGATTGAAGAAACAATCAGCGGAACGCTTACGCCTGAAAAACGAGAGCTTGGAAATCTTCTTTCCCACATCAAAAAAGATGATTTGATTATTTGCAGTGAGCTTTCGCGGCTTGGACGAAGTCTTTTTATGATTATGTCAATTTTAAATCTTCTTATGGAAAAAGGTGCAAGAATTTGGACAATAAAAGACAACTACCGACTCGGAGATGACATTCAGTCAAAAGTGCTGGCATTTGCGTTTGGCCTAAGCGCAGAAATCGAACGAAACCTTATAAGTCAACGTACAAAAGAAGCTCTTGCCTTAAAAAAAGCTCAAAATATAAAATTAGGCCGCCCAAAAGGAAGAAAAAACAATTCCCATCTTTTAGACGGCCTGGAATTTCATGTGCAAAAAATGCACGGCTGCGGTATAAGCATTAACAAAATCGCAAGCCTTTTAGGTGTTTCAAGAAATACCATAAAAAGCTGCCTGATATGTTCTAATTCTTAAAAGGATAATTAAAAGATACAACCTTCGGGCCTTCCGCAAATACAATCTTAAAATTTTCCGTCCTGACTTTCCACAATTGCGCATTAAAATCTATGGCTGTCCAAAGCGGCCATTGCCATATTCGTTTTTTTACAAACGGAGGATCAAGGCAGAACTGCAAATCAAGTCCAAGAGAAGCCTTAAAGTTTCCCTGAGTTTCTGCAACAAAATTAAAATAATTCCCGTTTCCATACGTTGCTCCCAAATAAACAGAAATAGGGAGAACAAATGAAATCGGTGCTCCAAGCGTAAAGTCCGCAGAAATAACACCAAAATCCGCTCCAACGCCAAAACCTGCCCTGAGTTCAAGCACTGGAGCAAGCATAAATTGCGCGCCGCCGCCAAATTGAACCAAACTCTTGTCTTTTGTAGTGATGCCGGCAAAATTAGCGCCATCACTGATTTTAAAGGCTTCTGTATAAGGCTCAGCTTTTATGCCAACCGGAATTTTCCATTTTTTTATGAATGACCATCTGATTCCCGACTCAACGCCAAATCCAATCATATAAATTCCGCCGATTGCAACATTCTTGAATTCCATAAGAACATTTGAATAAAGCAAAATATCAAGAGAGGCATCAAATGTGAATACCAAAGGAATCGGAGGACAAACATTTATTGATTTATGAAAATTCTTCGCATCTTTTGTAGGACGAACTCTAGGACTTGCCCTAAAATCTCCAACTTCTTTAAAACCTAGCCAAGAAAAATTATCAATTCCAAATTCTTTTTCAAGCTCTTTCTTATTTTCTGCAAGTTTTTCTTTCATTTCTTCATCAGAAATATTGCCATAGTCGCGCATTTTCAAGGCTTCACCAGTTTTTGTGTCAAGAACAGCAGGAATTTCATCAGAAGTAAAAAGCGAAGTTGTTTTTATGTTATACTTTATGGCATCCTTAAATTCATATTTAAACAGAAGACACATTTTTATATTGAATTTTGGATTTGCGCTTACACAATCAATGCTTCCTCCAACACCAATGCGGACTGAAGCATCTGAATTATTGACAATTTGCTTTAAAAGCGGACTTTTTAAGGCACCAACAATGCATGGCAAAATATCAAAAGAAAGCAAATGACTGAATTCTTCAGAAATTTCATCTCTTTTTCGGACATATTCTTTGTATTCATCCGTGTATTTTGGATCAGAAAGAATTGGATTTTCTTTTTTTGAAGCAGCACGGGCAGAATTAGAATTTCTTTCAGCAGAATCCTTTATATCGCCAAGGTCAGCAGAAAACCATGGAAAAACCATTGCAAAACTTGATGAATAAAGACTCAGCTGCGGACATAAATCCGGATACAAAACAGAAAGTGCCTTGCGATTTGCAATCACAATCTGAAGTTCTGAATCGCCGTAAAAATCAGAAAGATTTTCGCGGATTTCGTTTGCTTCTTCGCTGTTGTTTCCTTCTACAATTTTTTGCCACAGATCAGGATTTTTTGCAAGCTCGTTCAAATACTCTACAGCATCCGCAATTGAAAGAGATTTATATTCTTTTGTAACAACAGATGGCGGCAACGCGTCCAAAAGCTCATAAATTGAATAATTATCCGCAAATTCTGCACTTTGAAAATAATACATTTCCGGAGAATCATCTTCATTTACTTCCATTGTATTTAGCTCATCATCGTTCAATGCGCGCGCACCAGATGAAGATTTTGTTCCAACAAAAGTTGCAAAAGTATTTTCTTCATTATCAAGAACGTAATCTCCATAAACCAAACTTTTTACAGCGGCTCTGTTTGTTGTTCCCACATCATATTTATTTACAACGTAACGACCGTCTGGGTTGATTCCGATAAGTCCTCCCGGATATGCGCTTCTTGCGTATTGCTGCGGAATAACTGAAAACATTGAAGAAACTTTTATGTTTTCATCAGCGTTCAGGAAGACGAGCCACATTGCTTTTTCAGAGCCTTTTCGTTTTGTAAAAGGTTTTATGTAAGCAACATCATCAATTCCATCACTATTCAAGTCGCAAGATTTTCCAGCCTCAAGTGTGAATGTATTTTTTAAACTTGCAACTTCAGAATCCGACCATTTTTCATTTTCAAATTCGTAATAAGAGAACGAAACTCTTTCCCGGTTAATATCTTCTATTGTAATATAACCAAAAATCGCCTCATCTTTTATATCGCTGTAAACAGGTTGTTCCGCGCCAACATCTTTTTTCTGGACTTTACCCAAACGAACGCCAAGAACTGCGCCTTTATCAAGTTGACTTGTTGACAAATCTGAAGGATTGTACAAAGCCGCTCCGCCCATAAAAGGCATTTTAGAAATTGCAGAACGGTTTTTCAGCCCCGAAATATTTCTTAAATCAGAAGAAGACGAAGAATATTCATCCAACGGCATTGCGCATGAAGAAATAAAAATTACAATCGCAAACGCAAAAAGTTCAAAAAAATTCTTAAAAAACTTCGATTTCATCTAACGCTCCAATAAAATTATCTATCTGCAAAACAATAAACGCTTCTGACATGAGCCTGAGAATCCTTAAAAGCTTTGCGCACTTCTCCAGTTTCCATATCAAGAAGCAACTGAACATCTTTCATATAATAATCTTGCGAACAAGACCAAATTCTGTGGTCAAGCTTATTTCCTCCGCAAGCTTCAATAACTTCATTCAAAAAAACTTTGTTCTCAAACATTTCGTAAAGTTCCGCAACAGTTGGAAGATACCAATCGGTAGAATCAAATTTTCCACATTCTTTTTTTGTTCCGTATTTTTCTGCAAAAGCATACGCTGGATAAACTGAATACATATTTTCTTTTGCGGTTTTATCACGACGGCTAACGTTTTTCCAGGAATCCTCACCATCAATGTCGCCGGAAAATCCATCATTTATATAAAAGCCTGTTGAAGAATCAAATCTTTGGTTTATGACATAAGCCCGATTAAAAAGAAAATTTGTATTATCTCCAGAAGAATTATCTTCCGCAAAAGAAACAATCGAGTCAGACTCAAAAAGTCCAACGCCAATCACACGTTTTGAATCTCCTTTTTGAACGCCATTAACCGTAAAAATAACCGCAACTGGTTTTTCCTTGCCTTTATACGAAAGGTACGAATCTTTTGAAACAACAGTTCCATCAGACATAACAATATCTCCAATCTGATATTGTTTTTTTGCACAAGAATTAAAAAGAACGCAACACACGCCCAAAATCACAAAAACGATTTGTTTGATTTTTTCTGTAAAAAACATATTACTCCTCAAATAAGAAAGTTTGCAACGCAGATTCAATTTAAATTTTATATGTAAACATCAACGAGATTACGGAAGATTCTACGCCAGGAATTGTAGAACTATCCATAAAATCATTTTTGCTTCCAATAATCCGTGTCTGTGTCTTTCCTGTTTCGCACTTGAACCATTCATAGCAAAACGAAAAAGAAAGTTTCTTCCAGCCAGCTTCTGTTCCAACAGAAAAACCAAAACCTTTTTCCATATAATCATTGAACTGCGCAAGCCTTAAATAATGATTGTCAATTGCCGCCGAATAAATATATGGAAAATATCTGCCAAAAAGTTTCAGCCGCCAAGAAGAATCAACTTTATATTCTGTTTCAAGGCTCAAAAAAGGCATATAACTTGCAAGGTCATAAGTAAGGCAACTTCCTGACAAATATTTTTTTTCTAATGAGTCGCTCCAATATTCTCCACTTGCTGCATATTGCGTATATCCGTTGTACGCCTCATATTTTTGGTTTCTATACAAAAATCCTGCCTGAGGAATTATGCTCAAATCAACAGGGACTCCAAAATTCTGAAGATTAAAATCATATCCGAGTCTTGCTTCCAAATCGTAAAGCCTATTAACTATAAGTTCATGGTCGGAATAATTTGTGTATTTTGATTTATCTGTACCCTGCCAGTCGTAATCCTGCATTGAGCCAAGTTTTACCGGAATTGCAGAACCAACCGACAAATCCAAAATCGCATGAAAAATATCAAGACGGCCGGCAATATTCAACACAGGAATCAAAGGCGCATTCCAGTCCAACCGGCTCAAAGTATAATCATTTGTGTAGACAAATTCCTGAACCTTGCTGTTACGGATTCCACCAGAAGCCGAAAATTCAAAAATCTTTGCAAACGAAAATTCTGGCAAAAGTGCTAAAAAAATAAAAAAAACAAAGGATTTTCTAAATCCACGCAAGTTCATATCAATAAAAAAATTATACACAATTCTTTTCTAAACTGCAAATTAAAAACGCAATACAATTTTCTAAAAAAAGATAAAAAAAATCCGAAAAATAAGATATGAGTGAATTTGTTTTAAAAATAAAATTGTTTTTGGCAACCACCTTGGCTCTTTTTATGCTGTTTTTTTTGCCAACAAAATGTTTTTCACAGACAGAGCTAAGCGAATCCGAATCCCGGGTTTACCGCGAAAAACTTGTTACCGAAGCAAAAAAATATGTAGGAGCTCCTTATGTACGTGGTGCAACCGGTCCAGACTCATTCGACTGCTCCGGATTAATTTATTCAGTCGCCCGGGAATCAATTCACTATCAACTTCCAAGAACCGTAAAAGCGATGTACAGTTACGTAAAAATCGTTCCAGACAATCAGCGGGAAATTGGAGATTTGGTATTTTTTAAGACAACAGGCGATGGCTCAATAAGTCATGTTGGATTATACATCGGAAAAGGACAATTTATTTCTGCCGTAAGCGACGGTCCGAACACAGGAGTAATAGTTTCTTCACTCAGAGAAAATTACTGGAAAAATCACTACGTTTCTTCTGGAAAATTCTTAAGTTCTGCAAATTATGGAACAACAGAAACTGACTTGGCAAAAAAAGAAGCAGCCGAGGCAAAAGGATTCGGAAGTTTCACAGACAGACTTACTTTGATAGGAACTTTCACCGGCGATTGGTCGCTTGTTACTCAAGACCAGTTCATGCCGAATTTCCGCGGTTTATCAAATGAAGCAGATATTGTTTACAACGGCGCTATGCTTTCCCCTGGAGCAGGAATTATGCTCCGCTGGAATTATGGCGTTGGCGCATTCCAAGTTCCCCTTGTTTTTTCCTTGTTTTTTGGAAATTATGTCCGAGTTTACGCAGGTCCAGTTTTTACATTAGGAAACTGCACATTGCCTGGTTCAAGCAAAGAAATTGAACCTTCAATTTTTCCTGGAATTCTCGGCGTAACTTTTAACACTCCATCACTTACAAAAGGAAAATTCAAAGTTCAGATTATACAAGATATTTGCTATACAGTTTTTAACAATACTTCAAATGCCGCGTTATCTCCGTTAAAATCTGTGGCAGCAGGACTAGAATTCTGTACTGGTGTTCGTGTAACTTTCCCAATGTCAGTTTTTTTTAAGAAATAGAAAAAATAGAAGGTTCAAAAATGAGAGTTTCCGCAAAAAAAATCTTTTCAACATTAGCTTTAGTTTTCGCGATTTTGATTTTTGCCTCGTGCGAAAATGAACTAAAAATCTGCGCAAATGATTCAGGAATCAACTTTAATTACAAAATAAATTCCAGCGAAGGATTCCTGAACTTCTTTTCGGCGCTTTCAAACTCTGATGAATCAAATACAATTTTTGACGCGGAAATTATTTCAAATCTTTTTGAACAATCTGGATTTGAAAATATCAGCGCGCAATCAGACGGCGCAAACCTTTTCGTTCGCGGAAAACTTTCGCAAAACGCAGAAGACCCTTTTTCAAAATCTGGAATGATTTGCCTGGCTCAAAAAAAACTTTCCATAACTCTGAACAAAAAAAATCTTTTGGATTTTTACAACAATTTACCAGAAGATTTGCAGACTTCCCTGGATTTATTTATGTCTCCAGCTTTTACCGGCGAAGAAATGACAAACGAAGAATACATTGAACTTATTTCGGAAGTTTACGGACAGGAACTTGCAGACGAATTTTCCGCGACAACATTAAAACTTACTGTTGAATCACCGTCCGGAAACAAAAATTATTCCATAAAACTTGTTGAAATTCTGAACATAAAAAACGAACTTATTTTTAGCGCATAAACAAAAAATGAAAAAAAGATTATCTTCAATTCTACTTTTTTTGATTTGCTTCAATATTTTTTCCCACAGCGGAATTATGAGCGGACAAAAAAACATAAAAATCAACAAGACTAAATACTTCGACATAATTTATTCAGAAAATTCCGTTCAGACCGCAAAAATTCTTTACGAAAAAGCTGATTCTATCTACGAGGAACTTGCAGAAAAATTCTGCCTAGAAAACAAATTCCGTCTGCCGGTTGTAATTTCCGCAGCGCAAGATGATTTTAATGCATATTTTTCATGCGGACCTTTTAATCATATTGTAATTTTTGACACCGTCTGCACTACAAGCCTTGCTGTTTTCTCGGAAGAAACGCTTAATACTTTTCGCCACGAATTAGTCCACGCAATAACTTACAATCTTAGAAATGATTTTTGGTTTGGATTTGATAAAATTTTTGGCGATGTCTACAATCCAGCATTGCTCACAATAACCCAAGCATGGGCAGAAGGCGCAACAGTTTCACTTGAAAGCGACAAAAACGAAGGCAGACTGAACAGCGAATATGCGCTTCAGAATTTAAAACAAGCAAAAATTGAAGGAAAATTTCCAAAATATTCAGAAATTCAAGGCGCAATGGACGTTTTTCCAGCAGGAAACGCAAGCTACATGTTTGGCGGTGCATTTTGTAGTTGGCTTCAAAAAAAATATGGAATGGAAAAATATGCAGAATTCTGGTATCGGTCAGTAAATTTAAAAAGTCTGACCTATTTTAGCTGTTTCAAAAAAGTTTACGGAATTTCAATAAAAGATGCCTGGAACAATTTTTACAATGAGCTTGAAGTCCCAGAAATTCCTGCAAATCCAACAGAAAATCCGTGGATAAAAAATGTTAATTTTAAGAACAAAATTTCCGCTTATCCAACAATTACGAGCAATGGAAAAGATTTTTTTTACTATGACAAATACAGAAAAACAGTAAACCTCGCCGGCCTAGAAAAATCAAGGATTTTATACAAAGCTCAGAATATTTCCAAGTTGTCGGTTTCAAAAGATGGAAAATTTTTGGTGGAATCTTATTCCTCATCTTTTTATTCCGTGCCAAAAAACAAAATCAGAATTTATGACATTCAGAGAAAATCATTTTTTTACATGCCGGAAAAAAGCCTAAGAGATGCGACAATCACTTTTGCAGACGGAAAATATTTTTTGTGCGCAATAAAAACATCCTCAGCGTTTTTCACATTGAAAATCTACGAATTGCGGTTCAAAAAAAATAAAATCTGTGGCGCGGAACCTGTTTTTCAAAAAAAATTTCCGATTGAACAGCAGATTTTTAGTTTGGAAGGAAATTGCATCGGCAAACTTTTTTACATTTTAAAAAACAAACTTGATTTTTCAATCAATGAATTTGATTTGCAGACAAAATCTGAAAGAATTTTCAAGGCGCCTCAGCAAGGAATTGTTTTTCAGGGATTAAATTATTTTTCCGATGAAAAAAAACAGATTCTTTCGTTTTCGTTCACAAAAAAAGGTCAGCTTCCACGGATTGGTCTTCTTTTGCTGGATAAAAATCCAACTTTCAGGCTGCTTTCACAAGATATTTCTGGCGGAATTTTCAATCCTGCAATTCTAACGGACGAAAAAGCAATTTTCACGGCAAATTTCTACAAAGGTTCAAAACTTTTTTTTGCAGAACTTTCAAAAGCTGAATTTGAAAAATTTTCCGCACCTCAACAAAATTCAGAAAATCAACACGCAACAACAAAAACCGCGGACGTTTCAATTTTTACGCAAAACTTAAATTCAACAGAATTTTCCGCAACTAGCAAAAATTTTTCAACATTCAAATATAATTTTTCCGGGCCACACGGAACTTTCGTTCCTTTGGGATTCGTAAATTCTTATGCCAACAAAAATCTTTCAACATTGGATTCAATCTGGCTTCCATTCGGACTGACTTACGTTTCTTCAACACCATGGACAAATCCAATCTGGTATTTTTCTGCCGGATATAATTTTCTTACAAATTCTGAAGCACTAAAATTTTCAATTTCCGGAAATTCTCTTACCGAACTTTTTTCTTATTCAGGAAGCGCGCAAATTGAATTTGATGACGACGGCTACAAACAGACGTTTGGAAATCTGACTTTTACTAGCAAAATTCCACTTTCTGGAGTTTTTTACATAAAATTTTCTGATTCGGGAACAATTTTAGAAGGCAGACAAAGCGAAACTTCAATTCCAAAAGATGCAAAACCAAAAAATCTTGCAGACTATTTTAAAATCCTAAAAACCACAAGCGATGAATTTTTATATCTTAGCAACTCGATATCAATCTCATTTGGAAACATCCACAAATCAGGTTTTAATTATTATGACTACAGCGGAATTCAAATTGGCGCAACGCTAGAAAACGACTTTTTTTCTTTTGCAGACAATTTAGACATCAACAAACGCTTTGACAATATTTCACTAGATTTGATGTTAAAAAATTCCACGCTAATTCCAATAACTTTTGAGGCAGCATTATTTCCAACAGAAGATTATTTCGCTGCGGCAATGGCAAAAATCATGCTTTTCAACTGGGAGATCCAAAAGTCAACAAATTTTTTACCGCTTTTTTACGCGAACCGCCTAACTTTAAGCACTTATTACGTTGGAAAAATTGAAGACAAAATTAATTCTTGGGCGCTAAAGGAACTTCCAACTTATTTTGAACATATAAAAGACGGCAAAACTGACTATTCAGATGAACTTGCATTAACCTGTTCTTTTTCTTTTACCCCAAATATTGGAGGATTAGCCAGAAATAATTTTATGTTCACTGTTTCCGGCAATGCGAAATACAGATTTTTTCCGGCAGAAAATCAGAAGAATTTCATAATTTCCGCCGGAATCGGAAGCAACATCTCTTTTTAAGAAATATTGCCCCGGCACAGATTATTCAATCCTAAGAAAAGCCTTGTATCCGTTGTAAGCCTGAACAATATCTTCGCGGGCAGTAATTTCCCAAGGCGCATGCATACTCAAAACCGAAACTCCCGCATCAAGAACATTCATTCCATATTTTGCCGCAAGATAGGCAATTGTTCCACCGCCACCCTGATCAACTTTTCCAAGTTCCGCCATTTGATATTTTACTTCAGCCTTTTCCATTGTGCCACGAACTTTTGCGATAAATTCCGCATTGCAGTCACTCGCACCACTTTTTCCACGGCTTCCTGTATATTTGTTGAAAACAAGACCTCCACCAAGGAAAGAAGTATTGTCTTTGTCAAAAAGCCCTGCGTTCAGCGGATCGAACGCAGCGTTTACATCACTAGAAAGCATATTGCAGTTCGCAAGGCAACGGCGCAAAGTCAAATCGCTGTAACCGCCCGGTAAACGTGCAATAATTTCAGCAACAGCATTTTCAAACATGTGTGAATCCATTCCAGTCGCACCAACGCTTCCAATCTCTTCTTTATCAACGCAAAGACAACAACTTGTTCTTTTTGCAGGATTTGAATCCATAAGAGCCGCAAAAGATGCAAATGCACAAGAACGGTCATCCTGGCCATACCCCATAATCAATGAACGGTCCAAACCGCAATCGCGCGCATTTCCAGCAGGAACGATTTCAAGTTCCGCAGATTCCAAATCTTTTTCTTCAATTCCGTATGTGTCTTTCAGAAGTTTCACAATGATTTTTTTGCTTGTGATTTTTTCTTCTTTTTTCTTTTTCTTGTCTTTTTCGTCTTTATCTTCCTTTTTGAAATAATAAGAACCAAGAATTACGTCCAAATCTTCGCCCTTTACAATTTCAGAAGCATTGCGTTTCATCTGTTCCTGCGCCAAATGAGGAAGAATATCAGAAATGCAGAAAACCGGATCATCTGGGTTTTCACCAATATTCACATTGATTGTTTTTCCGTCAGTTTTGCAGATTACACCATGGATTGCCAACGGAAGCGTTACCCACTGATATTTTTTAATTCCTCCGTAATAATGCGTATTTAGATATGTAATAAAATTATTTTCATAAACAGGTTTTTGTTTTGCATCAAGTCTAGGCGAATCAATATGTGCGCCAAGAATATTCATTCCGTTTTCGATATTTTCTGAACCAATCTGAAAAAGCGCAATCGCCTTGTTCATTTTTTGAACATAAACCTTATCTCCAGCTTTTAAACTAGAATATTCTGTGATTTCTTTATAGCCGTTTTCGCGCGCCGCCTGAATAATCTGAACAACACATTCGCGTTCTGTTTTTCCGTTGTTCAAAAAATTCTTGTAGTTTTCAACAAGGTTTTCACCAAGTTCCGCAGATTTTTTTGTTCTTGCCATTTTTTTCTCCAAATATTTTCAATTTTTTTATTTTACTAAATCCAAGATTTCATTTGCGTTGTCAACAATGTTTTTCGCGCCGTTTTTTTCAAGGAATTCCCTTCCGCGGAATCCCCAGCTTACGCCAATAAAATCCAAGCCGGAATTTTTTGCCGTTTGAATATCAACATCACTGTCGCCAACATAAACCGCATCCTTTTTTTGAATGTTCAGAATTTTAAGAATTTCGTTTACGGAATCAGGGGCAGGTTTTGTCCTAAGACCTTCTCGCTGACCAACAATCAAATCAAAAATTCCATTAAAATATTCTTTTCCAAGTTCCTGTGCAGGAGCGTCCGCCTTGTTTGTGCTTACCGCAGTTTTTATCCCTTCTTTTTTTAAATTTTCAACAAGCCCATGAATTCCCGGATAAGCAGAAGTGTTATCAGCACTGTGAACCGCATAATATTTCAAAAAAACATCCAGAACCTCGTCTATTTTTTGCTCAGAAGTTCCCGCTGGAACTGCACGCTCCACAAGTTTTCTTATTCCGTTTCCAACAAACATTCTTACTTCCTCAAAAGAACGTTCCGGCATTCCAAACTGTTTTAGCGAATAATTCGTGGCGTTTTTTAAATCTTCCAAAGTATTTAAAATTGTTCCGTCCATATCAAAAATCACAGCTTTGTATTTCATTTTTGCCTCTAAATTTAATTCAAAGTTAAAACTATTATAGTAAATATAATAAAAAAATACCGCTTTGAATCCGTTTTTTGCGATTTTTCCTGTTTATTGAAAATTTTTTAAACAAACAAAGTTTTTGTGTCGCGGCAAAGATATTGAACAGCTTTTCGCCCCGAACAAACAGTAATCGGCAAACCGCCCGGCATCATTGAACGCTGACCGGCAAAATAAAGCCCTTTTACCGTTTTTGACTTCTGCGGCAACATAAAACCTGTCGTGCCGGCTTTCCAGACGCTCATCCAGCCGCCTTCAAAAGTATTGCAATAACGCTCATAAGTCAAAGGAGTTGCTACATCGTAAACTTCAACATTTCCTTTTATTTCTGGAATGAATTTTTCCAGCTCGGCAATAAATTTTTCCGCCAATTCTTGTTTTTTTGCCTTATAAGTTCCATCCGCCTTCGCTTTTTTCCAATATCCGTAAGAATCTCCAAGCAAAAGACAAGTCAAAGTTGAACAACCTTGCGGCGCATGATTTTCATAAAGAGAATAATTATTGATTCTAAACTGAGTAAATTCTATTCCGCCGGCCTTAAATGGCGTTTCCAAAGGAAAAACCGCACATTGCGGATAATTTTTCAGATCACATTTTACCCCAAGCGCAATATACATATTTTGTTCTGAAATGACATTCTTCTTCATTTTTGAAATCCACCGTTCTTTCAATGGAATTTCGAACAAATCCTCAACGGTTTTCCGTGTATCTTGAGTTACAATGACCGCATCCGCAGGAATTTTTTCACCATTAGAAACAACGCCCGTAACTTTTCCATTTTCCACAATAACTTTTTCTACCGTCTGACGATATTCAATTTTTCCACCAAGAGATTCAAATGTATCCGCCATATTTTTTGTAAGACGCAAAGAACCGCCTTTTGGATAACCGCAATCACCGCTGGCAAAAGAAGCCAATGTATAAATAAAAGAAAGAGAATTATATCTTTGTCCAATCACAGAAAGCAAAAGTTCCCGCAAATCTTTGTTCTTGAACTTTGCAACATAATCTGTATACGACATTTTTAAAAGCTGAACAAGACGCCCAACCGCAGGAGCCATTGCCAAATATTCACCAAGTTTTGGGTGAATCGGCCGTTTTGATTTTAAACAAGAAATATCCGCCACAAGCATATGAACATTGATAAATTGTTTAATGTCTGAACACAAACGATTTATCATCTTTTTGTCTTCTGGCGCGTATGCAAGAAATTCATTTTTAAGTTTTTTTAGGTCGCGGAAAAGCCTTAGCTGCCTTCCATCCTTTGTAACAAGCGTATAAATCGGATCTCTATAAAAAATCGGATTATTTTCCTTTAAAGCGCCAACTTCATGCCAGATTCTATTTAAAGTCAGTTTTTCAGAAGAACCTGTAAGCCAGTGCATGCCACCTTCAAAAAGATAGCCTTTTCTTGACCAGCTTGTGCTAAGCCCGCCAGGAATAATATGCTTTTCTAAAATAATTGTTTCAAATCCAGACCGCTGAGCATAAACCCCAGCTGCAAGTCCTGCAACTCCCGCTCCAACAATAACTAATTTACGTGCAGACATCATTAAAATTATACCACAGAAAATAACAATTTGCAGAAAGAATTTTCATCAATGAAAAAAATTAAAACCATTTTATAGGTATTTTCATCTCTTTAAGAAGAAGAATTGAAAAATTTCTAAAAGCTTCATCAAAAATACACAAAACCACAATGTAAGAAACCAAAGCAAAATAAATAAAACTTATAAACTTTATCCTGACAACTTTAAAATCAAATCCGCATGAAAACTGAAACGTAGCAAAAAGCAAAACATAAAGGACGAGGAAAATCAACAATTTATCCTTTATAAGAGAGACTGAAATCAATGTAATCACCGCAAGCAAAATTGAAATCAGCTTATTCACCCCATTCGCAGTTGCAAGAGAAAAAATTATTTTATATAGAAGATAAGCTGCAAAAATGCAAACTATTATAAAAATTGTAAGATTTGGAATTTCTGTTGACTCTGGCAAAAAGTTTCCAAATAAAATTAATTTTAAAGAATAAAAATCAATCTGCCCAAAATATGAATTTTCATTTCTAAAATCCAAAAGTTCTGGGCGAAGACAAAAAATCAATCCACAAGCAAAAACCACTTCAAATATAACATCAAAAATATTTAAAAAGCCCCGGAAAATTCTTAAACTAGCATTTTTTAAATAAATATCTCTTTGGGCAGCCTCTTCCTGCCTTCTTTGCTCTTTTTCTTGTTTAGTCTTTAATTTTTCTTCCTTTTTTGCCTGTTTTGCAGCTTTTTTCTCATCTCTTTTTATTGCACGATTTTTTAGAAATTCTCCTCTTTTTAATTTTATTTTCTCAAAAAATTTTTTAATTTTCGCACACAGAAAAATCCGAAAATCATTTATCCTTTCAACAATTTTCTTAAAAAACATTCCTATTTTTTCAAAAACATCAGTAAAAAACTTTCTGCATTTTTCAAGAAAGACATCCATATTAATCCTCCTCTTTTAATATTTAATCATCATTTTTCCTGGCCAAACAGTTGAAAAGCCTTTTGATCCGGTTTCTGTTTTATACCAATAATGTAGATACGGCGGCTCTGAATCGCCTAGCTTTGAATAAAAATATATGCGGACAAAACCTTCCGCCGGAGTTTCTTTCGGATTATCAGAGCGCGCAGACTGAACACAATAATAACGACCAGAATCGTCAAACTTCGGCTCAAAAAAATCATACCAATAAACAGGCTGATTCAGAGTTAAATCTGCAATATCAACAGTTTGAGTTTCATATCCATTATTAAAAATTATGTTGAAAGAATCTCCCGGCAAATCTGATTTATCAATGTCGTAATAATACCAAGAACTAGAATCTGTAGTTTCTTCAATTGAAAAATCAGAAATTTTTACAACCTCATTATATCCTCTAAACTGTGAATAAAACAAAAATTTCCCAAATCTTTCTTGTTTAGGCAAATAAAGAATTTGCGTTATAACTTGAGGTTCATCAGATTCTTTTATATCTGAACTTGAAAGAACATGATAATATCCTTCATATTCTGAAGTTTTATCCTCTAAAAAAGTACATTTTTTTATCATTGCATAATGTGGCTCAATTGTTTTATCACGAACTTTGCAATATTCAATATTATATGTTGCCTTGTACCATTTTTCTGTTTCATCATCTGTCACATTTTTTGAATCAAAATCAAGATAAAAAATATCTTCGCCAACAGACTCATCAACAATAACAGTTTTTACTCTTTTAAGATTTTCAAAAACAACGCCTGGACTTTTTACAATGAATCTTGCATTTTTTGCGTCGCCATTTTTAATTGTCATCGGGCTTGAAACTATATAAGAAGTATTTTTTCTAATCAGAAGATTTTCTTTTTCCAAGTCGATTTCTGCACCACTTTCCGCAGTGGCAATTCTTTGTTTTAAAGATAACTGAACTTCATTCTGGGAATCATCCGCGTCATTTCTACAACCAAAAAACAGGGAAGCAACAGCAAAAAAAACAAGGAACAGCCTTTTCATCAACTTTCTCCTCAAAAAAAGATGAATATATTATCTCTTCACCTACGCTTTTTGACAAGAGTTCCACAAAATATCGCAATATAAATTATTTTTCCCAGATTTGCAATTCGTCAGAAAGTTTTACAAGTTCTTCTTCATCTAAATCATAACTGTCAACAGCAATAATATAAGATTTTGTCGAAAACGAAACTTCCCTGGTTGTGTCCCAAACTTCAACAAACCAGGAATCTGCATTTTTTACAGTTGAAGCGTGACTTTTTTCTGTTGTTATGTGATCGTCCATAAACATTTGATGAACTCGTTTTGCATTATAGTCATAATCCAAATCAAAAAATCCTACAGAAACAAATTCATTTTCTTGATTAAAAATTGCTTTAGCGTTCCAGTGACCAACAATAGGAATTGCCCAATCCGCATAACCTTTTGATTCCGCATAAGAATCATCTACTTTTTCAAGCGTAAAAGACAAAAATTTGCGTTCGATTTCAGTTTTTTTAGGCAAAACCAGCAAAGTTCTTCTTATTTGAGGATAAATCAAAAGCGAAGAATCGTTTTCAAAGTTGTTCAAAAAAGCTTCAAATTGACTTTCTGAAAAATCTTCCGTAGACATAAGAACTGCCAAATCTCTTTTTTCGTTTACACCAAAGAAAATATAATTTTCATCAGATTTTAGAATCAAAGAATTTAAAATGCCGTCTTTTAGCTGAAACTGCATATCGTGGATTTTTGAATCTTCACCTTTTTCAGGCAAAGCGTCTTCTTGAAAATTCTTTTTTAAGTCCAAAATATCAGGAAGAGCGTTTTCATCGCTGCTGAAAATAAAAATTTTCACATCTTTATTAAATAAATCGTCTTTGTAAGATGCAATTGAAAGTGCATGAAGTTTTTCGCCGTTTCCAATTATGTCTGAAACTTCATCAAGCGAAGGCAATTCTTTATCCATTGAGCGCAAATTATCAAAATCAAAAATCATAAGATTTTCAAACGCAAAATTTTTGTTTATAGGAAACTGACGGATTATGTTTACTACCGGAGCGGAATAAATGTCGGGAATTTCATTGTTTCCAAAATCGTAAGAAACTGGCTGGGTTTTTATGATTTCATCGTACTTTTGAACTTTTTCCTTTTCTTCTTCGTAATCGGCAATTTTTGTGTCTTCAATTCCGAGTTCTTCAAGTTTTTCCTGCAAAGGTTCGGCTTCTTCAGGAGAATCAAACGCTCCTGAATGTAAATCAAAAGAAAAATATGACTTGTCATCAAAAGTTTTTAGGATAAAAGAATCAACACCGTTCTCTTTTAATTGTTTTTTTCCATTTTCGGCGGCTTGCTCTTCTTTATAAGAGTGAACCAAAACGGAATAAGGTTTTTCTTGTGAAACAGGAATTTCGTTTTTATTTTCTTCAAGAACTATTGGCTTAACAGGAGCCTCAATGATTTCTTCAACAGCGGTTTCTACAATTTTCTTATTCTCCGGTTTATGAGCCTGGCAAATCCAAAGTCCAGTCAGATTTAAATTTTTTGCAAAATCCGCATTTTCCACAGAATTTCTAAAATTTCTTGCTTTTTCCTTTGAATCAAAAGCGTCGGAAAGCAAAACCCTAAACAAAGTTTGATTATTAACTTGCGTTTCAAAAATAAAAGATTCCGTGCCTAAATTTTCAAGATTTTTCACAAGATTTTCTGCATTTTTAGGATTTTTAAACGAACCTACGCAAACAAAAACTTCTTCCGCAAAAGAAAAACTCAACAAAACCGAAAACAAAATAACTGAAATAAACTTCTTCATAAAACTATTATAGGACAGGAAAGGGGAAATGTATATTGTAAAAAAATAAGGGCTGCCCGAAAGTTTAATCTATGCGGTCATTTCGACAGATTCAATGTCCGCATAAATTGTGAAAAAACTACTCCCAAACCTCTCTTGTCGCCAAATCGAGTTCCGCCGATGTTTTTGCGGAATCTACAACCCAAATGGATTTTCCTTTTCTTAGGAAAAATACAACTTCGTTTTGAGCGTATTCTACAAAATGCATTCCTTTTGAAAGTGGCGTAATTTGCGGCGCGCCTTTGTCAAGTCCAGAACCTAGCTTGCAGCGAACCATTTTCATGTCTTGTGGCAAATAAACATTTCTTCCAGTTGCGTTTTGTCTGTAAACTGGGGCAATCATTATTTCATCACCGAGCAAAAGCTGATCTTCTATTTGAAGGGCAATCTCATCATCTGCAAATTCAAACGCAAGCGGCTTAAAGAAAAGAGAATTTTCCGCGCTCGCCTTTTTTAATTTTTCGTAAAGATAAGGAAGAATTCTGTACCTAAAACTTATAATTCCCCTAAAATCTTCCGCATTTTCAAACTGATAACATTCCTGCTCGCGAGTTCCAAGCGCAGAATGGTTTCTCATAAGCGGAGTCCATATTCCAACGCCCAAGAAACGAAGCAAAAGCTCGCGGCTTGTGTTTCCGCCAAAGCCGCCCAAATCGCAGCCTGTATACAAAAAGCCGCACATATTCAATCCCGGAAGCTGATGGATTAAAAGTTCAATATGATTCCACCACGAAGCGTTGTCGCCCGTCCAAATGCCACCGTATCTATGCGCGCCAATATACGAAGCCCGGCTAAAAATAAGCACATCATTTTTGCAGTTTTGCCTAAAGAATTCGCTTGCCGCGCGGGTCATATTAAAGCCGTAAAGATTATGAACTTTTGAGTGTTGAACAGTTGCAATTCCGTTTTGAACAGATTCTGCAAGCCCGCCGGCAATATCAGCAGGAACTTTGTGGTAAAAACTTTTGTAGTCATCCATTGAATTTTGAACACCCAGCACAGCATCTTTTAATTTCCAGGTGTCATAAACTTCCGGATTTTTATTATCGATTACAGAAAGAATTTCTTTATAAGCGTTTTTTAGCCCATCTTCAGAATAAAAAAGTGCCGGCTCATTCATATCGTTCCAAAAACCGTCAATTCCCATGTCTGTAAGTTTTTTGTAAAGACCGCCAAACCATTTTCTAGCATCAGGATTTAAAAAATCTGTAAAATGCGAAAGTCCCGGCCAAACGCCTGCCGCAAAAAGAGAACCGTCCGCTTTTTTGCAAAAATAATCATTCAGAACACCTTCTGAATCTGGCTCTGCATCTTCTGCTTTTATACCAGCATCAATTATTGGCACGATGTGAACATTTTTTTCCTTAAAATCAGAAACGGTCTTTGAAAAGTCAGAAAAATTTTTCTTGTTGATAGAAAAATCTCTGAATCCTTCCATATAATCAATGTCCAAAAAAATCGCATCAAGCGGAATATTTTTTTCTTTATAGTTTTCGTAAACTTTTTTTAAGTCTGCTTCCGAACCATAACCCCAACGGCTTTGCATAAATCCCAGCGACCAAAGTGGCGGAACATAACTTGTGCCAATCATTTTTCTGAATTGATTTGTAATGTCTAAAAGGCAATTTCCTTCTATAAGATACATATTCAAATGAACATCATCAATTTTTACAGTGACTGTATCAAAACTTGAAAAAGCCGCGTCAATCTGCACCAATCCCGGGTAGTCAAAGAAAAGGCCGAACGCATTTTTTGTGTCCGGCTCGTAGAAAACCATAAAATTATGCGCGCCGTAAAGAGAAGTCTTTTCTTCTGTATGACTAAATTCATCCGTGCACCAGCTGTTGTATATTCTGCCCCTTTTGTTAATTCCGCCCATAGACTGCCCAAGCCCAAAAATCATTGTTTTTGGCGAAATGTGCATTTTAAAGGAAAATCCTTCTTTTTTATTTATTGAAATTTGCGAATATTTGAACGAAGTTGCGTCACCTACAAAAATTTTTGCTTCGTCAGGAATACAAACCACCGCTTCTGTGTTAAAAGGTTTTCCAAAAATATATTTGCTAATCATGATTTAAGTATAAATGCACAAAATCGGATTGTCGAATTTTTTTTGCATTCAAAAATGATTTTCTTTGAGCAAACACAAAATCCCAGGACGTTCCCTTCACTTCGTTCAGGACGGCTGTTCCGCCCTTCGCTAGCCGCTCATCCGCTTCACTCACTCCGTTCGCTCCAGTGGACTGCTCCGCAGGGGCTACATAACCTAACGCACGCAACCTGCCGCAACAGACATTTTGGCTAACAAATTTAACCTTCCATCATTATCTTTGGATTATATTCCAATCTTTTGTTGATTTTTAAATAATATGGGATTATAATCCAAACTATGAAAGATATAGAAAGAACTGAATTTCTAAATAAGCTCAAAACGTACAAAGATAAGCAGGTAATTAAGGTTATTACAGGTATTCGTAGATGTGGAAAATCTACCTTAATGAAAATGTTTATGAATTATTTGCTAGAAAATGGTGTAGATAAAAATCAGATTATTTTTCTTAATTTTGAAGATTTTGACAATTATGAATTATTAAATCCGCAGAATCTTCATTCTTACATAAAAAAACGTCTTATTTCTGAAAAAATGACTTATGTTTTTCTTGATGAAATTCAAAACGTTCAGGATTTTCAAAGGGTTGTAGACAGTCTTTTTCTTAATCCAAAAATTGACATTTATATGACAGGCAGCAACGCATATCTTCTTTCTGGAGAACTTGCAACTCTACTTTCAGGAAGGTATGTAACTATAGAAATGCTTCCGTTGTCTTTTAAGGAATTTGTTCAGGCTCTTGGAACTGAATCAAATCTTTCTCTTTCTGAAAAGTACAAGCTTTATGTTCAGCGCAGTTCTTTCCCGTATACATTAAATCTTGGGGAAGATATAAACGAAGTTTTGGAATATTTAAACGGTGTATACAGTTCTATTGTGCTTAAAGATGTTATTTCGCGGTTCAAAATTACTGATACAAAAATGCTAGAAAGTGTTATTCGTTTTGTTTTTGATAATATAGGCAATTCTCTTTCTTCTAAACGCATTGCAGATACCATGACTTCTTCTGGACGTAAGATTGATGTAAAAACGGTGGAAAAATATATTACGGCTTTGCAGCAGTCATTCATTATTTATGAAGCAAAACGTTATGATGTAAAAGGTAAAGAATATCTTAAACTGATGGAAAAATACTATGCTGTTGATATTGGTTTAAGATTTTTGTTGTTAGGTCAAAAGGCAAATGATGTTGGTCATATTCTTGAAAATGTGGTTTATCTTGAATTAATTCGTCGTGGTTATAAAGTTTTTGTTGGTAAAGTTGATGATGTAGAGATTGATTTTGTTGCCCAGAACTATGAAGGTAATCTTTATGTTCAAGTCTCTGCAACAGTAAGAGATAAATCAAGTTTGGAAAGAGAACTAAAACCATTGCAAATCGTAAAAGATAATTATCCAAAGTTATTGCTTACCTTAGATGATGACCCTGCAGTAGATTTTAACGGCATAAAACAGATAAATGTGCTGGAATGGTTACTAACATAAATAAAACCTGCCAACCAGAAACTTTGTACAATTCGCTGGAGCGCGCTGAATTTTCGTATTTTCAGAAACAGCTTAGCCCCGATTGCACGGAAAGACCGGAATGGAGCGGACGCGGAATGAGGACTTGCAGTAAAAGCGGGTCGCGCATTGGCGGAATTTGCTCCTTTTCGTTAGGTTAATGGATAATTGCCCAAAACAGAATATCTTATTAAAATAGAAGAAATTTGTTATTTTTGAACAAAAATTGTGGCTCTTGTGCCACCGGGATGGAAATATAATGGAAAATTCTAAACGAACTGTAACTTGCGGCGAGCTTACAAAGGCTGACGTTGGCAAGAAAGTTGTATTGAACGGCTGGGTCAGCCGCACGCGCGACTTAGGCGGACTTGTTTTTATCCGTCTTCGCGACCGCTATGGAATCACACAGGTGATGGTCGGCGATAATGCTTCGGACGAGGTTAAAAAAATCGCCGCTTCCTTAAAGTCAGAATATTGTATCGCTGTTGAAGGAATTGTTGCGGCCCGCGCGGAAAAAGACGTGAACAAGGATATGGCGACAGGCGAGATTGAAGTTGAGGCGAGCGACATTGAAATCTTTACAACTTCGCAGGAACTTCCTTTTTCTATTGAGGAAGTTCGCCAGAAGGACGGAACAGTTGTTCTTCCAAACGAGGATTTGCGCCTAAAATACCGCTACCTTGACCTTCGCCGCGAGCCTATGCAGCACAACATTATTTTGCGCTCAGCGGTAACTTTTGCGACACGCGAATTCTTGACTTCAAAAGGATTTTTGGAGATTGAAACTCCTACATTTATAAAATCAACTCCGGAAGGCGCGCGCGACTACCTTGTTCCAAGCCGTGTTCACCCTGGAAAATTCTATTCTTTGCCGCAGTCGCCGCAGCTTTACAAGCAGCTTCTGATGGTTTCGGGCTTTGACAAGTATTTCCAGATTGCGCGCTGTTACCGCGATGAGGACGCACGCGGAGACCGCCAGCCGGAATTCACTCAGATTGATATGGAAATGAGCTTTACAAACCGCGAGGAAGTTCTTGAGACAACCGAAGAGCTTATGCGCCATATTTTCAAGAAAACCTTGAACTACGAACTTCCAGTTCACTTTGACAGAATCAGCTGGGACGACGCTTTTGACCTTTACGGAAGCGACAAGCCGGACTTGCGCTTTGACATGAAGATGCAGGATGCGGCATTTATGGCGGATTTGAGCGACTTTAACGCATTCAAGGCAGGAGCCGCAAACGCAGACAAGAACATCGAACGCCACAAGAGAAGTGGACTCAAAGCCCTTGTTGTAAAGAACGCGGCGGACAAATATTCAAGAAAGCACATTGAAGCTTTGGAAGCAGTCGCAAAAATCAACCATGCGAAAGGCCTTGCCTGGATGAAGGTTGACGCGGAAGGAAAATTTGAGGGCGGAATCTCTAAGTTCTTTGCCGGAAAAGAATCGGAAATCTGCTCAAAGCTCGGAACAGAAAAGAACGACCTTCTTCTGTTTGTAAGCGACGAAAAATGGCAGACAGCGTGCGTCGCGCTCGGAGCAGTGCGCAAGCAGCTTGGAAAAGACTTGAACCTTTACAATCCGAAAGACGAGTTCCACTTTGCCTGGATTATCGACTTCCCGTACTTTGCATGGAACGAGGAAGAAAACAAGTGGGAAACAGAGCACCATATGTTCACTCTTCCGCAGAAAAAATACTGGGATACTCTGGAAAGCGACCCGGGAGCTGTAAAAGGCGACCTTTACGACCTTGTTTTAAACGGATACGAACTTGCCTCAGGCTCAATGCGTATCAACGACCCGGCATTACAGGAACGGATTTTTGAAATCGTAGGCTACAGCCGCGAGCGCGCAGAAAAAGCGTTCGGCTTCCTTGTTCAGGCATTCAAGTTCGGCGCCCCGCCGCACGGAGGAATCGCCCCTGGACTCGACCGCCTTATCATGCTCATGTGCCACGAGGAAAGCATCCACGAAGTAATCGCCTTCCCGAAGAACAATCTGGCGGCTAGCCCGATGGATGAATGTCCTTCAGCAGTAGAAGACAAGCAGTTGGATGAACTGCATTTAAAGTGCACAGAAGTTGAAAAAGACTAAAAAATGTCTGTGGTCATTAAGCAAAATCGAAATGACCACAGTTTTTTAAAATAAAAATCCCCGGAACAGAGACACTTCAAGTGCTTGTTGGGGATTTTTTTTCTTATTCGATTAAACACATTGCAAGATAAGCGTGCAACCGCAAATTAACTTCATTAATTTTTACTTATATACCAGACTTTTTAGCAGTCTTCGCATTATATTTAATGCTTATGTTAATTTACCCTACTCAAACAGCAGCATTTTTCTTTTTTGTGTAGGTCACATCAGAAAGTTGTTCTCTAAGCTTTTTGCAAGGTTGAAAAAGCACCCGAACATCGGTTATATCATTCGATGTAACGTTCTTTTCTTCCTCTTGACCTTTCGCACTGAACGAAAGTTTCAGAATAGCAAAATCATCAAGTCTGATGCGGTTAGAATTTTTCAGATATTCTGGAATTTTATCCAAGAAGCTTTCAATTACTGCCACAATATCTGCCGTGTGCAACGAGCAACTCTTTGAAATTTCAGCAGCCAATTTTCGGATGTTGATTTCATCAGAATATTCTGCTGTTGCATAAAACTTGGATTCATCCCTGTTCAAGGGATTTACCCTTTTTTTAACTGAATACATCATACGTGTATTACCTCATAAATAAATTTGAAGTACCTTCTATAAAGCACCTCCGCTAGCGAAATAATTTTGAAGATCCTCTGACCTCCATATCTCCGGCCGGAAATACATATTTAAAATACTAAGGAAATTTTTAATCGACAATATTTTTACTAAAATTTCTAAAAAAAATAATTCACTCAAAAGTCAGTAACTTTTAACTAAAAAGTCTAAGACTTTTAACCCAAAAGTTGCCGACTTTTTACAAAAAAGTTACCAAGTTTTTAGTTAAAACTTGGTAACTTTTCAGTGGTTGTCTGATAGGCTTCCCCACCAAAACACAAGTTTTTCTTCTTTTTATAATTGAGCCTTTTTTATCTATATTGTAAAATATTCTGCTATGAATTTAGAAAATCCTTTGATTGTTCAAGGCGACAGAACGCTTTTGCTTGATGTACATGCTCCTCTTGCCAAGGAATGTAGAAACGACCTTATTCCTTTTGCAGAACTTGAACGTTCTCCGGAACATCTTCACACTTACAGGTTGACACCGCTTTCCTTGTGGAACGCAACAAGCGCCGGCTTTACTGCAGAAAATGCAATTGATGTGCTGAAAAAATATTCGCGCTACGATGTTCCTCAGTCAATTGAAGTTTGGATAAAGGAAACTGCAAGCCGCTTTGGAAAACTGCGCCTTATTCCGGGCCCGACAATCAAAGTGCCGGTAAAAACCGCAGATATTCTAAATGATTCACCTGCAAAAAAAGAAAATCAACTTGTTGAAGAACAATATCTTTATCTTGTTGCAAATTCTCGTCCGATTTTCCTTGAGATTTCTGCAAATCCACAGGCAAAAAAAATTCTTGAACCTTGCGAATTCGATCCATCCGTTGTGCCGGAAAATATTTCTGTTTCAGAAGAAGAAAAAAAATACTGCTTCCGCCTAAAACTTACGGACCGAGGAACAATCAAACAGGTTTTGCTAAAATCATTGTGGCCAATAAAAGACGAAATTCAGCTTAAAAATGGCGAACCTTTAGATTTTCATCTGCTAGAAATAACCCGTTCCGGAAAACCTTTTCAAATCAGAAGTTACCAGGAAGAAGCCGCAAATGCGCTGGTCGGTAACCGTGGGCCGGGAACTGGTTTTGGCACGGTTGTGCTTCCTTGCGGCGCAGGAAAGACTATTGTCGGAATGAATGTAATGAATCTTCTGAAGACAAGCACATTGATTATCACAACAAATATTTCTGCGGTTCATCAGTGGATTCAGGAACTTTTGGACAAATCGAACCTTTCTCCTGAGCAAATCGCAGAATATACAGGAGAAAACAAAACCCTTGCGCCGGTAACGGTTGCAACTTACCAGATTCTTACGTGGCGTCCAGAAAAAGACGGACCTTATCCACATTTTTCAATCTTCCGTCAGCGAAACTGGGGACTTATAATTTATGACGAAGTCCATATGCTTCCAGCACCAGTTTTTCGTGTAGTTGCCGAACTTCAGGCAGTGCGACGGATTGGGCTTACCGCAACTCTAGTTCGCGAAGACGGCTGCGAAGGTTATGTTTTCAGCCTTGTTGGTCCAAAACGCTACGACGTTCCATGGAAAGAACTTGAAAAAAGCCATTGGATTGCAAAAGCTGAATGTATTGAAGTCCGACTGGATTTGCCTGAATCTCAGGAAATTGAATACGCAGTTGCTCCGGCCCGCACAAAACATCGGCTTGCAAGCGAAAACCCTGTAAAAACAGAAATTACAAAGCAAATTATCTCGCGCTTTCCAGATGACAAAATTCTTGTAATCGGACAATACCTTGAACAACTGGAAAGTCTTTCAAAAGAACTGAAAACTCCAATAATCACAGGAAAAACACCAAACAGCGAACGCGATAAAATTTATCAGGATTTCCGGGAAGGAAAACTTCACGTCCTTGTTGTTTCAAAAGTCGCTAATTTCGCAATCGATCTTCCTGACGCTTCACTTGCGATTCAAGTAAGCGGAACTTTTGGTAGCCGGCAGGAAGAAGCCCAACGCCTTGGCAGAATTCTTCGCCCAAAAGAACGAACCAGCCGATTTTTTACTTTAATCACAAGAAATACTGTTGAAGAAGAATTTGGTTCAAACCGCCAGAAATTTCTTGCGGAACAAGGTTATGCCTACAGAATAATCCGCTACACGCAGGAAAGCGACTTGGATGAATTGAACAACGAACTTCCGGAGTCTTTATGAACACGCAGGAAATAAATCCAAAAACTCAACGAATAATCCGCTGGCGAGAAACTTTATCCACAATGGATGACGAGCGTTTTTTTGAAATCATACGGATTTATCTTGGGGAAATTCATACGCCTTACAATAAAGACAAGCTTATTGAACAGCTAAGTTCTATTTTCCGAAAAGAAGAAAACAAAAACACGATAATCTCATTTCTTTCAGATTTTGACAAAAAAATTATTACCGCAATTTCGTTTATTGACAAATGCACGCAGCAAAAATTAATCGATTTCTTTAAGTCTGAATATTTTCTTTCTGATATTTATTCAGAATTAATCAATCTGACCGAACGGCTGATTATTTATTCGTACAAAGATTCGGAAACGGATGAAAACTTTATTGCGCTGAATCCTATTCTTGAAGAGACTCTTCTAAAAATTGCAGATTTGCAGACTCTTTTTCCAGCACCAACTTTTATAGAAAAAAATTACGATATTCCTTTTGCACTTTCTCCATCTTTTGTAGCTGCTTTTTATTCCTATATTCTTGAAAATCCTGCGATGTGCAAAAACAATACTGAAATAAAAAAGCGGGATTCTGAACGTCTTGCTGAAATTTTCACAAACCATTTCGATTGCATCCGTTTAATGCTCACTTCATTTTTTAATCTTGGACTTATAAAGTTTGGTGAAAAAGACATTTCTGTAGACTTAAAAAAGTTCGAAAAATTTGCGCAGCTTGAAGAAATAAAGCAATACGCATACATTGCAGCATCTTCTGTTACACGACTTGGACGTCAATCTCTGCAAAGCCAGGCGCAGCTTCTTTTGAACACAATCGCTTCGATTCCAGAAACAGGACTTTCCATAACTTCCGTTTTTAGGGCGGCTTTTCTTATAAAATACAAAAAAAACAATGTCGCAGCATCGCCAACGCAATCACGTTTTTCAAGACTTTTGGAATCGCATAAAATTCAGCCGTCTGAAAACCTTTCAGAAGAAATCATTTATGACATTATAAAAAATGCGTTTACTCTTGGACTTTTGCAGGAAACCGGAAAAGATGAATCTGAAAATTCGATTGTGGTTCCAGGAAAAATCTTTGCCGAAAAACAAAATCCGCCCGCAGAAAAAAAAGGAATTTTGAATATCAATGCAGGCTCAAGCATTGCGATTCTTCCAGGACTTTCTCTTGCGGAACTTTTGCCGCTTGCCACATTTTTAAACATTGTTTCTTTTAACACAGTCTGCGAATTTGAAATTTCAAAAAAATCAGTTTACCGCGCTTTTGACAATGGAATTTCTGCTCAAAAAATAACTGAAATTCTTTCAAATTACAGCGCATACCACCTTCCGCAAAGCCTTATGATGAATATTGAGGAGTGGAAAAATTCTTACTCGGCGGCAATTCTTTATAAAGGCTACGTTTTAAAAGTTGACGAAAAAAATCAACGCATAATCGAAAATAATCCAAAAATCGCGCCGTTCATAAACATAAAACTTGCAGAAGGAATTTATCTTTTAAATATTCCATTGAATGAAGAACCGGCAAATTTCATTGCACAAAGCGGACTTGAACTTCTTAGCGCGGTAAAAACGTCAAAAACTGAAACGGAATCAATATCTTTTCCTGTAATAAACCTTGGAAAAAATCAGTTTTTGCTGAAAAACGAAAATTCAACAAAAGAAAAAACAACTGCAAATGAAAATTCAAAAAAAGCCGAACAGATTAAATCAGAATTTCTTTCGTACCTTGATACAATTGAACTTTCAAAACAGCAGAAAGAATGTCTTACAAACAGAATCCAAAAAAATATAATTCTCACAAAAGACCAGTTAAAGCCTGAAACCGTTCGGCTTGAAATTCTAGAAGCGGATGGAATGAATTTTTCCGGCAAAATCCATTTGATAGAAAACGCAATAAATCATTCGGACATGCTTGAAATCTTAATTCCCGCAGAAAATAATTCAGGTAAAATGGAAAAATTCTTTGGAAAACCGCTTTTAATCATTCGTCAGGCAACCGACAGCATGCTAAAAATGCAGCTAGATAATTCAGAAGAAACAAAAATCTTTTCTGTAAGCCGGATAAACCATGCAAAAATCATAAAGACTTCTGTTTTTTAAAAGATGGACCTTTGAACAAAATCGAAGAGACCTCGTCATTATTCAATAAAAAATATCCTGTTAAAACAAAAAAGCCGAACAAAAATGTCCGGCCTTTTACATCTCCTAGCAGAATTGAACTGCTGTTGTCGGGATGAAAACCCGATGTCCTAACCACTAGACGAAGGAGACAAAAGTTGTAGGGTCTTTATACTATTTTTTCATATACTTTGTCAATAGCCGACCCCGCAAAAATCTTAAAATTATTATTAAATCACAACTTTTCCGTCAAAAAGGAATTCTGTTGCTCCTGTTAGATAAACTGTATCGCCAGTATATTTTACAATCAGTTTTCCACCTCGAACATCAACAGTGACATTTTCATTCATTTTGCAGTATCCGTTCAAAACAGCGGCAATTACAGCGGCACACGCACCAGTTCCGCAGGCAGGTGTTTCTCCATTTCCGCGTTCCCAAGTTCGCAGTTTAAGTTCATTTGGACCAACAACGCGTACAAATTCTGTATTTGTTCTGTCCGGGAAATCTTCGTGATTTTCAAACATAGGACCAATTTTTTTTACGTCAACTTTGTCAACAAATCCCACAAAAACAACACAATGAGGATTTCCTACGCTTACGCAAGTTACGTTGTAATTAATTCCATCAACCGTAAGTGGCTGATTTACAATCGCTTTTTCCGGCAATCCTTCAACATTCAATGAAACTGCCTCAAGTTTTGTAGGAAGCGATTCTGGCACAAAATCAGGTTTTCCCATATCAACTGTTACAGAAGAAACAATTCCATTCAGTTTATAAATCTTCAAAGATTTTACACCACTGGCTGTTTCAATCTTGATATTTGCTGTTGGCTCTGATTTTTTTTCATGTTTTTCCGCAATTCCGTAAATATCATTGTCATAAAGATATTTTGCAACCGCACGCAAAGCATTTCCTGCCATCATACCTTCAGAACCATCAAGATTAAAAAATCTTGCTTTTGCATCGGCTTTTTCTGACCTGCAAACAAGAACAACAGAATCTGCACCGATTCCTGAACGGCGATTGCAAAGACGAACCGCAAGCCCTCCAGGATTATTTATAACCTGCTCATCCGTATTGATGATGATAAAATCGTTTCCTGTTGACTGCATTTTTGTAAATTTCACAGTTTCTTTTGAAGTGCGCAAATCATTGATATCAACAAGTTCAACGTTTTCCGGAGAATAATTGCTCATAAGACAATTTGCCAACGCATTCGCTGTATCGATTGCGGTCAAACAAGGAATATCACGCTCAACTGCGTGTCGGCGCATTCGTACTGAATCTGCGTGTGGATTTCGTCCCTTTGCAGAAGTTGAAATAACATAATCAATTTTTCCAGAATCAAGCAAAGTAAGAAGATTGTCGTTCGGATTTTCGTGGATTTTGTTCACAACCTGAACTTCCATTCCAAAATCTTGCAAAGTCTTTGCGTTTCCTTCTGTTGCGTAAAGCTTAAATCCCATGTCGTAGAATTTTCTAGCCAGCTCAGGAATTTCGTAGCGGTCGGTTTTTCTAACACTGAACAAAACTCCACCAGAACGTTTCATTGTGTAGCCTGCGCCAACCAAGCCTTTGAACAAAGCTTCCTCCATTGTAGAGGCAATTCCTAAAACTTCACCTGTAGATTTCATTTCCGGACCAAGGTGAGTATCAACGTCCATCAGTTTTTCAAAGCTGAAAACTGGAACTTTTACCGCAAAATACGGAGGAATTCTGTACAAGCCTGTTCCATATCCCATATCTTTTAGCTTTTCACCGAGCATTGCACGAACCGCAAGGTCAACCATCGGAACGCCAGTAACTTTTGAAATATACGGAACGGTTCGGCTTGAACGAGGGTTTACTTCAATAATATACAAATCATTGTTGTAGATAAGATACTGAATATTTACAAGTCCTTTTGTTCCAAGTTTTATAGCCAAATCTCTGGACTGAGAGATAATTTTTTCACGAAGCACATCGTTCAGGTTCCAGCTTGGATAAACCGCAATACTGTCGCCGGAATGGATTCCTGTTCGTTCAATGTGTTCCATAATTCCAGGGATAAGGACATCTTCTCCGTCGCAAATGCCGTCAACTTCAAGCTCAATTCCCTGCATATACTGGTCAATAAGAACTGGATTTTCAATTCCCTGCGCGAGAATGATTTTCATGTATTCTTTTACATCATCATCGTTGAAGGCAACAATCATATTCTGACCGCCAAGAACGTAAGACGGACGCAACAAAACCGGGTAACCCAATTTTTCAGTTGCTTCAAGAGCTTCCGCTTCATTCATTACAGTAAGGCCTTTTGGACGATTGATATTCAATTTTGCACAAAGTTCTTCAAAACGTTCGCGGTCTTCTGCAAGGTCAATCGCATCTGCACTTGTTCCAAGAATTTTAATTCCCTGGCTGTCAAGAAACTTTGCAAGCTTGATAGCTGTTCCACCACCAAAAGCAACAACAACTCCAACCGGCTTTTCTGTATTGATAACGCCCATTACGTCCTCTGGAGTAAGCGGCTCAAAATACAATCGATCGGCAGTATCAAAGTCTGTTGAAACAGTTTCCGGGTTATTATTGATAATTGCAACTTCGTATCCAAGTTTTTTCAAAGACCATACGCACTGAACAGACGCATAATCAAATTCGATTCCTTGACCAATTCTGATTGGACCTGAGCCAAGAACGATGATTGTTCCTTTTGAACTGCGCTTCTTGTTCGATTCCATTTCCTTAAGGAATTCGGCAGCTTCGTTTTCTTTATCATAGCCAGCATAAAAATAAGGAGTTTCCGCATTAAACTCGCCAGCACAAGTGTCTACCATTTTGTAAGTCGGATCTACGTGAAAAACGCGTCGTTCTTTTTTTACTTCAGTCATTTTATTTTTATTCCTTTATCAAGTATTTTTATGCAAAAAAAATGAGACCCCATAAAAGAGTTCTCATTTGAAATTTTTTATAAGCAAAAGATTAAAATCCATGTATTTCAAGATTTTTTCTGCTGTAGTTTCCATAATCTTTTGGATTATAATAAATTTTATAAAAAAAGTATATAGAAGAAAATGAAAATATCTGCCCACCAGCACTAGGTTTTACAAACTAGCCTTGTAAATATTGTAGACATCTTCCGGATAAAGTTTTTTCCAGCCATTGATGAATCCATTTGCACCGCAAACTTTTTTCGCCATCATTTCAAAATTCTTATCGTCAATTCCAATTGCAGACAAAGAATTTTTTAGTTCAAGCTGATTAAAAAAGAAATTCTTTACATATTCAATTCCTTCTTTTGCAACTTTTAGTTTGTCTTCACTCTTTGGAATTTCACAGACATTCACTGCAAAATTATAGAATTTCGGAAGCGTCTGTTCATCCAGCACATATTCCATCCAATGCGGCGTTAGGATCGCAAGCCCCAAACCGTGAGTAATATCGTAAACTCCGCTCAACTGATGTTCCATCGCGTGACAGCTCCACGGATTTTTATTGCACCCGTAAATATATCCGTTTATTGCCCAGCTTGAAGTCCACATTAAATTCGCCCGCGCCTCGTAATTTTCCGGCTCTTTTAAGGCAATCGGAGCATATTTCAGGACGGTTTTCATCATTCCTTCCATTTGAGTGTCAAGCATATACAAATCCTGATTGAAATTAAAATAAACTTCAAACAAATGGCTAAGAATATCCGCACTTCCACATGCAGTCTGATATTTTCCAACGGAATAAGTTAAAGTAGGATCGCAGAACGATGCTACCGGAAACAGCTTGTCATTGATTAAGGCGAGCTTGTCCTGCGTTGCAGAATTATTCAAAACCGCAGTGTTATCCATTTCCGAACCAGTTGCAGAAATGGTTAAAACGCAAAGAAGCGGAAGGGCTTTTTCCACAGGAAGTTTTTTTGAAATAAAATCCCACACATCAAAATCGACGCAAGAACCAATAGAAATAAATTTTGAAGCGTCCATTACAGAACCGCCGCCAACCGCCAAAACAACATCAATTTTATTCTGTTTACATATTTCAATTCCTTTGCGGACAGACTCAACTTTTGGATTCGGCTCAATTCCTGAACATTCAAAAATTTCCATTCCAGATTTCTTTAAATATCCGCAGACTGAATCATAAACGCCTGTTTTTTTTATTGAACCGCCGCCATAAACCAAAAGAATTCTTTTTCCATAAGATTTTGCGACATTCCCTAAATTTTCAAGCTGTCCTTTTCCAAAGTAAACTTTTGTCGGAATATGATATGTAAACATAACGACCTCCAATTATTTATTCAGTTTTTGGCTTAGATTCTGATTTTGCTTCTGATATTAAATCTGGAAACTTTGTGAACAAAGCGTGCTTTATAATGTCAACACAACCATCAATTCCAAGTCTGGCTGTGTTCAAAGTCAAATCGTAATTGACCGGATTTGTCCAATAGTTTCCGCCCGTGTAATATTCGTAATATTCTGCGCGGTATTTATCTGTTTCAGAAATTGAAATATCCGCTGTTTCCGCAGTTACGCCCATTTGTTTCATGATTCTTGGACGGCAAAATGAACGTGGAGCTTCGATATAAACGCTTAGAACTCGTTTTCTGTCTTTTAAAACCCAATCCGCAGCCTTTCCGACAATTACGCAGCTTTCTGTATTTGCAAGTTCCTCGATAATTTGTTTTTCATATTCGTAAAGCTGGTCATCGCTTGCAAACTTTTTCTTTTCTGGAGTTGCAACTGTCCGCCTTGGAAGTCCACGTAAAAGCGATGTGATTCCAGAATGTTTCTGATGAAGCTTTTCATTTACTTCCTCAAAAAGCTGGCGGTCAATTCCACTTAATTGCGATGCCAACGTTAAAATTCGGTTTTCGTAACAGTGGATTCCAAGTTCCTTTGCAACAGTTGAAGCAATTTCTTTTCCGCCAGAACCAAAACCTCTGGCAATTGTGATTGTATAATTTTCTGCACTCATATTTCCTCCATAAAAAATCAATGAGAAAGTTTCAACTTTCGATTTGAGTTTTTATTGCAATTTCGCAACAAAGTGAGAAATTGCAGTTTATAAATAAGTTTGCAACGCAAACTTAATAAAATAAAAACAGACGCCATTTTTGGCTGTTTTTATTTTATGCCTCCATATATCTTTTTAAGAATTCTTTCATTCTTGGTGTTTTTGGATTTGTAAAAATAACATCCGGAGAATCATTTTCTACAATAAAACCTTGATCCATAAAAATTGTGCGCGTTGAAACATCTTTTGCAAAAGCCATTTCATGCGTAACAATCATCATTGTCAGCCCTTCTTGCGCCAAATCTTTCATTACGTT
>ERZ808267.54-NODE-54-length-58804-cov-9.211289_pt1 | contig 58804 bp, 54 predicted proteins | sample MGYA00521241_ERZ808267 | MGnify/ENA primary metagenome ERZ808267 (study PRJEB31516, sample SAMN03275592) | gut metagenome | biome: mammalia-associated habitat; material: feces | host: Papio cynocephalus | place: Kenya | collected 2012-07-19 ...
GGGCATAAAAATTGCCCTCATGTACTTGACAAAAGGGCAAATGTGTGATATAATACGGATGCTTAGAATATCAACCCTCTAAGCGTGCACATGGGTTAGGCGGGCATATAGGGCGCTCTGGATTGCGCGTATTCACCTAAAGTCCGCCCGATTCCATCAGGCCGTGGATGGCTCCGGCAGCTGTTTTTCGGGCCGAAATGCATCCCGATGTTGCGCGCATGAAGCGGATTTCGCGCCGCGATTTCATGGAACGGATGCTCATATGTATACGCCTCGACCGCCATTGCCGCCGGTGTGTTCAGCTCCGCCCGGCTCGACCATTCCCCGCGTTCATTACGCCGGAAAATCACCGTGCCACGCCCATATTTGTCCCTCACGGCAAAGGACACAAACAGCCCGTGTGAATCGGTGCCAAAGAAAACGCCCGGATGAAGCGTGAATTTCTGCCACTGTTCACGCGCCGTCGCGATGTGCATAGTACAGCCGGGAATTGTTGATACGTTCATTGTCTTTTTCATTATGTTCACTCACTTTCATTTTCATCAGAGGACAACGCCTCTATAGATCGCGCGTTCAAACCCGGCTCATATGCCCGTTCAAAGGCGCGCTCTATACAAGCGCTGTGCAAATTTGGTCAAAAAATACCGGATTCACTCCGGCGATTTGAGGCCAAAAAATACAGGCCAGCGATTGCCAGCCTGTACCATTCTGGATTGGGTTATTTTGCCGCGCTTTCCCCGGTTTTCACCGGGGATTTTGCCGCTTTTTTATCCGCTCGTTTTTCAGCCGCCGCAGCCGCTTTCGCTTCTGCTTTTGCCGCCGCTTCCACCGCTTGCGCGAGGGATTCATCAGAAATGCGCGTTAGCTTCTTGTTTTGGAAACGCAATGACGCAATCAAACACAATGCACGATACGCCGCGCCCGCCTTAATGGAACGCGCTTCAATTTCGCCCGTCGTGCGGTTCACGTTGACGTTCAACGCCGCAAAGATGGACGCCGCAATGGATGCTTCAGATTCTGATGGTTCGGATTGCCGTTCTTGAAGCTTATCATTGCTGAACATCCGCAACGCGGATCCCAGCGCAATTTTCGCCTCTGCAAGAGACGAGCGCGCAAAAACTCCGACCAGCTGCGCCGCCGCTTTTTTCGCGTTAGCCGCGCAAACCGGATTTGTCCAGCAATCCGCGTCCGGAGCCTTAAAGCGGTATCCGGTATACTGATATCCGGCTATAGCTCCATCTTCTGCAAGGACGGTTTTCCAGCCGTGAACGGCAGGATTGACAAGCGCGTTATAAAGCGCGGAATGGCTATTCTTTGCTTCCCGCGCGGTAAAAATGCCCACGTTGGACGCGTTTTTTTCTTCTTGCGTGTAGATTTTACCAATAACAAAGTTTTCCATGAGAAAAGCTCCCTTCTGCCGGATTTTCCCGGCGATAAAATAATATATGTAACCCGGCCATTTGCCGGTAGTTACCATGGTTTAGGTATAATTTCCCTATGGAATTTCCCTTCAATTTCGGGTTTACCATGGGAATATGCAAGTCTTTTCGCGTCCGCTTTCGCGCGGTTTGACCCGGCACGACGGTATGACCCGCCTACAACGCTACTAAGTGTCAAGATTTGTCAAAGTACAGTTACCATAAAATGGAGGAATGACGATGAAACCATCAGAGGCAATCCGGCAAATTATGGCGATTGAGGGAATACGCCCGTTCGAGCTTGCACAAGCTTTGCACGTAACAAATCAATCTGTAAACAGTTTGTTAACGTCTCCGCGTATCAGCGCGTTACATCTTGCGGACGTCGTCGCGGCCATGGGATACCAGCTTGTGATCGTACCGGATACCGCAGATATACCGCTTGACGCTTTCCCTATCGGATAAGACGCTTGCCTTATCGTGCTTATAGTATATCATATGTCTTATCCTTTGTCAAGGGGTTTTCGCAAAATTTTTTCGATTTTTTGCGACTTTTCGAGCGGCTGACCTTTTCCGCCCGTCGTACCTGGTAAAGCTGCGCCCGCGTGTGCTGTCCGTCTGCCCGTCCGGCTTTCGGCGCTTGTGCGGCGCGTCTCTTTTCGAGTACATCCATAGTATATCACATGACACGTCATATGTCAAGTGTTTTTTGCAAAAAAATAAAAGAAAGTTTATACAGTCCTGCCGTTACCTGTTTGCCGCGATAGGCTGCAATTTTGGTCATGAGCTGCCATTTTCAGGGACGGATTTTATGCATAAAAAGCGGTTTTATACATTTTTCTTGTATGTTTATGCAGAAAAATCTTTTATTGGGAGTGTTGGGAAGGTTTGCCGGTTGTGCTGGTCAGTGTGTAGCCGGATATAGATATTGATTGTTATATATGTATGGCGGTATGTGTGGATAGTTGTGTGCATGGATATGTGTATATGTGTATACAATTCTGTTTGATACGTGTATACGTATTCTGTCAATTTTCTGTTGCGTTTTGCACGTTTTCCACATATTTTTCAACATTTTTGTCCTGCGATGTACTACTTTTGGCGCAAAATTGGGGGTTTTTGCCGTTTTTCCTACCGATCGGTAGGCACTTTTTTGAAAAAATTAACACTTTTTTTAGAAAGTGTTAGAATCACGCACATTTTTTGGTAGTATGGGGGCGTATTTTCATTTTTGGCGTGAATTTGACTTTTCCGCTGTCCTGGTACCTGATCCCCACAACCCATCGAATCCGAAATCCAAACAGCCCCAAAAACCTCCTACGTCCCAACCAAGACACCCAAAATCCAGCCCATATCCACTACAATCCGGCCCAAACAGCCCCACAATCCAGCTCGATACCCAGTCCACAGCTGCCCAGTACTGGCCCGACAGTTCAGGACATATATACCCCAAACACACTGGATCCACCAGCCAAATAGTCCAATCATCCTACTTCCACTGGTACCACCAATACAACCACAACATACAGTGTACAGCATTCTAAGCAATACGACATATAAGGGCATCCCATTTCAGGACACCCTTTTGTTATACCCCCAATTCATGTATCTATCCGTCTGTTCCCCACTTCTGGGAAAAGGGGCGGTATTTTCATTTGCACACAAAAAGGTACTCTTCCCTATCCCATACACTCACTGATATAATCATCCATCAATCAGTCATCCATCCATTTACTCATTGATACACCCATCTACTCATTAATCTATTCACTGATCTACACATTCATCTACTCATCTCATCATCTGTCTGTTTCATTGATTGATCTCGCGCAGCGCAATATTATTTGTGTTTGTGACGAGTGTTCGATAGAACGCGAGTTGCAAACACAATCGGTTTTTCTGCTGTCCGCCTCTCTATCCTCTCCATGTTGCGCATTCCATTCCGCCCATTATGCAACAAAATGTTGCGCATTTTTTCATCCCAGACTGATACAATCGTCCAATTTTACTTTTTCTCCACCACGAATATTGTCCATTCATTTTCTTCAAAATGTCAAGATTTTGATATTTTTTATGCCTCCAAAACACTCATTTTTTCTGACCTCTCACTTTTCAAAAACACCTAATGAACGGTTCCTATGTATCCCCCATCTTTTTGGTCTGGTCAATGGATGTAATTTCTGCCCCGCGCACGCATCCTGATCCGCACTGTGTTCGTCCCGGCATAATATTCAGCCCCACGTATTGTTCTGTCAATGTTATCCAATTCACTGCTTCTGTTTTTGTCTTTTTATGCCATCATGTGTCGCTGTCTTGCTCTCTGCCTCTCGTGTCCGCACGTCTCCACGCGTCCATCGCGCGTCGCGCAGCGACAATTGAGTGAATGTTATGACGAGTATCCGTAGGATACGAGTTATAACGTTCACGTAGGTTATTATCCTGTCATTGCTTATGTCACTTATTGCATAATGTCACATCAAATGTTAATGTACATTCAGTGTTGTATTATGCTTCAAATGTGATTATATTTCACTCTTATAACACAACATCTTGTATTATGCTTTTATTTATACACATTCTCTTGTATTATTCATGTGTTATTATACTCAAAGCTGTATGTAATAACTTACTTAACATACACATGAAAGAATAGTAATGACAATATATCACAACACATGAAAGTAAAGTTAGTAATGAGAAGGTAAGCAAATAGAAATGTTATGTATACTTACTTAAAAGAATTGGGTTACTTAATAGCAGAGAATATTACTTACACATGAAAGGATAGTGAATGTATGGTAAGGATACTTAATAGCAGAGAATAATAGTTAGTAATTATAATCTTACTCATACAATCAAAGAAAAAAGAGAGAGAAAAAGAAGAAAGAAATAAAGAGAAAATATATAAAAGAGAAAGCAAGAAAGACGAAAAAGAGAGAGAACAAAGAAATGAACCACCGTTATACCATTACGCGCGGCGCGCATATGCCGGGCGCGTAGGTGTGCGCTCCATTGGCGGCGGGATGACCTTGGCGGGGCAAAATTGGCTCAAAACGGCGGCTGCTATATTCGGGCCGAACAATATGCCTCGTTTACGCCCTGTGCAGAGTGAGAAAAACGATCAAAAAACGGCGGTTCGGTGGCAGGGCGAATAATTTGACGTCCGGGTCAAAAAGTCGGCTTTTTTCTTCGATTTTTCCTTGTCCACAGTACGCGCGTGGCGGCGCGGGTTTAAGGGTACGGTTTGAAACAGCGTGGCACACATCTGCACCACGATTTTTGTACCAAAACACAATCCAACTTCCAGCGCGCTAAACATACCTCATTTTATCCTGGCTGCACAGTACAAAATCGAAGCAAATTCCAGACTTTATGGCTGAGTCGAGTAATTTGACGTCCTGAAAATTTGCGCGGCTTTTTGGTCGGTTTTCTCCCTGTCGTGAGTGAATAATCTGATATGCCCAAAAACGGGACATAAATGGGCATAAAAAGACCCGCCGACGGACTTCAGGGCGGGGGATTTTTGCGGATCTCGATTTTTCACTCAACCCGGGGGTGCTGCGCAAAAATTTTGAGACCACTTCCGGAAGACGAAAAATGTCTATTTTTTGATATTTTCAAATTTGAGATATATCTCAAAAACTGATACAATCGTCCAAAACGATGTCAACGGATTGTTGCAAGTTTTATGATTCTTTATCCGGATATCAAATGCGCAAGATAATTAAATTTGTGCAACGTGCTTCGTCTTGCTCAATTATTACACGATTGCACGATAAAAAATGCACTAACCCCTTGACATTCTCTGTCGGGTGTGGTACAATAGACGCAGTGGTACGGGCCACGTTAATTTTTCCGAAAGGAGCTGATAGATTGTCCTCTACAATTGAATCCCGTCCTCCGATCAAGAGAGATGAGCGCGAATTGTGCGTGAACTTCTTGGCGGGGGATTTTTCGGTTGGTGTTTACACTTCCATCGCTAAATGGGTCAATCGTATTGTTCAGCTGGCTGAGAAAGACGCACGGATTGTGTTGAAAAATGATCCGGCGCTGGGCTATATTGATGCTGAACTACCGATTGAGTATTTCACCCTCCGGAAACCACGGGAACTCTCCCCCGAACAGCGTACTATGGCTGCTGAACGATTGGCGGCACATCGAGCGTCAACAAAACAGGCCGGGTAACTGGCCTACATAGTGAGACGTTTTGTCTCGATACGTATAATACGTATTAGGACACCATGCACTTTGACATCTGAATAGCCACACGCATACACCTATATGGACGGGTCACTATGCAGGTGGCACTGTTCCGAGACTCAGACTTTGATCTGAGATGTAGGAACGGGTTTGTACTTCAAAAGTATAAATTTCGCACATAGTATACACCAAAATCCTCGATTTGTCAAGAGTTTTGGCGTAGAAAATTAAAATTTTAACCCTGATACGCCCGCGTAGGGTGAACTGCACCTATTTGGCGGGACAAAATGAAAGGATGTAATTGGAAAATGGCAGACAACAAACAGACTAATGAAGTTATGGATTTTCTGCGTGATTTGTTTGCACCAGATACGTTTGAGAATCCGGAATTCGGACGAATGAGAATTATTCGGGAAGGTAATAAATTTTTGTTTTGCGCAAAGGATGTTGCCGTGGCACTTGGATATAAAGATCCGACCAATGCAATTAAGGCACATTGTCGGCGGGTGGTAAAACACCACCTTCCTCATCCTCAGTCTCCGAACAAACAAGTTGAAGCAAATTTTATTCCAGAGGGTGATGTCTATCGCCTTATCACGCACAGTAAACTTCCGAACGCAGAGAAATTTGAGCATTGGGTATTTGATGAAATTGCTAAGATCGTCAAAACTACTGATAATATCAATGATAAGGAGCAATCAATTGTGCTATATAATAATGATACATTGAAAATTTTTGAGAATGAACAGTTTGGACAGATTCGAACTCTTATGATCGAAGATGAAATTTGGTTTGTGCTAAAAGATGTGTGCGAAGCGCTGGATATCGGCAGCCCGCATAAAGTAGCAGATAGACTTGATGAAGATGAGCGGAATCAGATTCCGGTCATCGACACGCTTGGACGGCAGCAGCTAACAACCATTATTAACGAAGCCGGGCTGTATAATGTTGTCCTCCGGTCTGACAAACCATCGGCAAAAGTGTTTAAGCGTTGGGTGACGCACGACGTTATTCCAACTATTCATCGGACTGGTTCATATAATCCTAAATCAAATGGTGCTGATTATAAAATTGTTTATGAACAGACTATGCAAACAATTCAGGATATGATGATGCCGGTCGTAGAATCCGTGAAGATACTGGCACCGATTGTAACCGATCTGACTCATCGAGTTGATAAGCTGGAACACACACATTATAATGTAGGCAGCACTACTGTACTTCCAAGTATTTCTGGAATGTCGGCCAAGGAGTGGTCAGATTATCAGATTCGGAACGTAAAGGTTATCGCATACAGTCAAGGTAAAACAGAAAAAGAGGTTCTGTCTTCTATCTATCGCGCAATGGAAGATCGGAACAAAGTGGTGTTGCGTGAACAGATTAAGAATGAATCGGGCAGTGTATTTGCGGCTGTTGGGCGAAATCATTCTTTGCGGTATATGTTTGACGAGGCGATGAACGCGAAACTGCAAGGGTATGGTTTGTCTCCAGCGCGTATCCCGATTCGAGACGGTCAATAATAATGTTAATTTTAGCCGGGCTTTTATAGCTCGGCTATTTTTATGCCCAAAATTAAAACCAACGCCCTGATTTAGGGCGGGTGAATTATTAGAAAGGATTTGAACTATGAACAAGAACAACAACAATGAGGCAATTAAAATTTTTGAAAACCCAGAATTTGGTCAAATTAGAGCTATCGTGCGTGATGGTGAGCCGTGGTTTATTGGTAAGGATGTGGCTTTGGCATTACAATATGCTGATACTTCTGATGCTATTAAGAAGCACGTCTCTAACGACGATAAGGTTTTACTCAAGCCCGGCGAAACGCCGACCTTGAAAATGTCGAATTTTGGTTCTTATTTTATTAACGAGTCTGGTCTATATACGTTGATTTTCGGTAGTAGACTTCCCAAAGCACAAGAATTCAAACATTGGGTAACTTCAGAAGTCCTGCCCTCTATCCGGAAGCATGGAGCTTATATGACCCCAGAAACTATTGAAAAAGTGCTTTTGAATCCAGACACAATTATCAGCCTTGCCACGGCGCTTAAAGAGGAACAACAGAAAACCGCAAAACTGACCGCTGAAAATGCAGAACTAAAACCAAAAGCTGATTTTGCTGATACGGTATCAAATTCGACCGGCGCGTTAAACATGAGTCAGATGGCCAAGCTGCTCCACAACAAACATATTGATATGGGACGGAATCGGCTGATGAATTTCCTGCGTAATGAAAAGATTTTGATGCAGGATAATCTCCCCTACCAGCAATATATTGAGCGCGGATATTTTAAGGTCATCGAATCGGTAGTTGGCAGTGAACAATATCCAATAACCAAAACTTCAACACTGGTACTTCCGGCTGGCCAGCAGTTCATTTTCAATCTGTTGGAAAAGCGGGGCGAGATCAGTGCATGACATAACGATTTTTGACGCTGCTCGATTTTGCGAGGCTCACGAATGCGCGGGTTGCCCATGTTTCTTGTGGCGAAACACGCCGCACCGAATCGCAAATTGTATGGTGACACGTGACCCGTCGAGTGCACAGCAATATATTTTATCTTGGTTGACAAAACAAAATACAAACAACTGACCGTACAAATTTTTGATGTGCGGTCTTTTTTATTATCTAAATGAGGTGAATTTATGCCAGAAATTACAATTGAAACCGTTCGGCAAATGAAATGCCGCCGGTGCAAATATTACGAAGATTGCCGGGGGCTGCGAGATCAGATCCGGTTGGAATGTGAGGAATTTAAGCGGTCAGCAAATCCACAAGCGCGATATTCTTCAGTTTGGAATGAAATGAGTTTTCGGAGATATGGCCGATGACAAAGCGGGAGTTAAAATTCTTCGGTTATGCACGAAATATGTCTCAATTATCCGATTTTAAGCGGATACATATCGGATGTGTAATTGTAGATGGTGGGCGTGTGGTATCCTCTGGGTTCAACACAACGAAAACCCATCCCTTGCAGAAGCGGTTCAATCGGTTCCGATTTCCGCCGGACGATCACGTACACAATGGAATGTTACACGCTGAGATGTCGGCTCTGATTCCGTTATTGGAATCTGGTGAAGATTTAGGACATGGCAAAATGTTTATTTCCAGATACGACGGTGAGAAGCGCGGGTTATGCCGCCCGTGCGCCGCTTGTATGGAAGCGATTCGACGGGCCGGACTACGGACGGTATATTACACGACTGCGGATGGCATGGTTCGAGAGGATTTGAATTGAATATGGAAGAACATATGGAACAACGTATGGAAGAAAATATGGAAAATCTGTTTGTGAATAGCGGGTCTTTTTTGTTGTTCAAAATTAAGGAGGATAAATAAAATGTCAGAATTCAAATATACGTCAGCAGATCTCAAAGAGATGCAAACATGGTCATTGGAACGGAAAATTCAAGTGACACAGACTCGTATTATTGAGTGGTATCAAAAATTTAACGGAAAAGTTTATGTATCATTCAGTGGCGGCAAGGATAGCACGGTGCTGTTGGATATCGCGCGCAGATTATATCCAGATATTCAAGCGGCATTTTGTGATACCGGATTGGAATATCCGGAAATCCGCGAATTCGTTAAAACCAAAGAGAATGTGGTGTGGTTGAAACCGAAGATGAGTTTTCGGAAGGTGATTGAAATTTATGGATATCCGTTAATTAGCAAAGAAGTGGCACAAAGAATTCATGAAGCCCGGTTGTGTCCAACGGGTTCTATATCTGCACGATTTGATCCGAATAGTGCGTACAATCTAAAATATAAACAACAGTATAGTATGGCTAAATGGAAATGGCTGAGAGACAGTGACGTACCGATCAGCCATTATTGTTGCGATGTAATGAAAAAACGACCGGCAAAGTCATTTGAAAAGGCAAGTGGTTTACATCCTATTGTTGCAACTATGGCAGTCGAAAGTCGTCTGCGCGCCACAAAATGGAAACAACATGGTTGCAATGCGTTTGATACTAAACGGCCAATTTCTCAGCCGATGTCGTTTTGGACGGAACAAGATGTTCTATTGTATGTTCATCGATATGATCTCCCCTATTGCTCTGTATATGGGAACATCGTCGAGGATGAAAAAGACCATTTGACAACGACGGGATGTGACAGAACTGGTTGCGTATTTTGTGGATTTGGTTGTCATTTGGAAAAAGAACCAAATCGTTTTCAGCGATTAAAGAAAACGCACCCTAAATTGTGGGAATATTGTATGAAGCCATGGTCTGAGGGGGGGCTTGGAATGCGTGAGGTACTGGAATACATTGGTGTAAAGGTTGAATAAGCGATATTATCAGTATGACTAGTATTGAATGACTGATGAAAAAATGACCCTAAATTCAACTGAAGGTCATTTGTGAACAATTGAAGAAACCAACAAATCAGCCGGGTATGAAAATACTCGGCTTTTTATTTTGGAAAGGAAGTCTATTATGAACGATATGAAAGTTTTTGAAAATCCGCAGTTTGGTAAGGTACGTACGATTCTAATTGGCGATAAGCCTTGGTTTGTTGCCAACGATGTTCTTAGAGTGCTTGAGATCAGCAATTCAAAAGACGCGTTGCGTACATTAGATGATGATGAGAAATCGGGGGTAGATATTATCGACCCCCATGGCAGAAGTCAAAAAACAAATTGTGTAAGCGAAGCTGGATTATATTCAATCATTCTTCGTAGTCGTAAACCGGAAGCAAAAGAGTTCAAGCGTTGGATTACTCATAACGTTATCCCTTCAATTCGTCAGTCTGGAATGTATATGACTCCGGCTGCGATTCAGAACATTTTAACTGATCCTGCAAATTTGCTTCAGATCGTAACTCAGTGGAAAGAGGAACATGACAAACGCCTGGAATTAGAGGGCCAGGTTCAAGTATTGGAACCGAAAGCAGAATATTGTGACAAAGTGCTCAAATCTGAGGATTTGTTTACAATTTCTCAAATTGCCGCCGACTTTGATATGACTGGCCGGGCGTTAAACAAATTTTTATATGAACAGCGGGTTCAGCACAGAGTTGGCAGACAATGGATTCTATACGCGGAACATCAAGGTAAAGGATATACGCAGAGTTATACATATGCGCTGCCGTCGGAGTGTGGTGAAAATCGGACTGCGATGTTAACCAAATGGACTCAGGCTGGGCGGAAATTCATTCGGGATCTTTTGGTTGAACAGAAAATCATTTGAGACATAATATTGGAAAGGATGTTGTAAAATGGCTCTTGACAAACAAGTTCATATCTATTCTGTTGACACTGGTGCATTTTATTATCCACATGAGCGGAAATTGCATTGGAAGCTGATTCAGACCAAAATCCGCAAGAATGCGGTAAAAGAGAAGTTAGACAAACTGTTGTCGGAAAAGGATCCCGAAAAGAAAGCCGCGAATGCAGATAAAATCGCGACGCTAACCCGATCTAAAAAGCATTTGAACAAGCAAGTCAAATACATCAAAGGTCAAATGTTACCTTTGTTTGAGCGGCGGGCGACAAATACAGAGAAACGGCAATTAGATCCATCGCAATTAGTGGAGAGGAATGTTGTTTCTCTTTTTTCATCTTTTCTGACGCGTACATTTAATGAGCCGATCAATTCTACAATTCCCAGTAAGGACTTGATTATCGTCAAAGTGTTTTATTTTGACATTTTGAAAGACTTGATCTATCACGGCTTTATGTGTGACGGCGAGGAATACATTTATCTGACCAGTTCTGCGGGACAAATCCGAACCAAAAAGTGTGTGTTCGTGAAAAAAGCGCTTTGGGAGCAATATGAAAAGACTATTATGTGCGGATTAACGCGGCAGAGCATCAACGAGCGCGGCGGCATGAATGTGAATAAGTTCCTGTCATATACCGCCCTTGCCAACAGTGCCACCGAGGAATGGACGGACTTTGACATCGACAAAACCATTGTTATTCCAGATTGTGAGTTTCCGGTTACTGGAACCGTGGATTTTATCGATGAGGTATCCTATGAAATTACGCGGCAAGAGATGCCGGTTGATATTAAACACACAGATGGATGTGGCATGATTCTCCCCTCTCTTTCAAAGAAAAATTTCATGGTGCGGCTTCCTTGGTGTAAAGGGCTTTTGGCTGTGTTTGATTTTCAGAAGTTCTTACGGAAAACGCCGGGCGCATCCTCGCGGATCAAAGATATTTATGGCGTCGAGCATGATATTCTGGCCGAAGATATTCAGGTGATTTTTACGAAGTCCCAATTTAAGACATGGGACCAGTATGAAAGCTGGGAACAATATCGGGAATACTTCAAAGAATATCATTGTATGGCCGGAAAATGTAATGAAGAAGAAGATCGGATTCCGTTTGCACAGATCAACTATCAGATGTTGCAGACATTGGCTGATATTACAGATGCTGAAAAGAAAACGATCATTGCGAAGTCTCTGACAAAGTTGAACAAACTCAAAACACTACAAGGGATGCGGGATGCATTTCGGATGGATCGGGATGAGGATAATTTGAGTAATTTTAAACGTGCACTGATGGCATATCCGGCGTTACTTCGCGATTCATACACGAAACAGACGATTTCAAATATCAAGAAAAGTCTCGTGAAGCAATATCGTGGCGGGCGTTTGGAAGTACGTGGGAAATTTATGTTCCTGATTCCAGATTTGTACGCAATGTGTGAGTATTGGTTTTGCGGCGATAGTGCGCCGGAAGGGCTGCTACATAATGATGAAGTGTCCTGCCGATTATTTGCGTCGTCACCAAAGCTCGATGTGCTACGTAGTCCGCATCTATATATGGAACATTTCGTATCGCCAAATGTTGCGACAAGGCCGGAAATCAAAGAGTGGTTTATTACGGACGGTATATATACCAGTTCACATAGTTTGATTTCCAAAGTTCTCCAGTTCGATGTTGACGGTGACAGGGCTTTGGTAATCGCAGACCCGACCATTATTTCAGTGGCGGAACGCAATGCACAAGATATTGTTCCACTGTTTTATAATATGAAGAAAGCAGCTCCTGTTCATATTGATGGGGCTGCTATTTTTAATGGACTACAAGCAGCATATTCGGGGGGCAACATTGGCGTGATTAGCAACAACATCTCTAAGATCTGGAATGCGCCAGATTTTCATGAGCGCCGAGACGAGTATATGAAGTGCATTAAGTGGTTGGTAATGGAAAACAATTTTGTGATTCGTGATTGAGTCACCTTTCGCGGTAACGCGTCTGCAAAAACTGGTGAACCTATAAATGTAGGGTGTCATTCTAACTTTGTTGGAACCGTAGGAAATGACGGTTTGTGGAATGGCTAACCGGGGATTCTGTGTCGAAAGATATGATAATCCGGTGGTAAGCGGCATATGCTGAAACTCAAACGACTATCCGCAAGGAGTAGTTTTCAGGTGAAATTCCTGATTACGAAGTGCCAGTCCCCTTGTGTTTTACAAGGGTGAAGATATAGTCTATGCCCCTAATAAATATCGGGAAACCGAGGGTATCACAGAGACTTCGCCAAAACCCTCTTCAAAGTCACGCGTCCTGAATCGGTGGACGCAATTATTAAAAAATCGATCAAAGGTCGTGTCCCTCATTTCTTTATGTATGCCAAAGACAAAAAAGAAGAACAGGTGGAACCGATCAATGATTCGTTTGTAAACCGTCTCGAAAATATGATACCGGACTTTGTGTTGCGCTTTTCAACATCGACATATGGAACGATGAGTCCTGACGAAATGATGCAAAATCCGGATATTTCGGTGGATATGCGGCTGGTGTCCGCGTATCGGCTACTCAATGCGGGATTCCGAAATCGGATTCAATCCGAAGATCGGTATTCCAACAACAGCCAATATATTGTAGCACAGTGCAAAGAGCGACTGAGTTCGTTTGGTTACTCGGATGATGACATTACGGATATGTTGGTGCGCGCATTGTATTTTGATACTGACAGCCAGTGCAAGGATTTGTTGTGGACCGCGTACGGTGACGTACTGCTGCGGCATATTCAAACGAATTTGGCTGGCAAACAAAATATCTGCACAAATTGTGGGCAACATTTTGAAGATTCGGATGCTCCGGAAACGCTGTGCAGGGCGTGTCGAAAGAAGAGCCGGTCTGGTCGTGGGCTGTACGATTATATTCGGTATCGCTATGTTGGCTGTTGCGATTGCGGCGTGGTTATGAAGCTGCCCGCCACAAATCACAAGACTTATCGGTGCGAAAAGTGTCAGAAAGAGTATCGTAAAAAGTACAAGGCGGCGATGCAAGCAGCGTATCGTGAGCGTCGAAAACAGCGCGTGGACAAATCAAATCCCTAAATAAAAGCCTCAAAAGTGGCTTTGTACTGCGCTATTTTTGCGGTTTGAAAATGCGTTTTCGGGGTTTCAGACGACAAGATGAAGACAATTCAAAATTTTTCACGTACGAATTGTCGCGTTCGGCGGGGCGGCAGAGGATTGCTCCGCCAAATATATTTGAAAGGACTGAAAGCAATTGATTTATGCCGATAATGCGGCATCCACCTGTCTGACGCAGCCTGTGTTTGATGCAATGATTCCGTGGTTGACAGAACAATACGGAAATCCATCATCTCAGCACAGTATGGGGCAAGCTGCGAAGGAAGCAATTGAAAACGCACGGAAAACAATCGCCGATATTTTCAACTGTAAGCCCACCAGCATCATTTTTACTTCCGGTGCAACCGAGGCAAACTATCTGGGCATCGTGGGTTCATTCCGGAACCTAAAACCAGAGAATCGTCAGAGGTTCAACGTGATTGTGTCGGAAATTGAACATGATTCTGTTATGAAGCCGATCAAAAAACTTGAAGGGTATGGATATCATGTTGATATGTGTCCGACGTTTCGGGATGGTACAGTGAATACAGAATGGTTCAAAAATTCAAGTTATCGAGGCAGAACTAAACTGTTGTCTGTGATGGCTGCAAATAATGAGGTTGGTACAGTACAGCCTATTCCGCTGCTTTCTCAGATTTGTGGACGGCGAGACATCATGTTCCACTGTGACGCGACTCAGGCTATTGGACACACTGCCGATTTTACGTTGATTCCAAAGTATGTAGATCTGATGACAGCATCTGCACATAAATTCCATGGGCCGAAAGGTGTTGGATTTTTGTATGTGGCAAATCCAACTTGGATCACTTCGGTGATCGGTCCGGGTTCACAGGAATTCGGAAAACGTCCCGGCACTGAAAATGTGGCCGGAATTGTTGGTATGGCGGCAGCGTTGCAAGATACCGTAGATAATTTGGACGATAATATCACGGAGATTAACCGATTAACTCAATTGTTGAAAGAAGATATTCAGCAAGAAGTACCGGAAGCCGTATTCAATGGCTCGGAGCGAAATCACTTACCCGGACTGGTCAGTGTAACAATTCCCGGCGTGAGCGCTGAGAGTATTGTGCTGATGCTTGATAATTTCGGCATTTGTATTTCTTCCGGATCTGCGTGCCACGCGGCGGACAAATCTACACGCGTGCTGCAAGCGGTTGGTCTGACAGAAGACGAGGCACGTTCTACGATTCGTATTTCGATCAATGAAATGAATACGCGGGACGAAGTAAAAACGATTGCAAAGCAGCTGGGCGCGTGTGTGTCTGTGCTGCGGATGAAACGATAAGGGGATTGTAAATTGAAGTTAATTACAAAGGATCAAATGATGTACATTAAGGCTCATACGGTTGAGCCATATATTACGATTGTCAATAAGCGCGGCGGTGCAAAACGCAAGCGTCGCTATGTAGCAATGACCAGTGAAGTGTGTCGGGCGCTTCGGATGTATGAAGCAGAACACGCAGTACAGGTTATTGAGCGACACGGTTAAGCTGTTCGACTGAAAGACACGAATGGTGGGGTATGCTCCCACCGCTTTCTTTTGATATATTCGGATGGAGGTCCAGACGGGCCTCTTTTTATTTTTCAATTTAGAAAGGATGTTATATCATGTCAGATCAGATGGAAGTTTTTAAGAATGAACAGTTTGGTGAAATTAGAACGGTTATGGTTGACAACGAACCATGGTTTGTTGGTCGAGACGTTGCGGTTGCATTGGGATATACCGACATTAGTCATACCATTGTCGATCATGTACAACCAGACGATCGAGTTAATTCAAAAACTCAGGGTCAATTTGACCCCGAGTTTGGTCAGCGAGGAACTTGGTTGATTAATGAATCAGGTCTGTATTCTTTGATTTTGGGCAGCAAACTGTCTACCGCAAAAGAGTTTAAACATTGGATCACATCTGAAGTTCTTCCCACTATCCGGAAAACCGGTGGTTATGTCGCAAATGACAAATTATTTATCGATACTTATCTGCCGGGTGCAAATCAACAGACAGTCATGTTATTTGAAGCGATTTTGGGACAAGTTCGGAACCTGAATACTGAGAAAGCAAAATTGATGGCCGACAATGAAGAAATGAAACCTAAGGCGCAGTTTGCGGACAAAATTTGTAAATCCCACGATAATATTCTGCTCCGCGCAATGGCAAAGCTACTGTGTGATGAAGGATTCAATATCGGCGAGAAGCGGATCTTTTCATTACTCCGTGATAAAAAGGTGCTGATGAAAAACAACGAACCGTATCAGACGTATATTGATCGCGGTTACTTCGTGGTTGATGAATACTCGTATGAAACTCCATATGGCACCAGACTGGGCCATACAACGAAAATCACGCCAGCCGGGCAGGTTTGGCTCGTAAATAAATGTGCAGAATGGCACGTTGAGAAAGGACTGTAAGTTATGATTACCAACAATATGTGTGATAAATGCAGTAAGGCCGAGGTTTGCAAGATCGCAGACATTTTGGCGAAATTCAGTGCAGAGGCAAAGAAACCGCTTGGCGTAGACATTGAGATGATCGCGTGTCAGAACTGTGAGGTTAAGGATGCGGAATGATCTGGATGAATATGTTTTAAGTCAGGGGCTAAATAAAGAACCGCTGACGACGTGGAATACTTTGGCATCTGAAACAAATGAAAAATACGGAACGACGTTTACCGGTGAAACACTGCGACGGCGTTTCCGGACACTGCGGGATAATGCGAATCGTACTGATGTGAAATGCGAACAGAATGTGGTTCAGGTAAATATGAACCGTGATGGCAGCTTTACCAGTGAGCGCATTATTGCAGCTGACGAATCGAAGTTTTGCGACGCGAATTTCCTGTTGGAACAGCATGGGTATGATCCGGCCAAATTTGAGCTGGTGTCTGCCCAAAGTTCCAAATGGGATGTGGGTGATACAAAGCGGTATGCCAGTAAAATTGTGGCGAGGCTGAAAACCAGCACGGTTCCAACGATTCGGGATATAGAGCGGATGTTTGAGGCAATTTCACAGACGAGTGAATCAGGAGTCATCCAAGAAGTGACACCTAAGACGGATGCAAATGGTTATACCATGGTGCTTCCGATTTCTGATTTGCACCTTGGAATGTTGTCTCCGCGTTATGATCTGAATAAAGCGACAGCGACATATCGCAAGATGGTTGATGAAGCCATTCACGCTGCGCAGACACTTTCTACATCTCGCATTGTCTTTATTATCGGCGGCGACGTTATTAACTGTGATAATTTGTCTGGGACGACAACAAAAGGTACACCGCAGGACAATGCAGCGGATTTCCATACGATTATGGAAACGGCGTATCGGGCAACGGTTGACGCACTGTATCGACTGGCCGCGCTGGCTCCGGTGGATGTAATTTGTGTGCCGGGCAACCACGATAAAACGGCTAGTGTGTACTTGTTCAATTTCTGCCGCGCGTGGTTCCGCAATTATAAGTCGATGACTTGGAAAATGGCGGAAAATGGACGTGCCTATCAGGTGGTAGGCAAAACCCTGTTGTGCTTTGCGCATGATGCCAATGAAAAGGTAATTAGCCGATTGATTGCGGATGAGCAGCGGGACGTGTGGGGCAAAGTGACTTCAACGGAGGTATTTTTGCAGCACACGCATTCTGAGGTAGATACCAAAGATGATTATCATGTGCGGATTCATCGACTCCCGGCGGCGTGTGAGACTTCAAGATGGGCGGCAGAACAGGGATATATGGCACGCCCACAATGCAAGGTATTTTGGTTTGATGACTGTGGCTTATGCTACGTTCATTATATTAGTCCCTAACATTGGGACAGTTTATAGATCTTAACGGCCTCTTTCATAAGTAAAAGCACACTCGTTAAGACGTTGAAAGCTGCGAAGTCCGGCAGTTTGCGGAAGACGATTGCGGGAGTGATTATCCGTGAAAGACTTCTATTTTCAGGCAAGACTTTACAGGACGGTATCGGATGCCCAATCACCATGTGATGCCGTTCTGGCCAATGATCGTGCTGCGGAAACTTGCGAAGCCCGTGGCCCAGTGTGTGGATAACACTTAAAAGAAATTCCAATGGGTAGATCCGGTGTGCAGGTGGAACACCGTAAAAAGAAACCACCAATTTGCTGGTCTAATTCAATTGGTAGAAGTGTAGTCCTGTAAACTACTCGTTATAGGTTCGATCCCTATGACCAGCTCCAGATATGGGTGAATGGCGAAATTGGCAGACGCGCAAGACTCAAAATCTTGTGACAGAAATGTTATGAGGGTTCGATTCCCTCTTTACCCACCACAGCCGCATAACTTTGTCCTTTCTTATGCGGCAACCACGGAATTCTCATTTTCAAAGATTTCCATTTTGACTTCCTTTCAAAAAATGACAGCCGGGAAAGACCGGCAACTTGGCGGAGTGGAGCAGCGGTAGCTCGGCGGGTTCATATCCCGAAGGTCGTTGGTTCAAATCCAACCTCCGCAACCATACCCGTGAAAGCGGGAATATTAAATTTTATTTTTAGGAGTGAATTACTTTGAGTAAAGCAAAACGTGTAGTATCCAGAGGATACGTCACGGGCGGACAGTTGGCGCAGATGATGCGTGATTATAATGGCCGTCCGTTGAATGAAAACAAGGCATTTTTGAAAGACGTGATTGACGCGTTCAAACAGGCGCTGTGTGACGGCAAAGAGATTCGGATTCCTGGCTTTGGTGTTTGGGATATTCGTGAATATCCGCAGACCAATATGGACTTTGTACGCAAACACGTAAAAGACGAAGCGAATATTCGCGACAGTTATTACAGTGTGAAATTCACAACGGGGCATCAGTTCCGAACAAATTTCAAGAAAGCCATGGATGAAATCATGAGCAAGCCAGAAGAATAATCATAAGGGCGGTGATTGAATGGCTAAAGTGGCAACCATGCCCGGCACAAAAACGTTTGATGAACGGAGATATCGGTGTACTTGTTGTGGCCGTGAATATCGCAGCCCTATGGGAAATTTTTATAAGGCGGAATACAGTTTAGGAAATACGGCGAACGAGCATTATGCGCCGATTTGCATTGATTGTATTAACCGGATTTACAATGACACATACCGACAGCTTGGTTCAGATCGGCTGGCGTGCATTATGGTGTGTTATTTGATGGATGTTCCGTTTATGCAACTGGTTTTTGATGAGGCGGTTAATGCAGAAAGCGGTTTTAAACTGGATTCTTATATGCGGTTGATTTGTTATAAAAAGTACGCAAATAAGAATTTTTCCTATTCCATTCTTAATAACGAGTTAAATGCGGATAATCAGGATTTACATGAAGAACAAGAGAAACAATGGACCGAGACAGAATTAAAGAATAAGGTTACAGTTGTTGAAATTCTTGGATATGATCCATTTCCGGGTTATGACAATGAAAGCCGCAGATACCTCTTTAATGAGATGGTGAAGTATTTGGACGATGATAGTTTGGAAGACCCGTATAAGCTGTCTCAGATTGTTCAGCTGGTAAATAATAACAATCAGATTCGCCAATACGACCAATTGTTAAACCGCCTCTCACCCACGCAGTCAACAGACATTGATCGAATCAAAGACTTGACCGATATGAAAAATAAGTTGGTGGTCAACAATGATAAAATTGCCAAGGAGAACGCGATTTCTGCAAAAAATCGAAAGTCTCAGGGCGGCGGAAAAAATACGCTGACCGGTTTGATGGTGACTTTGCGTGATAAAGGATTCTCGCGGATTGAAGCCAATTATTACGATCAGTTGCAATCCAAAGGTACGCAGTGGGCCATTGATATGTCCATGCGGGCGATTCGGGAAAATACGTTCTTTGATGAAAACGATGCAAAAGAAGTATTTGAAACACAGCGCACAATGATTCAGGACCAGCAAAGTCAACTGAATGAGTTAATGGAAAAGAATCGGCTGCTGTTGTTGGAAAATAGTGAGTTGCAGCGAAAATTAGAGGACGGTGATGCCGTTGGCTAAACCAATTATGACCGAAGCCAAGCGCAAGATGTATGAGTTAGACACAGAATCCATCAATTTTTATCGGCGGAATCCGTGTATTGCGTCGGAAGATCTGCTCGGCATTCAGTTGTTGGATTCACAGAAGTACATTTTGGAAGAAACATGGAATGCTTCACATTCGGTGTGGGTATGCTCCCGAAACTTCGGTAAGAGTTTTTTAGGGGCTGTTTTCATGATTTTGAAAACCATTTTGTACCCCAATCAGGCGATTTACATTATCTCATCGGTTGGTGATCAAGCTAAAGAGACATTCAATAAGATCGAGGAAATCATACTGCGGGCCGGTAAGACGGCAGCTTCAATTGAGTCTTTGAAAGACATCGCAGAGAATGAGGTCGCGCGGGATAACCAACGTGATGGTTTCTCTCATGCAATGAATGGATACAAGGTCGCATTTTGGAACGGGTCAGAGATATTCACGTTAAACTCGAATCCCGACTCAGCAAGAAGTAAACACAATAAGTTGCTCAACGTTTGCTTCGCCGATCAGAAATGGTCGGTTAATTTTTATAAACGAGGAAGAAATCTGGGAAGCTGAGATGCTAATCAGAGTGGAAGGCCGCTGTAAAAAGGCAGTCACACGCAACGCGTAGCAAGTGAACCCTTCATGGAATATAATCTTGCCAAGAGTCCTCGTCCCTGACCAAGTAAAGTTGAAGGTGAAAAGGTACGCTGAACTTATAGGAATAATAACTATAAGAAATTCTGGATAAAAAGCCAGAATGATAACATTTGAGACGAGCAACTTTGGTATTTTTCGATGAAGCGGCATTTTGTTCAGATGAGTTAATTACGGTCTGCGAAGCGTTTGCTTCCCAGAATATGGATTTTAAGACATCAACAGAAGAAGGGTTCAATATTGATGCCAAACCACGACAAATTCCAACGCAGCTGGTATACGCGTCTTCGCAGGATGAAATGAGTAAACTGTTTTATAAGCATTACAAGGATTTTGCGAAGAAGATGATTGCCGGTGATCGGCGATATTTTGTTTGTGATATGACGTGCGATGTAGCACTGCACACATATATGAAAGGTCGTCCCTATCGACCTTTGCTGACCCAGAGTAAAATTGATGCGGCGATTAAAGCCAACCGTGCAAAGGGACTGCGGGAATATTACAACAAACCGACAATGGACGGGGGCGCTTCTCAGATTGTTAAATGGGCAACGATTCGGCGTAATGAACGAACTTTGATACCCATGCTGCGGGGCAATGGACAAGATAAATTTGCGTTAGCGTTTGACCCTGCGCGTGTGGGAGATAACTCTATTGTGTCTGCAATGCGAATATATGAGGATCCCCAGATGGGATTGTGCGGAGATATTGTGAATTGTTTCAATATGGTCGATCAAGCTAATCAGCTGAAATATAAGCTGGATTCCAATCGTCAGATTGAAATTTTGCGCAATATGATTCTCCAATATAACGGCGACGCGCCCGATTACGAATTTGTAGATTCTATTTCAATTGATCTGGGTTCTGGCGGCGGCGGTATGTCTACATATGCGGACGCATTGCTCAATAACTGGACAGATGTGCAAGGACGTGAACATCGCGGCTTGATTGATAATGAATGCGATGCTTATTTTGGGTATTCGGACAGATATCCGGACGCAATGAACAAGCTGATTCTTTTGTCCCCGAAAAAATGGCGCAAACAGATGGTCGAAGAATTCATCGAACTGATGGAACTTGGCGTGATCCGTTTTCCGAGCGAATGGGACGGTAAGGAAATTCTTTCGTTTTATGAAACAACCGATTCCGGCGAAGAAAAGCGGCACGTGTATGAGTTGTCACTGGAAGAACAAATGACTTTGGCCAGCATTGATGTGATGAAAAACGAGATTACATCGATTCACAAAACAACAAATCCGGAAAAGACAAGTGTCACATATGCCTTGTCCAAAGAGAAAGAGCATATGATGCACGACGACCGGTTTTATACAGCAATTATGTTGGCTCATCGGTTATTCGAGCTGCGGCGCGGTAAATCTGTGCGATCGGCTGGATATGAAACAAATGAGCAAATCCCAAATTGTGTTTCAACATTTGATTGGTAAGTAGGTGGTGAACATGAATGATGATTCTGCGTTGATTGGCACTCCTGATAACGATACAGTTATCATTACTAGTGAGGAAAAATTTAACGACGAATATGAACGACGGCTAACGGCAACATATAGCCCGGACAATGCGCGGTACAGCGCGATTTTGGGTGATGATTCAACATCTTCTGATATTACTTTATCTTGGGTGTCGGAACACAGTTCTGGACCACAGAGTGATAAACAGAAAATTTTGGATATCAACTCATATGTAATGCGATACATTAATATGGACGATATTTTGGGTATGGTGGTTCAGTCTATTCAGAATAACATCAATACCGAGATTCGCCATTCGTATCGCAACTTTGGAGATCAAAGAAACAAGACCAAATCTTTGGATAAAGCACGAAAAATTATCGACGAATTTGATGAACAGATCGATGTGAAACGCTTTATCTGTGAGGCGATCATTACTGCGTATATTGAAGGAAACTATTGTGCTTGCTTGCGCGGTTCGACGGAGAATTACCACGTTGATCAATTACCGTTGAGTATTGTCGAGAATAGCGGATATGAGATCGATGGCAACCCGATTCTGGTTATTGATATGGCCAAGCTGAAAGAGAAAATCGGGACAAACTCTTATAAGAAGCGCGACGGTACGTCATTGTTCTTCAATAATACAGAGGAATTAATTCAAAATAATTACCGACCCGAAGTACTGGAAGCCTATCAGGCCAACGATAACTATGCGAAGATCGATCCGCAGTACAGTGGTATGGTTCGTGTGAATAATTTCGGTCGAAAATACGGGCTGACTCCCCTGTTTCGCGCGCTGGATCCTATGCTGATGTTGATTCAGTATCAGAACGCAGACGCAGTAACCGCGAAATCGCGGGCAAAAAAGATTATTCACCAGAAAATGCGCGAAAAACTGCTTGGTACAGACGGGACGCGTAAAGCATACACGGAAATGAAACTGGCACATGAGCAGTTGATGAGCGCTTGGAAACAGAAAACAGTAGTAGTGACAACACCGCCAACAGTGGAATCCATTTCATATGTTGAGCCAAAAACCGAAGATATTGCGGTTGAAAAGGTTGCAATGTATCGGAACAAGATCTTGTCTTCTCTTGGCGTATCGTTTTTGGCGAACGACAACAGTCAGGCAGCCAGTACATCTTCGCTGAATCTGAAACAGTTGATGAAGTGTATTAACCGGATCAGCGAACAAGTGGAAACGATTTTGGAGCGGTTTTATCGTATAGTGTTGGAAGAAAATCATCTGGGGCCGGAGTTTGTGCCGGAAGTAGATATTATCGATGCCGAAATGATGGAAACGTCCATGAAGATGGAAATGGCGCGGTTGCTATATACTACATTTGGTTGCTCCCGCGATACGACATTCCGTATTTTGGGGTTGCGTGCTGAGGATGAAAAAGCCAAACGTGAATTGGAAAACAACGATGACTATGATGACGTGTTTACGCCGCATATTACATCGTACACTACGAGCGGTAACGGCGGCGGATCCGGCGGTGGTAATGGCAATTCTGGCGTCTCAGGCGGTAACGGTGGCTCTGGTGATAAAGTGACTGAAAAACAGGACACACAAACCCAAGAAACTGATTTGGACAAGCAAGCGAAGAAAGAGTACGATCAACAGTACAACGAGAATAAGCGTGCTCTTGAATGATGATTTGAAAGTCGCGAATGCGGTTTTTAGATATAAATGATGTTCAAGGAGGTGAAAGAGTTTGGACGATAAGATTTTGTTTTTTAGCACCCAAACACAGGTTTCCGAATCGAAGAATTATCTGGATTTGGTAGACCGTGTGTGTTATTATGATGCGCCGAATTTGAACGGCGTGCAGCTGCCGTCTGAAAATGCGGAACAATATGCAGAGACGCTTGTCAATATGCCAATTGTGGCAAAATGCGTGTTTACAAAGGACGGTAAATCGACGTTTAAGGGACATGAATACTATCAAGATGCTGACGGTGATTGGGCAGCGGACACCAGTCCGATTGGCACCCATGTATCCGTTGAGATCAAACCGGATCATGTAATGATTGACGGAGAAGATAAAGTGCTGCCGTGTTTGTTTGCAAAACAGCGCATCTGGAAGCGAAATAAAAATGTTGTAGCTGCGGTCAAGCGTCTGTTTAGCGAGGGACGATTGTTTAATTCGTGGGAATTGGTTTCAAACAAGTATGAATTCGACGATGGGATTAAAATTCTGAAAGAGTATGAATTCATCGGAAACGCATTTCTGGGCGAAGACAATCCACCCGCTTATCCGGGCGCACAAGTTTTATCTGTTTCTTCGATGAACGAAGCGCGGATGCTTGTGGCTGAAGCAATGATTCAAGATAAAATTTGCAAAGGTGGTGACAACAAGATGAATAATGAACAGCATGAAACTGTAATTAGCGAAGCGACGGAAGAAACTCAGAATCCGGTAGTGGAATCTACGGACACGGAGAATTCGGAAGTTTCGGTAACTGAGGATACCGCTCAGACAGTTGAAGAATCGGCTGAACCCGAAAAGTCTGAACCAGCTGCGGAACCCAAAACAAAAGAAACTGCGCAGTTGACAATGGATGATATCCGTCGGCAGATTTGGAAACAGGTTGATCGCATGAGAGCCGATCTTATGTTTGTGTTCCCAGAGGAAAGAGAAATTTGGGCACATCCGTATGATGAACCCGAAGTATCAATAATGCGGCTTTTCTATCAGGTAGACGGAGATAAGGTGACGTTCAGCGAACCCGAAAAGGTTGAACTGCGGGTCGATATTCGACATCTAAACGAACAGTTTGAAAATTTGAATGTGACAATTCAGCAATTGAATGAAACGGTGATGGAGAGTCAGAAGTCAATTAATGAACTGACTCAGATCAAAGATAAATATGATGCTTTGATCGCGGAACAGAATCGTCAGAAACATGAGGCCGATGTGTCCGCTTTGCGTGATACGGCGCGGCGTAGTGGCAAATTCACAGAGAAAGAGTTGTCTAGTGATGAAATGGTTGAACTGTTTGAAAAACTGGATGTTTCTGCAATTAATCAGAAAATTGTAGACCGCGTGATTGTGTCTACGGTAAAAGCAAATCATGAATCGGAACCTGTTCCAACCTATAAGGTGGATCTGGAAAATCCGGTTGTTGATTATACAGGCGAAATGAATAAATTTTTCAGTAAATAAGGAGTGAAACATATGATTAGATACTTGCAGGTCGTACAGGGCAAGCCTGTGCGTCATATGAAAGCCGCAGCTGCCATGAAACAGGGCGCACCGGTCGCGCAGACGCTCTCTGCTGGCACGGTTGCCGCAGATACTGGTGTGGGCGATTATCTGGTAGATGTGGACATGAATTACGATGGCATGAACGCCATTATGACCCCGATGGATAACGCTGCCGAGAATATTGCGGAAGGTGCGGATGTTCTGATGATTACGCCGCTGCCGGGTGAGCGGTATGCCACTACGGAGTTGACCGCAACCGATTTGGCTGTCGGTGATCCGCTGGTGACGAGTTCCGGTAAATTCGTGAAAGCGACTGCTTCTGCCTCTGGTGTCCCCTATCAGTGGATTTATGGCGGCACATACGAGGATCCTACCGGTACGATGTATATCATCGAGCGTGTCAATGTTGGCAGCGCGAAGACCGGCAGCTGATGAAATAATAGGAGGAAAAAGAAAATGGCTATGGAACTTTCTGAAGTAATGAATCAGTCTGGCCGCGTGTTGGAGTGGGCTGATCGTGTCACTTATAAAGATGTTCTCAGTGATGAGGACAAGGAAATTGCATCTGCTTTGGACCAGTGGGCGAAAAAGGTTGGCCAGACTGGTTTCGACGAGAAGCATGAGATCTCTGCTTTGATCCGGAAATCAATTGCGGCAGATGATGTCGAAGCACCCACCGAGTTGCTGGATCATATCTTTGATACCGGTTCAATTGGTGAGTTCGATGACTACCGTGAGGAACAGGATCCGAAAAACACCTTTAAGGTGCACGAAGCCACCCGTGGCGGCAACGTGGATCGTTCCTTTATCAACCACAAAGTGTTGGCTCCGACTTGGAAAAACCTTCAGGTGGAAACCGATCTGTCCTTGGCGGATATGCGGCGCGGTGGTTATAAGACCGTTGCAAATATGATTACTATGCTGAAAGAAGCGCTGGATCTGAAGAAGTATGCGCTGGTTATGAACGTGCTGGATAGTGCAATCACGACCGGTGATAATGCAATTTCTGAAACAACTGCGGCTCCTACTGCAACCAGTATGGATGCACTGGCGCTGTATCTGCATGACGTTTCTGACGGTGATACGCCGTATGTGTTTGGTTTGAACAAATATATGCAGGCTATCGCAAAACTGACTGGTGTGACTACATACCTGACTGATGCGGTGAAGACCCAGTATAACACCCGTGGTTTCGTTGCCCAGTACGCTGGTTGTGAACTGCGCGGTATTTCCGGCCAGAAGAAACTTGCGTCTGGTGAACTGCTTGTTCCGGACAAAAAGATTTTCGGGGCCAGTGGTCGTATTGGGAAAATTATCACTCGTGGCGATACGGTTGTGCTTCAGGAGACTGATATCAACTCCGAGAAGATCCACATCAAGCTCGGCGGTTATACCTTCGGCACTGTGCTGTCTGCACCTGAAAAGGTCGCTAAGATCACAATGGCTCAGTAAGATTTCAGGGGAGTGGGAATTTCCTTCTCCCCTTTTTATTTTTATTTGAAAGGAGTTTTTGAATTGACATCCAAAGAAGAATATAAGGTCCTGAATTATAGTCCGTCTCCGGTATGTGTGCGACTGCCGAACAATTTTGAGCGTTTGCTTCCCGGCGGTTCTCTGGAAATGCCGTATACAGAATTTTTTACGGTTCGGGACATTGAATATATGAATGCAAACTCAACGGTGTTCCGGGATGGCCTTTTGGAATTTGAAGAAGCAGATGCAGATGAATTGTACAAACATTTGCACATTCCAAATTGGCAGGAAACGGTATTGCGTGAAACGCAGATTGACGAGATTCTGCTAAATCCGACGCGAGAGAATATGCAGAAAATTATCGACGTTCGGACACCAATGATGATTGACCGGTTCCGTGGACATCTCATTAAACTGGGGCGTGCCCCGCAGTATGATGTTTCGACCAGAGTCGAAGAACTGGTGGAAGCACGTTTTCAGGAAATTCGGAATGATGTATACCGGACAAAACTCGTGGTGAATATGCCGACAGTTGTAAAGAGCAAAGTCGAACAGGAAAACGACGCTCTGAAACAGCAGTTGAATGATCTGATGAAACAGGTTGCGGCTATGAAAGACATGATTGCGGAGGCGAAACCGAAATCCGAACCTAAGCCGGAACCGGCAAAACCAGCGGCTGCAAAACCCGGTCGAAAACCGGCTGCTGCAAAATCTACGAAATGAGGATGATGAATGAATGACGCCTTGGTCACAGATTGATGAAATCTTTTTTGATAAAATGGAAAAAGATCCGCAGTTATTTCAATATTACGGTTTGACTTCTGATGAAGCAAAAGAGCTGGCGACTCAGCGCGCACATTCATGCTTAAAGGAAGCCGCCGTATGTATGGCTTTGAATACAAACAGCGGCGTAAATTTTACGGATTTTGATGACGAAGAAGAATGCTTCAATGCGGATTTGAATTATACTGAGCAATATTTACTGGCGTGTTTGGCGGTTGAGATGTATGTGGGCCGTGATGTTGCACGGTTGGCCGCATTCCGAGCTAATTTTGTGCCGACAGATTTGCAAGTATTCAGTCCTGCCAATGATCGTAAGACATTTATGGAGATGTATGCGGATTTACAGAATCAGAATCGGGCTTTGCTGGATGCGTACAATGCCAAGGATCGGGATACTTTGGAACGGCTGATGCTGACCTTTACCGATGTGGAAGACAGTACGGATTGAGGGTGATAAGTCGTGGATGCTTTTGAAAAGAACCGGATTATCAATAACAGATATCCGAATTTATCCCCCCAAGAAGGTATCGTTAATGAATTGCAGCTGGATTTTGCGGCTCATTTCATGGATTCACCGGATTACGAAAGTGGAACCATGGTGGACGGGAAGGTGCAGCGGCTGTTGGTATCTTCTTTGAAAGACGATGTATACAAAAAGAAGATCATTGCGTATCCCGGTGAAACCTTTGTGCGCGGTTCTGTTGTAGATTGTTACGGTGCAAAGTGGCTGATTACTCAGGTAGATACAAATCGCAAAATTTATACGCGCGGGACCATGGAACAGTGTAACCGCGAATTGGTTTGGCAGAATCCGCAGACGCGAGAAATTATTCGCAGATGGTGTACGTGTGAAAAACCATATACTTCCAATCTGAAATCCGGAATGAAAATTTCGGTATCAAATCGCGAGTATAAAATTCAGATCCCGTATGACGATGAGACACGGATGATCGATTTAGACAAACGGTTTTTGTTGGAAGAAATTGGCGGTCAACCAAAAGCGTATATCTGTACGTCTGTGGATGTGAATACTGACAGATACGAGGATGGAATGAACGGATTTATTACGCTTAATCTGTCCCAAGATTATTACGACGCTAACACTGACAATGCAGCGTTAATGGTCGCCGATTATTTGGCGCCGGACTCGGAAGAAGATGTTTGTGTGTTCTCCCCCTTGACCCGGACACTTCTTCAGGGAATCCCGGTGACATTTTCGGCGACCTTTTATCAGAACGGTGTTGCGGTGGATGGCATACCTACATGGACATATATGCTTCCAGCGGGGCTGGAAAATCAGTTTACGATTGATACCTCTGCCGATGGCGTGATTACCATTTTGGTACACGAATCGAAGAAAACCTATCAAAAGACCGTTCAGATCACTGCTACACTGGGCGAACTTTCAAAGACGCAGGAGTTAAAGGTGGTGATTGGATTTTGAAAAGTAAACCAACAACCAATATTGATGATAAAGTTGGAATGTACCGGCAAATTGTGATGAACAAGCTGATTACATCCAATAAGCTGTATCATATCGTTTGTCGCGATCCCAAACTGACATCCGGGCCGGAATTGCGTTGGGTGAACTATTTCCCGATGGAATATGTCCCGGAAACTCAAGAAGATACCAAGATGTTTGTTTGCTATGATATTAAGGCGGATTATGATCCGGAAAATTCTTGCGTGCAGAAACTGGATATCTACTTCTTCATTTCGTGCAACTATTTAGCCATGCGGGATGAGCAGACAGGTGAATTGCGAACCGATCAGGCGGCACATGAAATTGAATCGATATTTACAACCACTAAGCTGGGATTTGTACATGGCAAACTAATCCATAACTATCCTTACGCACCGATTACGAAGTATCGTGGACGCTCTATTTTAATTTCTTTCTCAGATTTTTCATATGGGGTGTGAGCATGAGTTCGTTGTTGTATGATACCAGAATCGAGATCGCGCCAAAGATTCATTTACGAAATCCGCTGGTTGGTGAAATTTTGGATTTTGGTGAAAAACAGTTTTGGAGTGCGGTGACATCGTTTACATCGACCTCCTATGACTACATGGTAGAGTTGTATGATGCCGGAATTAAGTACGAGGATATTTCGGATTTCCAGCTGTTCTGTATGTTTTTCGACCAGATCAAGTCGATGGATTGTTCCATCTTGTTTGATGACGTGGATTTTACGCGTTTTGATTTGGCTGTCGATCACCAGAACCAGAATATTGTTTTATGGAATCAAAAAGATGATGTGGTGATTGACGACGCCATCTTTTTTTATATTGCTGCAAAAATACGCACGTTATGCGGGTTGAAACGTGTTTGGTATAATATGGGCAATGAGGCGGCACGCTCCTTTTTTATTGACAAAGAGCGAAGAAAGCAGAGACGGCACAAAAATAAGCCGTTTGAGTCGATTTTGGAGCGTGAGATTATTGCAATGGTGAATTGTGCGGAGTGTAAATACAACTTTGAGACGATTCGGCAGTGTAATTTGTTTCAGTTTAATTCAAGTGTTGCCGCAATTCAGCACCGGGTACATTTCGATAAGCTGATGATTGGTGTGTATGCGGGAACGGTTGATATTAAAAACATAGACAAAAAAGAACTAACTATTTTCTAAAGGAGTGAAGAACAATGGCAGTAAATACAGAAAACCTGATTCTGTCTGAAGTAGATAGTGTCCGTGGTTATGACAACAACGGTGATTTGCTATTTATCATTGACGAGCTTCAGGACTTTAAGATTGCCAACACAGAAGATAAATCTGATGTGACTGGTAAGGGCAGTCGTCGTTTGAAATCGATCAAGAAGAACAAGGCTGTTACCATTTCCGGTACGAACGGCGTGTTCTCCGGTGGTCTGGCAGCTGTACAGGTTGGTACTGACGTGCAGAATGACGCAGATGTGCAGATTGATTGGTATGAGACACTGACAGTCAACAGCAATGCGGCAACCACGAGCTTTAAGGCAGTTGGCACTGCTGGCGCAGAGGTCAAAGTGTACAAGAAACTGTCTAATGGCGCAGCGGGCGAAGCATTGGCTCAGGTCGCTTCTACGCCGGAGACTGGCAAGTTTACTTATACACCGACCACGAAAGCGTTGGCGTTTAAGTCGGGCGATTTGGCAGACGGTACTGAAATCATTGTATGCTACAAGCGGAAGATCAAAGCCGCTGTGGTTTCCAATATTTCGGACAACTATTCCAAGACTTGCCGGTTGGTTGCAGATGTTGTGGCAACAGATACTTGTGATAATGCGTATCATGCGCAGTTCCAGATTCCGCGTGCGGATTTCAGCGGTACTTTTGATTTCTCCATGGGTGGCGATCAGATGGTACATACTTTTGAAGCCAATTCACTGGTTTCCAAAGGCGGCTGCGGCGGTTCTGGTTCTGGTTCGACAAGTAAACTGTGGGACATGATTCTGTTTGAAGACGGCGTGGCTGATGCAACGTGAGTCAGAAATTAGTCCCTTGTAAAATTTGCGGGAAGCTCTTTGCCCCATGTCATTATTGTGAAGAAAAATATGGCCAATACAATTGGCGTGCCGTGGCGTGTTGTGAAAAACATGGTCGGCAGTATTTTCATGATGTTATGGTGGCACGTGGGCTGCTTCCGCAGGAGAAAACCAATAAGAGGCCGGGCGATTCAGTGCGAAAACCGCTGATGAACTCGACGAAATAAATAAGATGGGTCGTCACTGTAATGGTGGCGGCCTATTTTTTAGCATTTTGAAAGGACGAGTTATGTACAGCAAATATAATGTAGATCATACTGCTGCGGGAAAGGCACAGCGGACTTATGATGGTGTTGTTTATGATAGTAAACTGGAAATGGCCGCATATCGCGATTGGATAGAACCCATGCTGCGAAGCGGCGAAATTACAAAAGTTGAACGTCAGGTAAAATATGAACTTCAACCGGCGTTTACTTCCAACAATGAAAAATATCGAGCCATTCTGTATAAATCGGATTTTGATTTGTATTATCTGGATGGAACAAAATGGGTCGTAGATATAAAAGGCATGGTCAAGCCAATTGACCGACTTCATGAGAAAATGCTGCGGTATCGATATCCGGGCATTCATTTTGATTTTATTGGGTACAGCAAAATTGACGGCGGGTGGGTATCCGTAGATACTATCATCCGTGGCCGCAAAGAACGTAAGAAAGCAAAGTTGAAATAAGAAAGGATGTTGCATAATGAGTACAAAGAAAGTCTCTGGGAAATTGTTGGTCAAAGAGGTTAAAGATTCGGCGGTTCCGATGAAAGTGAACGGTGTGGATGTGTTGATCTATTCGGAACTGGATTTGGATCAGCGGGCGCAGATGATAGATGAGGCGCTGGGGCTGATTTTTCAGGATTCAGAGAACGGTATTGTTTACCGCGCGGATTTGGTGGACCCAGTTTGCCAGTTTATGGTCGTGAAGTATGCGACCAATGTGAACTGCACTTCTCTGAGATCTGCCGGAACAATTTACAAAGTATTGTCGGCGGAAATTCCTGTAATTGAATCACCACTTACGGGGGTCGAACATGAGATTCGTACGCTGATTCTGGACGCAGTTGACTTCCGGAAAGAAATTCTGATTAAGGAATCTACTTCCATTTCAGACACACTATTGTCTGCGATGGCAGGACTGATTCTGAGGGTAAACAATTTGATTGATAATTTACCAGATATGAGTGTTCTGCAAAACATGGACAACGATACAATGAGAGCATTTATCGAATCTGTTTCATCGATTGGAAAAGTATCGGCTGATGATTTGGTGCGCGCAGTTGCAGATCAGCAGCCCGCCAAAATTGTAGAATTGGGCGATCATCGTGACTAATTTTTATTCTTTTGACGATATCGTTGCGGCGATTCAGAGCGGCACTGTTTCCGGAAATTCATTGGAAGCTATTGATTCGGTGGATGGTAACATTGACCAATCCGTGTCCGTTGTTTTGGGATCCAAGGCGGCATTCACGTTATTGAACTCCGATGAGATCAAGACAGAAATGAACAAATGGCTACAAGAATTGGCGGCGTTGGTACAGGCTTCGCTTACCAGCTACTATGTCAATGAATATACACCGAAACAATATCATCGTACTTATCGGTTGTCTGACAGTGTTCGAACGGGGCCTGTGCTGCAAAACGATGATCTGTATTCTGGTGAGGTCTATTTTGATTCCACGTTATCTGCCGGACATAGTCCCGGCGTAAGTAAAGCGATCAATATTGATACGGGCTGGTGCCATCGGAATTGGAACGGTGACGAAGATCACTGGCACAAGTTCTCCGGCAGCTGGTTTGTGAAACGCGCAATTGAACGATTTAAGCAAAAATATGATGGTCCGTTTGATTTGATAATTCATGTAAATCATCCGGACGATCTTTATGAAGATACTACCTTGTTGGGTAGCGAATTTTAAGGGAGGCGATTCGCTTCCCTTCTTTTTAGATTTTAGGGAGGGATGTGGGTTGGCCAAGAAAACTTCACAATATGGTCTGATTATACAGGCCAAGTTAAACACACAGAAGACTCAAGTAATGTCTTCTCTAAAAGCTGATGTGACAACAATTCAGGGTTATTTGGATGCAGATAAAACATCAAAAACCAAATTGTTGTTGACCGGAAAAATCAATATTTCCGAAACAAAGAAACAAATTAATGAGCAACTATCTACGCTGAAAAATCTGCCGACCATTAAATTGGCTAGTGTAATCGATACCTCTGGATTGACTTCTCAGGTCCGTAAAGCGCTGGAAGCAGTTGGCGTTCAGGGAACTGTTCAAAAGTATTCTCCGAAAGAAATTACACAGGAATACACGAATCTGATTTCTTTGCTGAAACAGGCCGGACAGCTGCAACAGCAAAATATTTTGAATCAGAGCAAGGGTGTTGTAGATACAAACTTTGCATCCAAATTGCAAGTTATTCAGGCACAAATCGATGCAACGCGTGCGAAGATTGAAAAGTTAAAAGTTGCCGACGAAGATTATGGTGTGCAAGAAGCCAAAGTGTCTGCTCAGATATTGACCAATGCACAGAAAATTGACGCGGCGAACCAGAAGCTGTTAGAATCACAAGAGAAAAAAGCAAAGACTGATTCAACACCAAGTCAGGAAATTATTGCGAAATATCGTGAACTGGTAACTACGATCAAAGAGTTTGGACAACTGCAAAAGCAAAACATCTTTGCGGATAGTGATAAAGATCAAAAAGCATACGGTATTCGAGTTGAGGAATATCAGAAGAAAATCACCAAGTTGCGGGAAGAAATTAAGAATCTTCAAGTTGCTGGCGTAGATTATTCAACACAGGAACATCAAGTCGCTGAACAAACCCGTAAATCTTCAGAAGCAATTAACGAAGCGACTGAGAAAGAAGCTGCTGCGCGGAAACGCAAAACTACACAGCTGAAATTACTGAAAGCCGCGATTGATGCGTTGCTACAGTCTCAACATAAACTTGCACGCAGCGAACAGGGCTATGAGATGTCCGGTCTTTCCAGCGGTATTGCATCTACAATACAGCAGTCTGGATTGAGTTCCAAAGAACTTGACGACAAACTGCAAACTTACACCGGAGCATTCCGTACTTTGCAGGCTGAAGCTCGAAATGCTGGTGTGGTGTCACAGAGTGCGTTCCAGAAAATTGGTGCGGCGGCTACTAAATTTATGTCATGGATGGGCATGACGACTTCTGTCGCGGCACTGATACGACAATTGAAACAGGTTGTAACTACTGTTTCGGAAATTGATAATGCGCTTGGCGAGTTACGAGTTGTAACCAATGCCAGCAAAAGGGAAATTCAGGAATTCACACAGCAAGCTACTGAAGGAGCAAAGCGTGTTGGTAGTTCGGTCACAGAACTCATTAACTCAGCGGTTACGTTTGCGCGACTGGGTTATGGTACTTCCGATTCAGGTAGCCTAGCAGAGATTACTACAATGTTCTCGAAAGCAGGTGCCATTGATGTTTCCGACGCAACCTCTGCGATTACTGCAATTGTTAAAGCGTATGGATACGGTGCAGATGAGCTGCAATTGGTGTTGGATAAAATCTTTGCCGTAGACGCCGCTTATGCGATTTCCTCACAGGATATCGGCGAAGGTCTGCGAAATGCTGGTAGTGCGCTGGCAACAGCCGGAAACTCCATTGAACAATCCATGGCACTGTTAGTAGCGGCAAACAACTCCATTCAGGATATCGATAAAGCATCGACTGCATTGCGCACCATTACCGCTCGTATCCGTTCGTCAAGTACTGAGCTTGATGAGCTGGGCGAAACTATGGAAGAAGAATACAACACAGTTGTAAAATATCGGGCAAAATTGAAAGCAATCACCGGTGTAGATATTCTTGAAGCGGACAACAAATCTTTTAAGGATACATATCAGATTCTGAAAGAGATCTCAAATGTTTTTGATTCGCTCAGTGACAAAGATCAGGCATCTGTGATTGAAATGATCGCCGGTACACGCAATCAGAATGTGTTCGCTTCAATCATGAAATCCATGGGCGAAGCCGATCAGGTTTTGGAAACGACTGCCAACGCGGCTGGGTCACTGAATCGTGCAAATGAGATTTATCTCGACACCGTTGAAGGTAAAACACAGCAATTCAAAGCAACGTATCAGGAATTCGCTCAGAGTGTAATGGACAGTGATCTGATTAAGGGTACGATTGACATTGGATCTGGGCTGTTGGGATTTTTGACTAAAGCTAATGATCTTGTGGGACCGTTGACCGTATCTGCCGGTGCACTGGGTGCTGCGTTATCCGCCTTTAAGGATATTGGTTTTGTTAAAGGTAATTCTGATGACAAACTTGACTTCTTTGGGCAATGGACATTTGAAGATGGTAAATTTTCAGCGATTGATAAAGCCGGTGCTTATACTGACTTAATCAACGATTACAACAAAGCTGTTCAAGAGTCGATTGATCCGACCAAACAAAGTGGCGATGCAGTTGCAAAATTTTTGGACAATATCGATGATGGTAATGAAACATTTAAGCAGTACCTTAAATCGCTAAATGGAGCGTCTGCGTCGGCAGAAGGCTATACAGCATATCTGAAACAAATGAATGTTACCCAACTCAAAGTCAGATTGAGTGCAATTGCACTGAACTTCGCAATATCTGCTGGTATCGGACTCCTTGTAACCGGCGCAGTGAAATTGGGACAGTATATTGCAAGTGTCATTCCTACATATGAAAATGTCTCTAAGTGGGCAGCGGAAGCAGTCGAAGAAGCGAAAACCGTTCAACAGGAAGTAAATAGCATAGCCCAGCAGATTGAAACGAATAATGAAACAATCAAAGAACGTCAAAATCTGATAAATTCTGGCAAAGGCAGCTTAGTTGACCAAGACGAAATTTCCAAATTACAGGAAGAAAATAAGCTGCTTCTAATTCAGTTGGAAACACAACGAGAATTGTTGGCTGAAAAGAAAGCCAATGAACAGAAAACACTTTCAGATAAATGGAATTCGTACAATTCCAAATACCGTACTGATTATTCTTCTGCATTGAAACCGTCAGAAGTACAAAAAGGTTCGCAATATTCTACAACGACAAGATCTGTGGATGCACAGAAAGAAGCATTGGAAGGAAATCCTTGGTACATCAATGCTGAAGATGCCACGCAAGCAATTCAAAATACAATTAAATTATATCAAGAGTTGATTCAGGTTCGTTCTAAACTACTACAAAAAGATAATTTGTCAGAAGATGAAACGAAACAGGTTGAAACTCTTGGTAAAAATATCGACTTTCTGCGCCAGAAACTTCAAGACTATCAGAATGATTTTACAAATGGCGAATTTACTGATTCCACCGGTAAACTTTATTCGCAAGTCCAAGATCTGGTTACTCTAATTCAGGATGGATTACATCCAGAAGAAGTTCAAGAACAAATTAAAAATTTACTTGGCACAGATGGGTTAAACCAAATAAACGAAGAACTTCAAAAACTGGCTACAAATGGTCAACTTACAGGTGAAGCGTTGCAGAATGCAAAATTTGCGTCGTTTATTAACAAGTGCAAAGATTTGGGAATTATCACTGACACAGATAATGTCAGTCTGACACTTTTGGCAAATACACTTTTACGATTATACGATGTAACAGAATCTGCGGTACAACCAATGGTGGCGTTAAATGATTCTTTAACCGACATTAACAACCAAATTGATAGTTTACAAGGTGCATTCTCTACCCTATCTAACGCCGTCGAAGAATATAACACCAACGGTTGGATTTCCGTGGATACTTTGCAGAGTTTGATGTCACTCGATGAGCAGTATTTGGATACTCTTTTGAATACAGCCGACGGATTGTCACTTAACACAGACCAGTATGCGGCTTTGATGAACGCAAAGTTGGATAACATGGAACTGCAAGTATTGCAAAATGCTTACAGTCAAATGCAAAAAGTGTCGAACGAAGCAGAAGCTCAGAGCTACTTGGACAAGGCTGCGGCTATGGCTACGACTTCTGAACAGGCGAGAATTCTGCTCGAAGATATGGCTGCTTTATATCAAGCTGCGTCCGCTATGGGTGGCGTTCAGCTTGAAGCGATAGATCAGATTATTGGTCGGACGCAAAAATATTTGAATCTAATCGAAAAGGCTCGATCCGGAATCGGCAAACAATCTGTTACGAAAAGTACATCTGGATTAGAATCCCAGAAAAAGGCATTAAATGATCTGAAACAGTCTTATCAAGATCAGCTGAACACTGCAAAACAAGGTGCGTCTGACATTGAATCTCTGATCTCTTATGTGATTAAGATGATCTCGCAAGGGTATGAGGATACTATCAAAGGTCTTGAAACCACGCTGGATCAAATGGAAGCCGCATATAAAAAAGAACAGGAGAACATCAAACAGCAAAGTGAAGAACTGTCCGAGGCATACGACAAACAGACCGAGGCTTTGAAAGAGCAGAAGAAAGTAATTGATGATCTGATCGATCAACAACTTGAACTTTTGGATCTCAAAGAAGCTGAGGACGATTACAATAAAAGTCTTACCGAGAAGCAGACGGAATTGGCCCGGCTGGAAGCGGAACAGAATGCTTTGGCAATGGATACCAGTGATGCTGGCGGGAAACGTAAGCTGGAACTTCAGGATGAAATTAACAAGAAGCAACAGGAAATTTACGAACTTCAGCATGATCGCGATATCACATTGCAGAAAGATGCGTTGAATGCAGAAAAGGATCGGATTCAGGAAGCGTATGACGAACAAACCGAAAAGCTGAAAAAGGAATATGACGCGCAAAAAGAGGTTTTGGACAAGCGGCTGGATTTGCTCGAACAGGAATACGAGGCAAAGAAAGCGTCACTCGACCAACAGATTTCCGATATTCGGGATTATGTATCGAATGAAACGAATTTGCGTAAAGAAGCCATTGATCTGATTAACGCAAAATCCAGCCACTTGTATGCTGATCTAATTGCATGGAATACCAAATACGGTAGTATGATCGATGCGGATATCAAACAGGCTTGGGATTCTGCATATGACGCTTTGGGACGCTATACGCGGTATGGACAGTATGATTGTATTTATGCGCTGAATCAAATCGCGGCAAAACAAGTGGAATTGCAAGATAAAATCGACGCAATTGATGCAAAATTGGTCCCTTTGAACGAACAGCTGAGTTCGGCAAAAACTCATGCGAGCAATATGGCGTTCTCATTCAGCAGCGGAGTAAGTTCAATGTCGAAGATGCTGACAGACGCCAAAGATTTGAAGAACACCTTGTCTTCGATGAGTAATCTTTCAACAATTAAAATGTTGGAGGCATTTAGCAAATTTCCAAGTGAATATGGGAAGGAGTTCGCTGCATCTATTGCTAAATCGTTATCATATGCAGCAGCACAACAAGAAAAATTCTCTGCAAACAAATATAAGCGTGGCTATGCTTCCGGTACTCGTTTCGTTCCAAGAACTGGTTATCATTTTACCCAAGAAAATGGTGAAGAACTAATTGTCCGGAATCAGGGCCGGTATACCTATCTCGAACGCGGGGACGGCGTGATTAAATCACGGCTGACGGATATTCTTTTGAACTTTGCGTCAAATCCTGCGGCGTTTATTGCAAGTCATTCTCAGAACAACACTGCGAACAACATGGCACAGCGCGCCGCGAACCTTGTGAATGCGCCAACCAGCGCAACAATTCGGATGGGAGATATTATCATTCAGGGATCCGCAGATCAAACCGCTTTGAATAAGATTCGAGCGATGCAGGAAAATGCAGCTAAACAGGTATTTGAAAAAATGGAACAGTTGCAGCGCCGTCGGGGCGGAATGCAGCTGGCAAATGAATTGATTTAAGGGGAGCGCCGTCTCCCCTTTTTATTATGGTGGTGATGAAATGTCAAGCGTTGAATCGCTTTTTAAGTATAAAAACGTCAGCTCGGAATCGTACTGTTTGCGAATTGTAAACATCAATACGTCTGAATCTGACAATCAAATTGAAGCAAATGCGACTTATGAACAGCGGGCACTCAATCGTCAGCATAAATTTTTGGCTCAGAGTCGCAAACATGAAGACCCGTTTGAGTTTGAGCTGGAACTGTTTTCGGATGATCCGATCTCGGCAGCAAAACAGCGGGAAATTGTCCAGTGGCTGTTTGATTCGACCACATTTGGTCGATTGGAGTTTTTGGATGACGAATATTCTGGGATTCATTATATGGCAATCCTAACAAGTGAGGAACAAATTATTGGCGGTGATGGATTACACGGTTGGAAGGTGAAGGTTCTTTGTGACGCGCCGTATGCATGGGAAGATATTACAACCAAAACCTTTCCCAACCTATCCTCCGGTTCTACATTTACCTTCGTGAACACTTCGGATGAAATGGATTATATGTACGCAACCATAAAGATCACGGTTGGATCTGCTGGCGGAACAGTGACGTTGCAAAATACCAGCAACGGAAATCAACTGATTACGATTAACAATACCCGTGCCAATGAATCCATTACGATTGATCCGTATGGGCAGCTTACTTCTTCCACGAAACGAAGCTGTTATGATGATTATAGCGGTGGCATTATGCGGTTGGTCCATGGGAACAATGTTTTTGTCACAAGTGGCAATATTACACAGGTCGAAATTACATACCAGAACGCAAGAAGGGTGGGATACTGATGTTGGTGAGATTTGATTCACTGAATCGTGATTTACCTCCTACCCTATTTGTTTGTAATCCAGATGGTCAAAAGCTGGCGGTAATTCCGGCAGACGCATATGAGGATTTGAAAATTCATCCAAAATTCAATGAAGTTTCGGATATCTCGTTTCGGGTATACAAGCACATCGGGCAGAACGAAGATGGAACATATATCGATGCGCATTGCTATCCGTGGCTGCAAATCCGGCGCAACATTCTGATTGAAGGGTTTGGCATTTTCCGAATTACAGACCTAAATGAGTCAGACGACTCCTATGATCCATATATGGACATCGAATGCACGTCGTGCGAAATTGAATGGGGCGATAAAACTGTCTACATTCAAGAGGGTACGTATCAGTTCTATGATTCATCGAAGCCGGACGAGACGCTATTTGGTCAGATTGTGGCAAAATTTCCCGATTGGACGATTGGCACAATTGATGAAACAGTGGCTGCACGATACCGTACCTTTGATTATGTCGAAGAATCTGCATATTCTTTCCTAATGGACGATGCAGAAAAAACGTACGAATGTATCTTTGACTTTGATTATTTGAACCGAACGGTGTCGGTTTATGACATGGATCGACTGGTTGAACCAACCGACCTCTTTTTGTCGTACGACAATTTTGTCCAGAACATCAAAAAGAAGTCTCTATCTGATGAAGTAGTGACAGCGCTGCAAGTACAAGGCAATTCTGAATCGGTAAATATCCGCAGTGTGAACCCCATTGGCGGCGACATCATTTACAACTTTGTGCCGTTTAAGTCTACCGATTGGATGACCCAAGATTTAATTGATGCCATCGACGCGTGGGAAACAAAGATCTCAAACAAAGACACGCAAATGTCCACATATTATTTGACTTATAATACCAGAAATAACGAGTTAATTACGCTGCAAGGCGATCTTGTAAACTTACAAAATACGTTGAATGCATACAAGCAGACACAGGCCATCCGTATTGCAAACGGAGATGACTTGTCGGAGATCAACGCGAATATTAGTGCAACAGAAGCACAAATTGCTCAAAAACAAGCAGAGATTACCGCAAAGCAAGCGGAAGTAGATGCTGCGAAAGCGAATATTTCCGGGCTGCAAGCAGATCTTTCACTGGGCGCGAATTTTACCATTGACCAATTGGCCGTTTTGAACCGATACATCATTCAAGCCGTATACAAGGAAGACAATATTACCTTTACAGAGTCGATGGATTTTGCAGCACGGCAACAGGCCATTTCCGATCTGTACGCGAAAGGGCAAAAACTATTGGCGCGACTGAGCGAACGGCGTATTGAAATTACCATTGATTGTGATAACTTCGTACTTGATAAGCAGTTTGAAACATTTCGGAATAATTTGATCTTAGGCCGTTTGATTCGGGTAGAGTTGACGCGCGGTACAGATGTGGCTAACATGATGCTGCTGGGATTTGAGTTGAACTATTCTACGCGGGAATTAAGTCTGGAATTTGGCAATCGATACCGTTTGATGGATGCTTACAGCAAATATCAGGACCTATATGGCCGGACCACTTCAACATCGAACACTGTCTCTTGGAATAAGTCAGATTGGTCGTATGGAAAACGCAGCGGCAAGATCGATCAGATGTCTGAATTTATGAATTCATCTCTGGATTTGTCTAAAAATGCCATCGTAAATTCAACCAACGAAGCGATGACCATTGATGATACCGGTTTAACCGGACGTACCAAAAGTGAAGACGGCGAAGTGGATCCGGAGCAAATTAAAATTGTACACAATGCGATTGCATTTACGACCGACAATTGGCAAACGTCAGCGATGGCAATTGGTAAACTCTATTTCCCTGATGGGACGTCCGGGTTTGGTATCAACGCGAAATACTTGATCGGTGATATCATTCTGGGACATTCTATGAAAATCTCCAATGCCTCTGGTTCGTTTTCGATTGATGAAAGTGGATTGCATTCTGAACAATTAGATCGGATTGAAACGGCGCTGGATGAATCCAAGATTCTGATCGTGAATTTATCACGGGACAATGTTGTGGTATTTGTTGACTCGTCAGGCAGTGTCGATTTAACCGACGCCAGCGTTCAAATTTCATGTAAGATCGGATCCATTGATCGAACCGCAGCCGCGACATATGGGTTTTCTCTTGTGGGATTGACAGGCAACTGGGATTCAACGAATCATATCTATACCATTGCTTCCATGTCTGCCACAACTGGTTACGTCACGATAACCGTGACCGTAGACGGACAAACTGTTCAGAAACGATTTACTGTGATTCAAGTGAAAAATGGACAGAACGGCACGAATGGTGCGGATGGGCAACCGGGTAAAGACGGCGAAGACGGAAAGCCCGGAAAAGATGGTGAAAATGGAACTAACGGTATCGGGATCACTTCAACAGTCATCGAATATCAACAAGGTGATTCTGGTATTGCCAACCCAACGGGGAATTGGAGCACGACGATTCCTGATGTTCCGGCTGGGAAATATCTATGGACGCGTGTGACTTATATTTATTCTGATAAATCTACGCATGAAGTTTTCTCTGTTAGTATGATGGGTAAAAAAGGCTCTGATGGTAAAAACGGTACCGACGGTACTAATGGAGTTGATGGTGTTGGAATTACTAACACGACGATCGAGTACCAAAAGGCAACATCCGGTACAGAAACCCCAACTGGTTCATGGTTTACGACAATTCCAGCGGTAGATGCGGGAGAATATTTATGGACACGCATTACTTATACGTATTCAGACAGTTCTACACACATTGCCTACTCTGTGAGCATGATGGGACAGCGTGGGTTAGACGGTTTACAAGGTAAGGACGGCACAGACGGAATTGATGGTAAGCCCGGCACAGATGGTCAAACATCTTATTTCCACATCAAGTACAGCCCCGTCGCATCCCCAACCGCCGCCCAGATGACGGAAACGCCGAGCACCTACATCGGCACCTATGTAGATTTCACCCCGACGGATTCCGACGATCCGGACGACTACACCTGGGCGCGCTTCGAGGGTATCCAGGGCAAGGACGGCGCGGACGGTATCCCCGGTACCAACGGCATTGACGGCAAAACGCAGTATCTGCACATCGCCTATGCCACGTCAGCGGACGGCAGCACGGGGTTCAGTACAACATCCAGCGCGGGCAAGACCTATATCGGAACGTGTGTGGATTTCGACGTTGACGATCCAACGACAGCTGCATCGTATAAGTGGAGCAAAATCAAGGGTGAAACTGGTGCAGACGGTGCACCCGGCAAAGATGGCACCGATGGCAAGGACGGTACCAACGGCACCAACGGCATCTCCGTCACCGCCCTCACCGCTCACTACGCCGCATCTGACTCTGGTGAAACTCCCCCCACCGACGGTTGGTCCGATACCATGCCGGAGCGCGACGACACCCAGTACCTGTGGGGCTACTACACGGTGCTGTTCTCCGACGGTACGACGCAGGATACCGTACCATACGTCGTCGCAGGAGCCGGGGAAACGTATACGGAACTGACCGGACAGCTGCAACGGGTGGAGCACGAATACCAGACCAAGATCGAGCAGACCAAAGCCGAAATCTTGCAGACGGCGTCGGAGACGTATGCGACGGCGGAAACGGTCAGCAAACTGGAAAGCAAGGTCGAACAAACCGCGTCGCAAATCGAATTCCGGTTCACCGACGCGAACGGGCGCATACAGGACGTGTCGGACGCGCTGTCCAGTAACCAGAAACTGCTGGAAGAATACATTCGTTTCAAGGGCGCGTTGATGGAACTTGGCCGGTCGGACAGCGATTTTATTGCGAAGTTGTCCAACGAGCGGCTGTCTTTCTTCGAGGGGTCGAACGAGATCGCATACATCAGCAACAATGCCCTGAATATCACGGACGCCCAGATTCGGCGCAGATTGTCAATCAGCTACGTCGATGATTCGGGCGAAATCAAGTACACTTATGACTGGATTGTCCGGTCGAACGGACATATCACACTGACAAGAAGGAGGTAACGCATGGCGACTTTCGGAACCTATAACAACAGCAAATCACCCAAGATGAAGTGGTACGCGGAATACAGCTATTCGCGCGTCAGCAACAGTGAAATCTCGGTGACAATGACGGTGAACGGCGAGATTATCAATCACTCGTCCAGCTCCTATATGGGCACCGGCAATAATATCGTCGTGACCGGCACGGTAGCAGGGCAGTCCAAAACGTACGAGATCAAACCTTCGACGGCGTCTTGGCGCGGCAATTCCAACAACCCGCGCAGCTGCACTTTCAGCTTTACGGTATCATCTGCGGCAGCAGGGCAGTCCATCGGTGTGTCGTATTCGGTCGCGGGCAGCGGGTATACTGCACCCGCCGCCGTCCCGACCCAAAGCACCAGCTTTTCTTCCCCCGCACTGCTGTACACGGCGTCCGGTATTTCGGCCAGCGCATCATATAGCGCAATCACGGTCGGTATCAACCGGCAAAGCGGAGACATGACGCACACGATCACATACAGCCGGGGCGGCAACAGCGTTTCTCACACCAGCTGCACCACAGCGGACAGCTTCACCGTTCCGGCCAGCTGGGTGACGGACAATGCGACCGGCTACATTGATATTTCGTGTGCCACATATATCGGCAGTACCTATATCGGTTCCACGTCCGGCGGCGTATGGATCACCGTGCCGGAAAGCGTCGTGCCGGCGATCACCGGAACCGGCTATACCGTCGTGGACAGCAAATTCGGCAAAGTGCTGCAAGGCGTCAGCAAAATCCAGTGGGCGGCAGGGATTAATGGTGCAGACGGCTCGTGGATTACGGAGTGCTATGTGTCCGGCGGCGGCTACACAGTCGCGCTCACCGGGCAGACGGGCGCACTGTACAACGCTGGTGACAACACTTTCACAATCTATGGCAAAGACAGCCGTGGGCGAACGTGTACTGCGACCGTCACAATCGCGGTCACATCTTACACCCGACCATCCGTCACGGTGCTGTCCACACAGCACTGCTTGGCAGATGGCACGATCTCCGACGAAGGCGGGTATCTGAGCTGCCTCGGACTTGCGTCGTATGACAGTATAGACGGGCAAAACGCCGCCGCTTATCAGCTGTGGTATCGGCAGGTCGGTGAAACGGCGTGGTCAGCTGCGGCAACATGGACACCCGGAACGGCAACAGTGATCGGTGATGGCACGCTGAGTGCGGATAATGCATATGAGGTGTGGTATCAGGCGCAGGATCAGGTCGCAACGGCGTACTACGTAGACACAGTCATGCACAAGCGACGTATTATCGACGGCGTTGAAGATGATGACGGCGTACCTTCCGTCGGTCTTGGCGGTGCAGCCAAAGACGGCAAAACGACGGTATATAATCCGCTAAGATGTTTGGAACCCGCCCAGCTGGCGGGCGGACAGTGGGCGCATCAGGCGTGGGGGATAACCGGTACACAGAGCTATGTCAAATTCGCCGAAATTACCATCCTCACCGGTTATGTGAACATGGGGTTTTCGCTCGACATCATCCAGCGTTCCTATGTATACCCGGCGCGGTTGAGCGTGATGTTCGCACCATCGTCTACCACCGACCCCACATCGGTATCCATGGAGGTGTACGGCTGGCTTACGCAAATTTGGATTCGTCGGGAGGATGTCGGGAAATGGGCGCTGTATGTCTACAAGGTAGAGCCGTACGACGAAATCGACGTGGTGGGATTTTGGCTGCCCCCGTATCTGCACGACAAGATTCGGGTAACATTTGTGGACGAGACGGTGGACAATATCGACGGTGCGGTACGCGCGACGCTGGCCACCGTGAAACTGCTCGTCCATCCCTCACTGGATTAATAACCGGAGGAGGACAACGCTCATGACCTACAAAATCATCTACAAACGCTGGCTGCCCTACGCCAAAATGTCCGACCACCGCGGTTTCATCAGCCAGCGGTACGGGAACGGTCACACCGGCGTGGACAGCGTCGGCATCGGCGGTGCGGCCAAGGAGGACGGGAAAACGACGGTATATAATCCATTGACGTGCCTGTCACCTGCCCAGCTATCCGGTGGTCAGTGGGTACACCGGGCGTGGGGTACGGACGGAACACAGAGCTATGTCAAATTCGCCGAAATTACTGTTAAAGGCACTTACACCAATATGGGAATTTCTTTTGATATCATTCAACGTAGGTATTCGTATCCGTCACGGCTCAGTATCATGTTCGCTGGGACGGACAACGTTGATCCGGGATTAGCGGCATTTGAGGTGTACGGTTGGAGAACCGACTACTGGATCAAGAAAGAATCCACAAGCGTGTGGGGGCTGTACGCCTATAAAGTAGAACCGTACGACGAAATTGATATTGTAGGCTTTACCAAACCCTCATATCCGGCTGTCAATGTAAAATGGGTGGATGAAGCAGTAGACAATATAGATGGTGCGACAGCAGCAACGATTTCAAGTATGCATATCAATGTGGATCATGCGGGTACGGCTGATACCATCAGTGTGCCGTTTGTCGCCGCCGGGGCAAATGAAGCCGCCACGATGACACATTTTATAATAGCAAACCCGTCTTACATTGGGACTTTATTCCGGACATATGATAGTACATGGTATAACATAATCTCTTGCCGACACCGAAATAATAAGGGAGACGGTGTAAATTATGGGTTGGCGATATACAATAAACTTTTCGGCGGCGACCTGATGTGGTATCAACAAACGGGAGAAAATTCCTATGGGGCTGATCGTACACTCTGGGACAGTGGCAACAGCCTGCAAACCGCGGCTGGCGGCGGCAACGATTCCGCATATGTTCGCATTGGCAACTACCAGATCTGCTGGGGCGCATTCGCTGTGACAGTAGATGTCAACACAGCGACCGGCAGCAGCTACTATGGGGAATGGTCGGGTGATGTCAGCTTTGCGCAGCCTTTTGCGTCCAGCTGTTATCCAAACATTACGCTCACATCTGAATCTCCACTGATAAAGTCCATCGAGCTGGAGCAGAGAAGTTACACTGGAATTCAAAAGATACTGGTATTCGACAGCCGTCCACGTACAAGTCAATTTTTTCCTGTCCACTATATCGCGTGCGGCTTCTGGCAATAAGGAGGCAAACAATGTTTGAAAATATCGATTTGCAACATTACCATATGATACCTTTGGAAAAGTATCGGCAGGATTTTCCTGCACTGTCTGCCAATGACGCTGTGCGTGAATGGCTGGAAACTTTTTTGATTCAGACAGACTACCAAGTCACCAAAGCGTCGGAATGCCAACTGCTGGGGCAGCCGGTACCGGAAGATATCAAAATGCTGATTTCAGCACGGCAGGAAGCGCGGGCAAGAATCAATGAACTGGAAGACACCAACTAACGCACGCCAACGCACCACATAAAAATCTAACGCACGCGTGTGTTAAACGTGTGTTAGACGTGTGTTAGATTTATTTTACGTTGTGAATTACAACCGGAGTTTCATCCAGTTCGCCAATGAATGTTGGCGCGACCCATTTCAGGACAAGTTTGCGTTCGTTCGGTGCGGATTTTGACCCTGTCCAGAAATTGTGCCAATGTCCGCGCCGCATATGCGGACGGGGCGAAGCGTGTGCGGAATGGTTTTTGACATTGTCATTAGCTGGCTCGGATTGGTTGCTGGATTTAATCGCCGCTCCAATCCGTATGCCAACATCCCATTTACGGATCTCGGCGTAGGAATCACGGATTTTCCGCCCGCGCTTGTATACCGTAGATTGTTCTTTATTTGGTGCAATCTCTGCGTTTTGGGAACATAGATACAACACGACTTGTAGCGTCTTACTGAGTGCATCTTTAATGGCGGCATTTTCTGTTTGCATCATGTCGCGCAATGCACCCAACGGACTGTCTTTTCCAATCGCATTGATAGCTTCTTGGACTGTAATATGTTCACTGTTTTCAATTTTCCCGGCATTGACGTGGATTGGAAACCCTAATGTATTGCCATCGGCAAATACGAACAAGACACGTAGTTCTGTTGAGCTGTTCTTGACATCGTATTCAAGATGAATAAATGCGCCGGATATTGCCCGGCCCTGAAACATAAAATTTGTAAACTGAATGTAGAAACAGGGATATGGAATTTGCATAAGTATATTTGCCGGAACAGACGTATCATCGGCTTGTTGAAAGAGTGTTTCTTCCAATGTCTCATTAATAATGAAAACTTCTTTGCTGACTCGCCATGAAGTCAGCGCGTCAATTTGTTGTGCGTCAGAAACAGCGCGCAACTGACTAAATAGGGTTTTATCGGACTGGGTCGCAATTGCAAGCGCAGCAGCCATGGGCGCATAACACCAATTTGGCCACGACGGGTTTCCATCTTTCCCATTGGATTGATGAATTTGTTCCATATATTCCCATGCATTCGGATATCTTTTGGAAACGTGTTTGAGCAATTGAAGCGGCAAAAACTCATTTGTTAGTTTCACTTATATCACTCACTTTCTGATAATATTATATCTCATTTCATTTTAAGCGTCAAGCTGGAAAGGAGAAATTATGATCGAAATTATAATCGAAAAGACGATCTGTGAACATGGCGCAAGTATCTTCACTGCGATTCCGGGCGAGATTTGTCTTGGCGGCATGGATGCCAGCGGCGTTGATGTTCTTCATGTGACTGTTCCGGACGATTGGAAAGATTGTGTAGTTCGTGCCACGTTCATTCCGAGCATGAAGAAAGCGGTCGCGAAATTGTTGGATGATAACGGGAATGTGTTGATTACATCAGACGTAACCGGACGCGCTGCAAAGGGAGTTCTAATTATTGATGCTGTTCGGGATGGTTATGCCGCGTATTCCAACGATATTCTATGGACTACTTATGCGCATAGTCAGGCGGGTGGCAAGGTTTCATCAAATTTTAAGTCAGAGTATGAACAGATGGCAGAACTAGTCGAAGAAGTTCGATTGACGGAAGATGACATTCTGAGCATACTCGGCGAAACCGACACTTTACCGTCCGTAACAGATGCCAGCGGCGCAATCCTCACGGATGAAAACGGTAAAATCTTGATGATGTAAGGAGGAAATTATATGGCAGAATTTAGAAAAATTACAGAAGTAGAAGAAATTTCGGAACTGACCGGGGACGAAAATATTCTGATCAGCGATCATGGCTGTTTGAAACAGATCAACAAAAAGAATGCAAAACTTGGCGGTGGGGTTACGGTTTTCACTATGAATAGAAGTGCTGAGCCACAGGCCGTGACGGATAGTCCGGTTGCTGTTCAGTCTGATTCTGGCGTGTCAACACAAGAAATTTCAGCATATTCAATTTTGAAAGAAGACGGTACTGAAGTTACCGCGCAGGAAATTTATGACGCGTTTATGAGTGGTTTGGCAATTCTGAAAATAATTGACACACAAGGATACCTAATTTATGGCCATGTTCTATCCGTTATCGCGATGGATGAATCAGGAAATCCATCTGATGGAACGAATGCGGCTGTGATCTACTTATCGGCGTGCTTGGATGAGACAATATATAGCTTCACGTGGCCAGCCAGTTCGGACGCTCTGTCATAAGGATGTGATATCATGAAAAAATCCAATCTAAAAATGATTTTAGAAGCCGTGCGCGGATTGATTATGAAGAACCGTGTGGCTTATAAGGATTATCTGGGCGAGGAAACTGTTGATAAGGTAATTTGTGAAGGGGTTTGTACGGGCAGCCAGACTCTGTTGACTGTAAAACAATCTGAGATGTTTCAAGTCGGTAAAACATATCAGGTTGTCATTGATGACACTGTGTCTAATTGGGTAGCTAAGGCTGTAAATAAAGAAGGTAGTGTTTATATTGGCCCTTGGGTAGACTATTTTATAGAACATGGCAATGATCCAAGTGACATGACTGGAATGTGGCTGATTATGTCTGACTCCGAGAATTTAAGTGTCCAATATATACTTGAAGTTCAAGATTCATCTTTTGTCGATAAAACATTTGTCGTCTCTCAGTCCATTACTCGCAAAAAATACGATATCAAGAAACTGCCGGAGGAACTTCTGCCCGACGCGACGGTGAAGAAAATTCACACACACAGCAACAAAGATTTGCTGGATGAATTGTCGTGGGACGACTATAACAATTGGAATAACAAATCTGACTTTGATGGAGATTATAATGCATTGAACAATCAGCCCATCCGAAATGAGAATAATGAAATTAGTTCTGGTAGAGTCTTAATAAAAGGTTCTTCCAAAACGCTTCAATCATCAGCGTATGATGTTCATCGAAATTCTTTAACAGTTGGTAAATATTATTATGTTTTGTTGACTGTAACTTATATGCAAGATATAGATGAAATTTTCCCCTTCTATGTAAGACTTGAAGATTTTGGTGATTCGAAAGGGTTTGATTTAGGCACTACTGGGCTTACACCCCATAAAGGTTACTTTGAAAATTGTAAACTGAGGTACACTGATTCAACAGGGATGATATTGACTTGCTATGCAAGGTCTGCTCAAATACAGAACAGTTATCTTAATTTTACTGTATATGGAGAGATCATACCAAGGCCAACTCTAATTTCTCCGCAAAGTCTCCCCTTTGTCGGTAACAACGGCCTCCAATACGGAATCGTCCGCGCAAAAGCAAAAACAGATGCACAGACATTGTCTATTGGCGCGGATGCAGATGGATGTCTATGGGCACAAGCTCCGGAGTCTGTAAAAAATCCCAATGCTTTGATCATCAAAATCGGCAGCACAGAAGTCATTTATGACGGCAGTTCAGCTCAAACAGTCGAAATTGCGGATGGCTCGGAGGTGAGCTACTGATGAAGAAACTCTATGAAGAATCATCGGTTCAGGCCATCGCGAACGCCATCCGGGCAAAGAACGGCGAGGCGACCACCTACAAAATCGGGGAGATGGCAGCGGCTATCGCGGCCATTTCCGGCAGCCCCATTGTGGACGAGAGCTTAGAAAACACTGTCCAGTATCGCCAAATGAATGCGACGGCAGCGGCGTTTATTGCCAATGTGGATTACAGCGAAAACGCCGACAATTACTCCACCACAAAGGTCACGCAATATTACTCGGCGGCGACGGCCTATAGCAAGGAAGAACCAGACGGGCTGCAAATCAAAGTCCCGGCCAACACAGCACTCACGGTTGCACAGGGCGGCAAGACCAGAAGTGAAGCGGTTTCCGGCACTGGTGTGATCTACAACATAGAACCGCTGAAAGCTGGTACATTTGCTTTCGGCGGCAAGACCTACAAGATCGTGCCAGAGGGCGGTGTGCGTATGATCTACACGCCCAGCGTGTGGAATGTCCGTGATCTCGGTGGCTGGGCTTGCACCGGTGGCCGCGTGAAGTATGGGAAGATATTTAGAGGCGGTCACTTTGGCAACATCACCGATGCCGACAAGGCAACAATCGTTGACTGGCTCGGCATTGCTGCGGACATTGACCTGCGGAACAACAGCGAGACCGGCAGCATCACCACTTCACCGCTGGGTACGGGCGTGGAGTATTTCCACCAATCGCTGGACTATTACGCTAACGCAGTCAGCACAACCGCTGCTTCTGCACGGACAGTGTCGGTAATCAAAAAGATGATGGCCTGCGTGGCAGCAAACAAGCCGTGCTACTTCCACTGCATGTCCGGCGCAGACCGAACAGGAACAATTGCCTATCTTTTGCTGTCACTGCTTGGCGTTTCGCAAAGCGACAAGGATAAGGACTACGAACTCACAGCATTCTCTGACGAAGCGGACGGACGGCGTTTTCGCAACAGCAACTACAATGTAACCAACGGCAACGGGTGGTATCCGCTGATTAAGTATTTCCGGGATACCTACACCGGCGAGAACGACAACGAAAAGGTTATAGCATGGGCGGTTGCAAATGGCATCACGGCCGCAGAGATAAACGCTTTCCGCGCTGCCATGATATCCGGCAATTCCGGAGAAGTCACCGTGCCGCTGCAAGAGTATGCCGTTACCAATGCCCTTACCGGCTGCACAAGCAGCAATGCGGCAACGACCGTAACCGAGGGCGATGCTTACTATGCGACCATCACTGCAAACAGCGGATATGTGATGGACGGCGCAGCGGTGCAGATCAAGATGGGCGGCACGGATGTGACGGCGCTGTACTACGCAGACGGTGTTATCAGCATCCCGGAGATTAGCGGAAACATAGAAATCACCATTACGGCGGCGGTCTATGTACCGGCTTATACCAACGTGCTACCGTCAGCCGTAGACCCCAGCACCAAGAGCGGCGTGTGGGACGGCAAGGGTTATCGCAATGGCGCGTATGCATCCTCGGCCAGCCCGTACTACGGCACGGATGCAGCCTGCTGGTGTACCGGCGCTATCGCGGTGCAGCCGTCCGATGTCATCTATGTCAAGGGAGCAACGCTGGAAGGAAGTGGCCATGAGCGACTGGGCGCTTTTTCCGGCGCGACTGGTGGCTGTTATTTCTGCAAGCAGTACACGGCACTGTCCGGTATGGCAACGGTGACAAAGCTGGGGGACAAGTATTACAAAATCGTGCTGGATGCCAGCTATGCAAACTATGCCTATATTGGCTATATCGTATTTTCCGCGCAGGGCACCGGCGATGGTGTCGTGGTGACGAAAAACGAAGAAATCAATTAAAGAGGTTCAAAAGAGCCTCTTTTTGATTTTACAGGATGCCCTACAACTTACCCTGCCTTGCACCGACCGAAGGCATCACAGGGCGGCAAAAGGCTCACAAGAGCATCCTACGCAATGACCCCAACAGTAATCATGAAAGGAGTGGTGCTATGACGGGAATGGAAGTGTTCACGACCGTCCTCGGCATTGGCGGTACAGTCTGCGCGATTGTGTTCGGGTACATTGCGTTCCGAAGAAACAATAAGAGCGACGATACCGCCGAGGGCAAGAAGGACGGCGTCCTGTTGACCGAGATCGGATACATCAAGTCTGGTGTAGATGACATCAAGCGGAAGCAGGAGAAGGAAGACGGTCGGATTGTGGCAACTGTTCCGAATATCGATTTACAAACCGACGGCGAGATCGATGTGTATCGGTACATTTATGACCCAAAAGGAAACCGAACGATTTGGGCAGATAAGCTGACCGTACTTCCGCGTGAACGACCGGATGATTATGTGTATTCAGAAACTCCGGTTAAGACTTGGAATGAATTGGATTCCCGAATTAAATCGTTGGAGGAAACGGTGGCAACAGAATTGCCGATTAAAGTTGCACAGCCGGACTGGAACCAAAACAATGAAGCTGCGCCGGACTACGTGAAGAATAGACCGGGTGGATATATCAGCGATCCTTTATTGACAACAGTATGGTCAGGGACATTGGCCAGTTCACTACCAGCCATCACCCCTGTTTTTGAAATTGCTTTAGGGCAGAAGTTTTATATCGCTATTGATAATGGCGAGCTAATCGAATATACCGCAGAGACATATCAGGAAGGCGGGATAACTGCTTACACTATCGGAACTAACAGTTTGTCTGATATTGCATCTGGGAAAGTTAAGGATGGATTTGCGATTTATTATCATACTGCAACTGGTTCACCGGCTTGTAGTGGAATAGCTGTTGGAAGTTATGTTGGTAAATCTTGTTCCATTAACATTATAAAAACAACACCTGTTAAGTTTGATGTTCAATATCTGCCAATTGCAGACGATAATAATTTTGGAGTTGTGAAAAAATCTGAATTAGTTGAACCATATATTTTTGATATGAACGCACCATATAACCAAATGGTGGAAGCTATTAAAAAGTTTGAGAATGGCCGAGCAGTTATTATGTGGCATGGAATCTTTGTTATTGGTGCCCTTTATAACAAGTCTGATGATTCGATCCAAATAAGGTTTGCGAATGAACCCACGGTGGTCGAAAAGTTTTCAAAATTAACTGGCTCGGACGATCCTGCTTATTGTATAACCCTCGGAGAACTTCAGGCTTCGGAACTATATGCGACAAATATCAGAGATGCACAAGGGGAAATAATTATAGATCAACAAACATTATACTTGAAATCATCCACAGAAGGAAGCTCCAAGAAATTCAAAATTACCGTGGACGACGCTGGCACGCTAACGGCGACGGAAGTCACAACTTCATAATCATCAAAGAGCCGGACAAATCCGGCTCACTTTTATATTCTACAAGGAGGAATTTGTAATGGCTAAAATTTTGAAAAGAATCAAAGCGTATCCCCCAATTGCCTGTAATCAGTACACGTTGGGTCTGATTACCAAACTCTACGGTAACGGGCATAGCGGCATTGACAGCTGCACAATTGCCGGACTGGATGTCTGTGCAATCTGTGACTCTGTAGTGAAGGATGTATATTGGTCATCGACACATGGTAACTGTTTGGAATACGGGTATGATGGTGTCACGATCAAATACTGTCATATGGCGAAAATTTCTGTCACAAAAGGACAGAAACTTTCCAAAAATCAGGTCGTTGGACAGATGGGCAGCACTGGTAGTCTAACCAATCAGCTGCATCTTCATTTGTCTCTTTATATTAACAATACGCTGGTAGATCCTCTCCCCTATTTGGACGGACGTAAGGGACTGCCAACAGAAACAAAAACAATCGATACGAAAGGTGGAGACAATATGCGTAAAGTTATTAGTCCATTGAATCTTAGAAGTGGTGCAGGAACAAACCACTCTCTGGTGTACAAAAATATGCCGGTCGGCACATTGTTCGTTACCGGTGTGAAATCACAGGTTGTGAACGGCGCAAACTGGGGACAGGCTATCGCTTCAATCGGTGGTAAATCTTATACAGGGTGGGTGAACCTCGGCAATACATGGTCTGTGGAGGTGTAATCCACTATGTACATTGATGGCCAGACTATTATCACTGCTGCTTCTATTTTGGGGGCAGTGGTAGCAATTGGCGGAACACTGATTGCGATTTATAAATGGTACGCGAAACAGAACAAACAGGATATTGAAATTGCGGATCTGAAAAAGGAAAACGCATTGATTTGCTATGGTCTGGCGGCGGCGCTGGATGGGCTGATGCAGCTTGGCGCAAACCACTCAGTGCCAATCGCGCGTGAAAAGCTTGAAAAATATTTGAATCAAGCGGCACATAAATAAGGAGGAATGAATATGTTCAATTTCAAATTGTGGATTAAGGCAGCTGGCGTTCGTGCCATCAAAACCATTGCACAGACTGCGGTGGCAACCATTGGTACTTCTGCTGTGTTGGGCGAAGTAAATTGGATCGCGGTAGCTTCGGCTTCTGTATTGGCGGGTATCCTGTCTTTGCTGACTAGCATCGCCGGGCTGCCGGAGTTGAATTCAGACAACACGTAAAATTGGGGCGGGTTATTCCCGCCCTATTTTTAAGAGTTTTCAGAAAATGCTTAAAAATTAGGAACTACCTTCAAACTAACTGAGGGCAGTTCCTATTTTTTAAGAGAAAAGCGTGATATGACACTTGACACGATATGTGTATATGGTGTATAATGAATACGCACCATTAACAGGGGTCATGTGGTGACTTGATAGAAAGGAGAGTTGCATGATATGCACAAATACACGATGTAGACAAGAAATTCCTGATGGTTCACGATTTTGTCCGTGTTGTGGTAAGAAACTAACAGGAAAGAAACGATCAACAAAAAAGAGAGGAAACGGACAAGGCACAGCAATTCTTGTTGGAAGCACTTGGAGATCAATTTGGTCGGAGGGTAGTTATATCGACACGGATGGAAAACTGCATTATAAAAGGCACTCAAAGTCAGGATTTGCATCCAAAAAAGAAGCCTTAGCATATGCAGTGTCTGCCAAAGTTCCGACTTCAAAAATTCCAAGTTTGCGCGATTACTATAACGCATGGGCTAACAATGGAATGGAGCATTTGGGAAAATCCAAAAAGGTAGCATATAAGATTGCATGGAACCGTTTGAAATCGATTGCAGATAAGCCTATCAATGAACTATCTGTTGCAGATTTGCAAAATTGTATTAACCAAACTACTACCACTTATTATCCAGCCAGAGATATGAAAACGGTTCTTTCTCACTGTTTTACGTCGGCAGCAGCAGACGGAAACGCACGAGGAAATTTGTCTGAATATGTTACTTTGCCTAAGTTAAATGAGCAGGAAATTCAGCCCTTCACGTCTGACGAAGTTCAAAGAATGTGGGAACTGTATTGTGATGGGACGGAATTTTTTGCGTATGTGTTGTTAATGATCTACACCGGAATGATGCCCGGTGAACTCCTAAAATTATCTGTTTCAATGATTGACACAGATAGACATGAAATTATTGGATGTGGATTAAAAACGGATGTCAGAAAACAAACCCCTATCGTTTATCCTGATCTAATTGATCCACTTGTCCAACATTTAATTCGATCGGCTAAAAAGGGTCGTATCTATCCGCATCAGAAAAAGCAATTTTATAAGAAGTATCATGAAACCTTAATAGCGGCAAAAATACGCGATTTACCGCCATACGCTTGCCGTCATACCAGCGGAACAAAATTGGCACTTAGTGGAATTGCTCCATCTATGGTTCAGAAATTAATGAGACACAGTAAATTTACAACTACTCAAAGATATATTCATCCAGATGTATCAGACGCACAACGTGCAATGAACGAAGTGTATAAAAATTAACAACAATAACCAAAAACCAAATTATTTTTCAATATCTCTATTGTTGTCTCTGTTGTTGACTGACACCCCAAAAACCGCAGCGGTAAGCCAAAGAAACGACCCCTGCTAAGGGAGTAGGCCTCGTAAGGGGCGCGAGGGTTCAAATCCCTCTTTCTCCGCCAAAAACCGCATCAGAAAGCCAAAAAACAAGGTTTTCTGGTGCGGTTTTGCTATGCGTAAAACAGGGATTATCCGGTAAAAAACGTCCTGAGAATTGCAAAAATGATTTCTATTGTTGACACGGTTGTTGACTGGCGCAAGTGTTTCCTAAATCTTTATTTTACACTATTGGCTGCGTGTGCAAATTTTGCGCCCGAAAAATATATCTCTCTATCTATCTCACCTGTGATATATTTAATGAACGCTTCGCGCGGGATTTTCGTGCGGTTGCCGATCCGAATTACAGGGAATCCCAAATACTGTTTTCCGGTTTCCGTTTGTTGTTTGGCGGCAACGCGAATATAATTGGGATCGCAGCCCAATACACCAGCCGCTTCATTCGGCGTAATAAATGGCTTTTGACAATTCTTTAATTCGTTCAATTTTATCTGATACGTATTTTGCATTCTAAATCCCTCTTTCACAAAACAAACTTTTCCCGTAAAAAATGGCCCGGCATATTTCAGCCGGGCTTGTATGATTTATTTGTCAGTGCTGCCGAATGCGCCCTCGCGAATTGTGGTCACAGGGGCTTCTTCGGCGGTTAGATACTTCATGAGAATCCCCTGTACAAATGCCTGACCGGCCTTCATTTCGAGCGTTTTCCCTTCGTAACTATTGTTGGTCAGTTTCACAAAAATATGCCCTTCGTTCGGAGCCAAGACATAATCCGCGTCCACAATCCCGCACGTGTTGTCCAGCTGAAGCCGATACTTGAAGCCCAGTCCACTGCGCGGCAGAATCATCAGGAAAGTGTCCGGATCCATGCGGCACTTAATGCCGGTCGGAATGGTAATCGTCTCTCCCGGTCGCAGCTCAAAATCGAACGGGGCGAAGAAGTCATATCCGGCTGCATATTTTGTTGCACGACGCGGAATCTGAATGGCTTCGTATTCGGGGTGCAGATCTGCGTCACCGCCAATGGCTTTGTTGTACTGCTCAAAACTTACTTTTTCAAACTTGTTCATAATAATTTTCCTTTCATTTTACGTCCAGCAGGACGATTTGATTTGTTTGTAGTGATTTTTTGACATCAATGATTCGCTGATTCTTAGACCCGCGATATGGCAGCGTGATGTCTCGCTGCGCCAAAATAAATGGGCCATCGACGATTAAATCTACGTCTTTGACCCATTCTTCGCTTTTGAATGATTCCCATACATATCCAGTGTATAACCAGATGGATTTGGTTGGAAATCTGGTTCGGATGTCACGAATTAGTTCGATGACTTCCGGCTTGTTGACGGGATCCAGTGGATGGCCGCCGCTGAAGGTGATGCCATCAATAAATGGTAGACTCAAATAGAAATACAATTGTTCTTTCGCCGCTGCATCAAAAACATGACCAGCGTAAGGATTCCAGCTTTCCGGGTTCTGGCAGCCCGGACAGTTCACATTGCAGCCAGATATCCATAATACGACTCGAACACCGATTCCGTCCACTAATGATGTTCTGTCAATTCTCAAATAATTCATGTTCTATGCATATAATGATTATGCTGTACTCTCATTTCAACCTCTTGTTGTTTGCCAAGATTAAAGGCAGTTTTGTAATGTCCTGTCAAGTAGCCCGTCACTCGACGCAATCTTTCAATATGAGAACCACCGCACATTGGGCATCTCTCTCCGATTTCATCACAATATCCGCAATCCATACATTGATCGTTCGGTACATTGATCGCGAAATATGGAATGTCGTGATCCATTGCATAATTCACAATCGTTTCCAGCCCGGTAAGATTATGCTTGACTGTCGAATCTAATTCCACATAAGTAATACAGCCAGCGCTGGAATAGCCCGTTAATTGTGATTCGATGTCAATTTTCTCAAACGGATCGATTTCTTTCCATACGGGCACATGAATTGAATTTGTAAAGAATTCTTTGTCTGAGACATTCGGAATGACTCCATACTTCTCTTTGAATTTCTGCATGGCTGTATAACAAAGATTTTCCGCAGGAGAAAAGTAAACACCGAAATTTAATTTGTATTGTTCTTTGAATTCAGAACACAATGTTTTGAATAGTTCCTCGATCTGTTTGGCCAACCGCATCCCGCAATTTTCTGTTTGGTCGCAGCCAATCAGAATTTGCAGTGTTTCAGCTAACCCCAACTGTCCCACAGCCAATGTGCCATGTTTCAGTGCACTTCTAATTATTCGTTTTATCTTGTACCCAATCGCCGTCTGCATCTTTGGACCATTTTCCCT
>ERZ808267.55-NODE-55-length-58168-cov-4.114931_pt1 | contig 58168 bp, 46 predicted proteins | sample MGYA00521241_ERZ808267 | MGnify/ENA primary metagenome ERZ808267 (study PRJEB31516, sample SAMN03275592) | gut metagenome | biome: mammalia-associated habitat; material: feces | host: Papio cynocephalus | place: Kenya | collected 2012-07-19 ...
CGGCAAAGTATGGAGTTTTTTTGCAAAATACGATTTATCCAGCATTGACATGCAGTCTTTTATGATTTTTTCACCGGGAAGAAATATAAGAATTCCTCCGTCGTCGTTGTTTTCCAAGATTCTTTCAACAGTCGAGCATATTTTTGTAAGAAGCGCGTTGCTTGCCGTTTCGCTTATGGTGCTTGCGGCTATTGCCGGTGGATCGTAAACCATTGTCACCGGAAAAGTCTGGGTTTCAATTGTCACAATCGGGCAACCATTAAAGTATTTGCTGAAAGCTTCTGCATTTATCGTTGCGGAACTTACAATGACCTTGAATTCTTTTCGCGCCTCGAGCACACGCTTTAAAAGTCCCAGAACAAAATCAATATTCAGGCTGCGTTCATGTGCTTCATCAACCATGATTACAGAATATTTGCTCAGCCACGGATCAAGTTTCATTTCCTGAAGAAGAATTCCGTCTGTCATAATCTTGATTTTTGTGGTTAAGTCGGTTTTGTCCTCAAAACGCATTTTGTAGCCAACAAGTCCTGGATAAGTTGTTCCAAGTTGTTTTGCGATAAATTCGCTTACGCTTAGAGCCGCAATCCTGCGTGGTTGTGTAACTGCAATCATTCCTGTTGCGTCGTAACCGGCTTCGTGAAGAATTACCGGAAGCTGTGTTGTTTTTCCTGAACCTGTCGGGCTTTGCACAACTATAACCTGATTGTCTTTTAATGCGGCAAGAATTCGTTCTTTTTGCTCATAAACTGGAAGTGATTTGTAGTCTATTGCCATATCGTTGTTTCCTTAATGTTTTCTGTAATTTTTTTTCTGGCTTGAATATATTCTGCCCATTTTGTGCGGCCAACATCATTCAAGTATTTTATAAAATCATCGTCCAAAAATCTAATAATAAATTCCCAGGCTGTATTTATATATGTTGTAACGAAATATGTTTCAGTTTTCTCAATATATGGTTTTGGATTCTGTTTGTCTTTCCGGAATACAATTTCCATCATCATTCCGTCGCCAGTATCATCCCGTGGATTTGCGGGATTTTCAAAATCCGGTTCCCATCTTTGACCGCTGATAGTATTTCCATTTCCATATATTATAGCATTTTTTAGAAGTTTTGTTTCCTTGTCACCGATAAATTCTCGTTCTCTGACAATATGAGGATGATTTGCCCAGATAACATCAACACATTCAAAACTCAGACTGTGATAATAATTTTTGCGTTTCTGTTCAACTGCCTGCACATATTCCGGTTCATCCGTGTGGATTGCAAGAATCATAATGTCGCATGGATTTTCTTTTCTGAGTTGGACAAGATATTCTGAAAATTCCTGCCAGCTTTTTTTGTTTGCCGAAATATAATTCAGGTACGAACGGTAATTCGGGCGGTTCAAAATCTCTGTCACGGCAACAAAAAGAATTTTCCATTTTTCTTTTTGGATGATTTTATAGGAAATTTTTCCGTCTGGCTTTTCATTTATTCCGCAGAAATAAACCGGTCGCGCAGAATCTTTTGTGTTTTCTTCTATTATATTTCCCCAATTTAATGTTTCTCTGATTCCTTCAAGCCCTTGGTCATTTGTATGATTATTGACCAGCGAAAAAACGTTGAATCCTGCGTCGATTGCGGCTTCCGGGTAAGTTGGCCGCATATTGAAATTTGGATATGGCGAAAAAGGTAAATTCTTGTCAACAGGAGCTTCAATATTCGCAAAAGAAAAATCAGCATTTGAAACAAGCGGCTTTATGCTTTTCCATATTTTGTGGTAATCTTTCATGTTGAAATTCGGTCTGTGCGCCATAATATCGCCGGCAAAAAGAAGAGAAATTCGTTCCGGCTCTTCCATTGTTTCATTTTTTGGAAGCGTTTTGCATGAAAAAACAAAAAAACTGATAAACACTACGGAATAAAAAAATTTAAAATTCATCAACTTTTACAATTATAACACACACAGTCGCAGTAGAAAAGTGTGAAATATCTATTGAATTTTTTGAATATCTGATATATTTTTAAACAGTTTAAAACGTGGGAAAGCTTATGAGTGAAAAAGAGACCAAGCTGCAGAAAATAATTGAGCTTGAGTTAAAACTTGATGAAATAAAAGACGTTGACGTGCTTCTTGAACGGATTCTTACAGAATCAAGAAAAATTGTTAATGCAGACGCCGGCTCAATATATGTAAAAGAAGGCGAAAAGCTCAAGATAAAATATGCGCAGAACGACACTCAGCTAAGGGAACTTCCACCAGGAGAAAAGCTTCCTTATATATTTTTCTCGTTTCCGATAAATAAAACCTCGATTGCCGGTTATGTTGCGAGCACAAAAGAAACTCTTTCAATTGAAGATGTCTACAATATCCCGGAAGAAAAACCTTATAAATTCAACCGCCAGACGGATCTTACAACAAATTACAGGACAAAATCCATTTATACATTTCCACTTGTGATGAACAATGGTGTGCTTCTTGGTGTTCTGCAGATTATCAATAAACTTGATGAAAATGGCCGCGTTGTAAAATTTACAAAAGAAGATGGAACATATTTGAAGCATTTTGCTCTTTCAGCGGTCCGGGCATTGCAGCATGCGTATAACACGCGCGAAAACCATCGTAAAATGCTGAAGATGTCAGAATTCCGCGATCCAAAGGAAACTTATCTTCATACAGAACGCGTTTCCAGCATTTCTCTGGAAATTTATGACCGTTGGGCATTTGATAAAAATATTCCGGAAAATATCCGTCACACTTACCGGGATAATTTAAAGATTGCCGCAAAATTCCATGATATTGGAAAAGTCGGAATTTCGGATTTGGTTCTGAAAAAGCCAGGCCGTTTTGATGAAAAGGAACGCCAGATAATAAAAGGTCATACTTGCATTGGAGCGCAGCTTTTTGATCCGCCGGAAACTGATGTGGATATCATATGCCGCGATGTTGCTTTGTGCCACCACGAGCGCTTTGATGGCGGTGAAGCCGGTTATCCTGGAAAAAAATATTTTAACGGCGAATATGCAAATTTCCAGATTGGATTTCCTGTTGAAAAATCAACACCTTTGAAAGGAGATGAGATTCCTTTGGCCGCACGCATTGTTGCTGTCGCTGATGTTTTTGACGCTCTTTCGCATAAAAGATGCTACAAGGAAGCATGGTCTTTGGATGATGCTTTTGCGGAAATTCAGAATTGTTCTGGAACCCAGTTTGACCCTGAAATTGTTCTTGCATTCATGAAAGTCCGGGATCGTGTTGAGAAAATTCTTATCAATTATCGCGACGACGAAGGGTAATTATCGCTTTTTCAAGAGCGGTTTTGTATTTTTCAAGTGTTTCCAGGCTGTAGTTTTTTCCTTTTTTTCCGCCAAAACCAAGTGCTGCCAGCTGAAAATTTAGTTCTCTGTCTTGTAGCCGGTATTTTATATTGTTTTTTTCAAAAATTGTTCCACGGTCGTTTATTGTAACGATATCGTTTTTTACAAGCCGTTCTGCAAGTAGGACATCTTTTGTCACGACAAGAGTTTTTTTATCAGCATTATTAAAAATATAATTGTCGGCAGAATCTTTTGTCTGTTCGCAAACGACCATTTCATAGTCTGAATTCTTGTTCTCGATTTTTTTATTTGCAACAATTTTTAACTTTAAATTATTTGATTTGCAGTATTTTATTGTGTAGTCCAATGCAAGGTTGGGGCAGTTGTCGCCGTCAATGAAGATAGAAATCATTTCAGGACCTTGTCTATTTTTTCGATTAGAGTTTTTGTTATTCTGTCAGCTTCTTCATCTGCTGAGTTGTTTTCCAGCGCGGCCTGAAATTTCAGTGAGCGTCCCTTCGCCTTGTAAAGCTCATCGCTTAGCATAATTCCCGCAAGAATTGAAATTTTCAATGGATCTGTTAAAGCGCCGCCATTTTCAATCTGGTTTACAATCCTTTTATAATAACCAAGAATCTGTTCCAGATAACTTGTGTCCTCATCGGCCTTGATTGAAAAAGTTGTTCCTAGAAGATCTATTTGAAGCGTTCCTTTTGCCATAAGTTTTTGTCAAAAAATATCGAATTGACCGTTTTCGTCTTCAGAATTTGTCTGTTCAGAAGAATTCTGTGGGTTCTGTTCTTGCTGTATTTTTTCTTCCTGATGAACAGGTTGCATTGTGCTGAATTGCGCTGCTTCTGGATTGATTGAATTTTGTGCCTGAGATTCGGTGAAAATCTGCTGACCCTGGATATTTTCCAGGTGTTTTGAATTATTTACAGAATATTGTGTCTGTTCTGTAGAAAACGTATTTTGTGGATTTATTTGTTGTGTATGTTCCGGTTCAGTCTGTGTGTTCTGAACTGTAACAGGATTAGAAGAGGCAACTTGACCGGCTGCCTTCAATACGGAATTTTCTATTGAATTCAAACGGTCAAGTGCTTTTAAGATTCCGCTTTCAATCTTATTTTGATCTGATTCAAAGGTTGAAAGTTGCTCCGACTTGCTTGAAAGCGCATTTGTGAGCTCAGAACATTTACTGCGCAGAGCATCGTTTTCAGCCTGTAGCTGTGCAATTTTAGCAACAGCACTTTCTACTCTTTGTTCAAGAAGCAAAATCTGATCAAGCGAAATCATAGTGAATTCCTTATGCCTTCAAAGCGTTCTTTGCAGCTTCTACAACTGCCTTGAATGCTACAGGATCTTCGATAGCCATATTTGAAAGTGCCTTGCGGTTCAATGTGATACCAGCCTTTGAAAGACCATCGATAAAGCGAGAGTATGAAAGACCTTCATCTCTTACAGCAGCGTTGATACGTGCAATCCATAAAGCGCGGAAGTTGCCTTTGCGGTCGCGGCGGTCAACGTAAGCATGGTTCAAAGCTTTTACAACAGCATCTTTTGCTGGTTTGTAGTTTGACTTTCTGTCACCGATGAAACCTTTAGCAAGCTTTAAGATTTTTACACGGCGATTCTTTCTTTTTGTTCCGTCTATTGCTCTTGACATATTCTATACTCCATTAACCGTATGGCAACATCTGCTTACGGATTTTCTTTGCGTCAGCTTCTGCAAGAATTCCTGTTTCACGAAGCTGTCTCTTTCTTTTTGGTGAACGCTTTGTCAAAATATGACGAAGGTTCTGTTTCTTGTACTTGATTTTTCCGCTGCCAGTTGTTGAGTAACGTTTTGCAGCAGATTTCTTTGTCTTCATCTTAGGCATTTCATTTACCTCAATTTTTTTATTTGGCTTTTGCTGAAATTGTCATGGACATTGTTTTTCCATCCATCGCTGGCTGTTTTTCCATGACATACGCTGAAGTAAGCCTTTTCAAAACTTCATTCAGGACATCGTAGCCGAGTTCTGTGTGGGCAAGTTCGCGTCCGCGGAAACGGATTGTTACTTTTACCTTGTCGCCCTCGTCAAGAAATTCCTGTACATGCTTGGCTTTTGTATCAAGATCTCCAGGTCCAATTTTAGGCTGCATACGGATTTCTTTTAACTTTAGTACTTTCTGATTCTTCTTGGATTCTCGGAGCTTTTTTTCCTGTTCGAATCGGTACTTGCCAAAATCAAGTATTTTACAAACCGGTGGGTTAGCATTTGGACTCACCTCAACAAGATCAAGATCCTTTTCCTTAGCCAATTTAAGAGCTTCCAGCGTTGGAACTATTCCTTTTTGGTTGCCCTCTTCATCGATAAGTCGAACCTCTCGGACGCGGATCATTTCGTTTATCCTTTGCCCTTTGTTGTTGTTTCTGTTGTCTTGGTATGCCAACTATCCTCCTCGTGTTCATAAAACACAAAATACATATAAACGTAATTATCATTATATATGAAAAAACGTTGATGTGTCTATATTGAAAAAATAAAATCCCGCAGTAAATTGTAGCGGGAATTTTTTTATTTTGAATGGCAAAATCGTAAGCAAAACTGATGAAACTGGTGCTGGCGGATTATGAGAAATGAATAAAGGCTGGTTTTGCAAGGCAAAACTAGGCAGCGGGTAAAAAAACTTGTGGGCGAAAGAATTGAAGCCCGCGTGCGGTAGTGATTGCAGAGGAAATGAGGCTTGCCGAATTGCAGCGGAAAGCACGACGGCGAGCTTGCGAGCCGGACCGCCCGAATTTAAATAAAAAGGAAAAATCTGTTTTTGGATGTTGTAAAAGTGTTTTTGTGGTAGTATCTTTAGGTGAACCTTAATCAGGTGAATTTTATTTTTGAAGGTTTATTATGGATTTTATTAAAAATTTAAGGGACAAGGCCAGAGCGGCTGGAAAAACTATTGTTCTTTGCGAGGGCGAGGACAAGCGCGTTGTTGAGGCGGCTTCTTCTATTGTAAAGCTTGGAATTGCAAAAATTATTCTTCTTGGAAACAAGGCTGAAATTGAAAAATTCGGATTTGACATGGACGGTGTGAAGATTGTTGATCCTAATTGCGATGAAAATGCTGACAAATACGCTGAGATTCTGTTCAAGGCGCGAGAAGGAAAAATCAACAAAAAAACTGGTGCTCCTGAATATGCTGATGTTGCCGCTGCAAAGGCTGCCGCGCTTAAGGATTTTACAATGTATGGCGCTTTGATTTTGAAGGCTGGCGATGCGGATGGTTTTGTTTCTGGAGCGTGTCATTCTACAGCAAATACGCTTCGCCCTGGATTGCAGGTTATAAAGACGGCACCTGGAATCAAGACAGTTTCTTCTTGCTTTATAATGGTTGCTCCGCCAACTGGAAATAAATATGTTCCTGACGGAATCGCAGTTTTTGGCGACTGCGCGGTAAATATTGAGCCTAGCGCGGAGGAGCTTGCGGACATAGCTATTGCTTCTGCTAAAACTGCTAAGACTATTGCCGGAATTGAGCCGAAAGTTGCAATGCTTTCTTTTTCCACAAAAGGTTCTGGAAATGACTCAAAATTCCATGACACAGTTTCTAAGGTTCAGAAAGCCACTGAGTTGGCCAAGGCTGCCGCTCCGGAGCTTGAGCTTGACGGTGAATTCCAGTTTGACGCGGCTGTTGCTCCGGAAGTTGGAAGTCTGAAGGCTCCTGAAAGCAAAGTTGCCGGCCACGCGAATACATTTATTTTCCCTAACATTAATGCCGGAAACATTGGCTATAAGATTTGTGCTAGAATGGGTGGCTGGAAGGCGATTGGCCCGGTTTGCCAGGGATTTGCAAAGCCATTGAACGATCTTTCCCGTGGCTGCAATGTTGAGGAAATCATCGATACAGTTGCAGTTACAGCACTTCAGGCGTAATTTTCAGCGATTTTTTAATTAGTAAAATTGTGAAAAATTGAAAGGCGGCGTTTCTTTTTTTAGGAATGCCGCTTTTTTTTGTCCGGATTTTTTTATGAGCCTTTTGGGCGTTTCCGCATGCGCGGACCGGACTTTTGCGTTATAAAATTGCTTCGCAATTTTTCCGTTCAGACAAAAATCTCCGTTCGCATTCGCTCGCGGGATATTTTTGTCCGAACCGCCGCGCCGCGGCGGCTGCAATTCCTAACGCTTCAAGCTCGCAGGCAAGCTTTTTTTTATTTTCTGCCGTTTGAATCTACGCTTGATTTTCGGGCTAAATAAAAAAAAAGAACATTGAGATAATCAATGTTCTTTCTGTAAAAAATATATTCTTTCGGGCAAACAGGATTTGGCGTTGCAGTCGCCAGCATCCATGCTGGCTTCTTTCACGCCGTCTTCGCTCGCTGTCGGCAACATCCTGTTGCCTGATCGGGCTATTCGCCCGCGCTCACTCTGCTTCAAATCCTGGTTCAGTTTAATAAAAAAAAGAACATTGAGATAATCAATGTTCTTTCTGTAAAAAATATATTCTTTCGGGCAAACAGGATTTGAACCTGCGACCTCAACGTCCCGAACGTCGCGCGCTACCAGCTGCGCTATTGCCCGATAAAAAAACCTTCCAATAGGTTGGAAGGTTAGCGCGAGTGACGGGGCTCGAACCCGTGATCTCCGGCGTGACAGGCCAGCGCGATAACCAGCTTCGCTACACCCGCGTGATGTTTAGAATAATATATGAATGTAAAAAAAAGGTCAATACCTGGAATCAAAAAAAATGAAAAAAAAATTATTTTTTTTATTTGGTATATATTGAAAGCGTGATTATACTTGTATATAGACTTAATTTCGGGTTTTTATAAATTCTGAAAAAAAATGAGCGAATTTCAAAAATTCCAGATTTGCCTTTTTTTCTTTATGTTTGCTCATTTTCTCTGTTTTGAAGAAAACTTGATATTCAGCCTAAAAAAATTACAGAGGTCTTTATGCAGTTGGACAGTAGAAAGTACGGCTATAAATTTGATAAAAACAAGTTTGAATTTTATTGTTGCAAAGAGGAATATCCTGATCTTCTGGACTCTGAGTCAGTTTATGTGACCGGAACTTTTAATGGCTGGCTGAGCACTGGAGATTCTGACTGGCTTATGACCAGGAAAAATGAAAAAGGAAAAACCGTCTTTGTCCTTGAAAAAAATCTTGAGAACATAATGGTTCCTGGAAATTCTGGTTATCCTGAATTTAAATTTTTCGGGCTTTCGGAAACTTCCTGTCATCTTCTTGCTGAAAAAATTGATGCGCCTAATGTTTTCCTGGGAAACAAGCTGATTCTTTTGGATGAATACGAGCTTGCTGATGCGGAAAAACTTAAGAAACGAACCGGAATTTTCAAGGAAATGGAAGATTTTGACCTTAATTGTCCGGCTTGCCGTGCGGAAATTTCAAATTTCAGGCGGGCTCCTGGAACGAAGGCCCTTTTCCGCGGTTATCATCCTTATAAAAAGTCCCGTGGCTGGATGGACACTGAAAATGAGCGTATCCGGCTTGTCCGCAAAGGAATGCAGCTTTACGGAATAAAATCTGATATCACTTTGTGCGGGTATGAGTCTGTTTCAACGCTGGCTGAAGAAACTCCGTTTGAGATGATTGAGGATATGGAAAAGAAAAATAACAGGCTTTGCGTTAATATTGACTACAATCTTGTTTATTTCCATTCGGATGCGGCGGAATATTTGAGTGCGCTTCAGAAAATTGCGCATTTCATGCTTGAGCATTCTGGACCTTTTTATGTTCATTGCCGGCTTGGCTCGGACAGGACTGGTGTTACGGTTGCGGTTTTTTCTGCTCTTTGCGGCGCAAGCTGGAAAGAAATTGCCGAGGATTATGAAAAGACAAGCAACTGCGGAATCGGTGAGTTCAGAAGCCGCCGTTTGCTTCAGTACAGCCTTAAAAAGTTGACAGGATTTGATCCTTCTGGGTCAAAAAATCTTGCCCATCTTATGCAGAGTGTTTTTATAAAGGAAAATATTTTAAATTCAAAAGAAATTGAAGCTTTAATCAAAAAGTTGAATACAGAACCTAGAAAAAAGGAAACGGACTTCTTTGATTTCAGCGGAAACCATATTTGTGCAAAAAAATCTGCGAATTAATATGAATTAATTTTGGGGGAACAAAATGTCGGAATCATGCGGACATAACTGCGATTCATGTGGTCAGGACTGCAAAAGCCGTGATATGCATGAAAAACTGAGGGAAGGGAGTTCTGTAAAAAAAGTGATAGGAATTGTGAGTGGTAAAGGTGGTGTTGGAAAATCGCTGGTTACTAGTCTGCTTGCATGCAAGGTCAATAAAGATGGTTTTAGGACGGCCATTCTTGATGCGGATATAACAGGACCTTCAATTCCGGAGAGTTTTGGAGTTGGCATGAGCCGCGCTGAAAGTGATGGAAAATCCTTGAATCCGGTTGTTACAGGTTCTGGAATTCAACTTATGTCAATGAATTTTCTGCTTGAAAATGAAAATGATCCGGTAATCTGGCGTGGTCCGGTTATTGCCGGAGCTGTAAAGCAGTTCTGGACAGACGTTAATTGGAAAGATGTTGATTTTATGTTTGTTGATATGCCGCCGGGAACAGGGGATGTTCCGCTTACTGTTTTCCAGAGTCTTCCTGTTGATGGAATAATCATTGTTTCTTCTCCGCAGCAGCTTGTGCGCGTTATTGTTGAAAAGGCTGTAAAAATGGCGAATATGATGAACATTCCTATTCTTGGTCTTGTTGAAAATATGAGCTATGTGAAATGTCCTGACTGCGGAAAGGAAATCACTGTCTTTGGAAAAAGCAATATTGAGAAAATCGCTGAAAGTTTCAATATTCCTGTGCTGGCAAAAATCCCGATGGAAGAATCAACTTCTGCGGCGGTGGATTCTGGAGATGTGGAAAGTGTGAGCAGCGGATATCTTGACGAGGCCGCCGCAAAAATAGAGGCTTTGCTGAAATAACTGTTTTTTCCGGAATCTATTGTTCTTCTGGTTTTAAACCGTCAACGAGCATATTTTCCGGAATTTTTGAAGGACGGCCGTCTGTTGTTACCGAAGCCCATGTTACGTCGGCTTCTGCGCAGACTGTTCCGTCTTCTTTTCTGATTGTCTGGTGGAATTCGCCCATAACGTGCTTTAGTTTTGTAGGATAAGTCTCGATAAAAAGCTTGTCATCCAGGAAAGCCGAGCCTTTGTAGTGAATGTCAATGTGGGTTACATAAAGATAATATCCGGCGGCGACAATTCCCTTGTAGTCAAATTTTGCCGCATGAAGAAAATCCATTCTGGCATGTTCAAGATAATTCAGATAAACTGCGTTGTTTACGTGGCTGTACGAGTCGCATTCGTAGGAACGGACAACAATTTCTGTTATGTGCTTCATTTTTTCCCCTGAAAATTTTTATTTAACCCAAATGTCGAGTTTTTTTTCTGAAGAAATAAATTGAATAAGCGGGAAGAAAAAGGAAGTGGCAACCGAGTCATTTGGAGCGATGGCAAGCAATTTTTGAAGAAAATTGCGCAGTCCGATACCTTGTTGCGCTCCGCATGACGAATTGACGCGCTTTTTCCGGTAGCTTATTCAATTTGTATGTTGAATTTATAAAAACTCGACATTTGGACTGTTTAGTATTAAAAAACTTCTGTGAAAATATTATTGTTTTTTGTTCACTTAGGCAATTCAGATTTAGGGGCTTTTGTGTTATATTAAAAACATGAAGAAAATTGTTCCATTCTTTGTTTGTTGCCTGTTTGTGTTTTCCGGTTGCGGAAAAATCAAGGATCAGGTGCAGGACAATAAAGAAAAAAAAATGCGGAGAAATTCCGTTGAGATTTACAATGCGTTGAATTCTGAGCAAAAGAAAAAAAAATCTGCTTTTGAAAAATATGTTTCATCGGTTTCTTTGCATGACAAAGTCTGCCAGCTTTTTATAGAAAACCTTGAGGGCGATACGATTTTTGTTCCTGTTGAGAAAGATTTTGTTCCGGGCGGTTATCTTTTTTTTGGATATAATCTTGCGGATTCTCCGGCCGGAATCATAAAATTTACAGATTCGATAAAAAAATATTGCGCAAAAAATGGTATTATTCCGCCTTTTTTGGCAATTGACCAGGAAGGCGGTCTTGTGAACCGGCTGAAAATCGTGAACGGCCCTCTTCATTCTGCGGAAAAAATTGCTTCGCGCGCGGACATTGATTCAGCATACAAAATTTATTCAGCCCAAGCCGAGCAAATGAAAAATTTAGGCTTTGACATGAATATTGCACCTGTTGTTGAAGTGAAAACCGCTGGAAATGAGCATTTTTTGAACGGAAGAAGTTTTGGCGACTTTCAGAAAGTAAAGGAATTTGGGACAGCCTGCGTAAACGCTTACGAAAATCATGGAATTGGAACCGTTGTGAAACATTTTCCGGGAAACACGAATACAGATCCGCACTCAGGTCTGCCTGAAATTCTGCTTTCCGGAACAGAGCTTGAGGAAAGCCTGAAGCCATTTTTTGAGATAAACAGATGCGCGCCTGCAGGAGCATTGATGAGCCATGCGCGGGTAAAATCTGTTGACGGAGAAATTCCTGCGTGTTTTTCGAGGCACTGGGTTTCGGAGATTCTGCGTGGAGAAATTGGTTTTGAAGGAATTGTTTTTAGCGACGATATTTTTATGGGCGCGCTTGCGTTGAATGGATTTCCGCCGGAGGAAGCGGCTGTAAGGGCGCTGGAAGCTGGCGTGAACGTGATTATGGTCAGTGAGAAACGGATTTCCGGGCCTGCGAAAGTTCTGATTTCCAAGGCAGAAAAAGATTCGGATTTTGAAAAATTGATTGACAATTCTTTCAGGAAAGTTATGGAATATAAAATCCGGCAGAATCTGGTTTCATTTGAGAAAGATGAGAATGGAAATTATTCGGTTGTTCCTGTTCTGAAAAAAGAATCTGTTGCAGCACGTGTTGAAAAATTCAACAAGGCGCGGAAAGAAAATATTGACATTTATATTGAAAAAATTGATTATGGCGAAAAAAACTGAAAAGAAAACAACCCAAAAATTGCGGGGCAAAGAAGGTTTTGAAAAATATTATTCGGATTTGTTTGGTGAACGCTGGAAAAACTTAAGAAATTCGCTTTTTGGCGAGAGCGTCTATGCGGAATGGAATGCTGGCGGCGTTGAAAAATATTTTCTTGATCCGGCGAGCGTTTTTGCGGCGCTGCAGCTTCCTGTGGAAGGTGGAAAGAATTTTCTTGATATGTGCGCGGCTCCCGGCGGAAAAACGCTTGTGATTGCTTCCAGGATGCCTGAGGATGCGACTTTGGTGAGCAATGAGCGTAGTCCACAGCGGAAACAGAGGCTTGCTCAGGTTTGCGAAAATTGCCTTCCTGGAAAAATAAATACGCGGATAAAAATTTCATGCTCGGACGCGGCAAAATGGTGTACAACCCAGACTGAAGCTTATGACAGGATTTTGCTGGATGCGCCTTGTTCAAGCGAACGGCACGTTTTACAGGATGAAAAATATCTTTCTGAATGGTCGCCGGCGCGGATAAAGTCGCTTGCGATGGAGCAGTGGGCTTTGCTTTCCTGCGCGTACAGGCTGCTTGAGCCGGGCGGATTTCTTTTGTATTCAACATGCGCTCTTTGCCCGGCGGAAAACGATGCTGTTGTGGCAAGGCTTTTAAAGAAATTTGATGATGTTAGATTTGTTTTTGAGGATTCAATGCCTTGTGTGCCGGAAAATGTCTCAGCTTTTTGCAGAATGGATTCTGTTCCGGTTCCGGAGCGGACAAAATACGGATTTCATATTCTGCCGGATCAGAAAGAAAAGTGCGGGCCGATCTGGTTTACGCTTGTGCAGAAAAATTGTAGATAGCCTGGATTTTTTTTTAAGTGCGCGCTGGATTTTCTGGTTTTCTGGAGTTTCTTAGCCCCGATTGCCACGGAAAGACCGGAAAACGAAATTTGAGGACTTGCAGTAAAAGCGGGTCGCGTGCTGAATCAGCGCGCTTTGTATTATTGACATTAATCGATAATTTGAGTTAATATAATGAACTATATTTATTTAACTTGTATTTTATTTTAAAGGAGATCCTCCATGTCAGGACATAGTAAGTGGGCAACCATTAAACATGCAAAAGGTATCGCTGATGCAAAACGCGGTAAGCTTTTCACAAAATTCATTAAGGAAATTTCTATTGCTGCAAGAATGGGTGGAGGTGATCCTAACTCAAATCCTCGCTTGCGTACAATTATTATTAAAGCACGCGCTGCAAATATGCCTAAGGATAATATTGAACGCGCAATCAAGAAAGGTACTGGTGAGGACGGCGGAGCATCTTACGAGGAATTGGTTTACGAAGGATATGCTGCTGGTGGTGTTGCTGTAATGGTTGAAGTTCTTACAGACAACAAGAACCGTGCTGCTGCTGATGTTCGCAATATTTTTACAAAAAACGGCGGAAACTTGGGAACAACTGGTTCTGTTTCTCGTATGTTCCAGCGCAAAGGTACAATTGAATACGATGCTGACAAGGTGAACGAAGATGAAATCATGGAAGTTGCTTTGGAAGCTGGTGCAGATGACATTGTGAACGAGGATGGGGTTATTACTGTAACAACTAGTCCGGACGCTTTTGCTGCTGTTGCTGATGCTTTGAACGAAAAAGGTTTTGAGTCACTTTCTGCTGAGGTGGGAATGGTTCCTGATGCTTATACTGCTGTTGACGCTGAGACTGCCGCAAAAGTTCAGAAGCTTATTGATAAACTTGAAGACAATGATGATGTTCAGAATGTTTATCATACAGCTGAATTCCCGGATGATTTTAATCCTGAGGAATAAATTATTGGGCTGAAAGCTGAGATTTGTCTTTGGCTTTTGTCTGGTTTTGTAGAAGGGCTTCGTTTTGAAGCCCTTTTAGTTTTAACGGTTTTTTATGGTGAATTATTCCGAATTTTTTAATTCTCTTCCAGGAACGGAAACTGCGGAAAAAAACAAGGCGCAGAAAAAAGTCCGTCGCGTTCTGGGAATTGATCCTGGCCTTGCGAATACAGGTTTTGGAATTATTGACTGTTACAGGAATAAATACCGGATGATAGGTTATGGCGTTATAGAAACTTCCAGCGAGGCTAGTTTGGGCGAAAGGCTTCTGGTGATTTATTCGCGGCTTCAGGCGGTTATTGATGAGTTTAGACCAGACGAGGCTTGCATGGAGGAGCTTTTTTTTGTGAGGAATGTTACCAGCGGAATCAGTGTTGCTGAAGCCAAGGGCGTTGTTACTTTGTGCCTTGCGCAGAACGTGATTCCTTTGGATGAATATAAGCCGAACCAGATAAAAAAGGCGGTTACGGGAACTGCTGCTGCGGACAAGGAACTTGTTGAAAAATATGTCCAGATTCTGCTGAATCTGGAAGTGCGTCCAAAACCTGATCATGCGGCGGATGCGCTTGCGTGTGCTATTTGCCATCTGCATTCGACTGCGGAACTTAGCTAGAAGTTTTTGTTTTTAGAAAATCTGGGACGTGAAAAAATTGCGTGGAGAAAACTGAAAACCTTGCGGCAGGGTGAATGTTTTTTGTGTGGATTGCGGCCTTTTTGGGTTAGGGATTGGAAACACGCCGTAGGCGGCCACCGCAGCGGAGTTTGCGAAGCAAATGAAGCGAGGAGGCTGGAGCGGCAGCGGAATGTTGGAAAGCCCGGCGCCGTTGCGCAACCTCCAAAATTTGTTCGTAAACTTGCAGAATTTACCTTATGAACATGGCGTCTCAACGCAAGCTGTCGCTTGCTAACGAGTTTACATTCGTAAACTCGCATAAATAATTTACCTAATAAACATAGCGTCACCATAGCTGAAGAAGTGGTAGCGTTGCTCGACGGCTTTCTGGTAGGCGTTCAGGATGTGCTCGCGGCCGGCGAATGCGCTTACAAGCATTATGAGTGTGCTTTCCGGTGTGTGGAAATTTGTGAACATCTGGTCGATGACTTTGAATTTGTAGCCTGGATACATGAAAATGTGCGTGCTGGATGTTCCGGCTTTTACAGTGCCGTTTTCATCGCAGGCTGACTCAAGGGTTCGGACGGAGGTTGTTCCAACGGCTAGGATTGGGCGGCCTTCTTTTTTTGCCTGGTTGATTTTGTCGGCGGTTGTCTGAGGAACTGTAAAGACTTCCTCGTGCATTTTGTGGTCTTCGATTTTTTCTTCGCGGACTGGAAGGAATGTTCCGAGCCCTACGTGGAGGGTTACGAATTCTCGGTCAATGCCTTTTTCGGTTAGGCGTGCGAGCATTTTTTCTGTAAAGTGAAGCCCTGCGGTCGGGCAGGCGGCACTTCCGGTTTCTTTTGCGTAGACGTTCTGATAGCGTTCGGAATCTTCCTCGGTGTCTTCACGTTTGATGTATGGAGGAAGTGGAATGTGCCCGTTTTTTTCGAACCATTCCTCTGTGATTGGAAAATCGAAGTGGAGCGCGCGGAATTCGGTTCCTATATTTTCCGGGTGCTCGGTTATTGTTCCAATTGTGCCGTCGGGAAATTTATATCGCATTCCTGGTTTCTGCTTTTTTGCACCTTTTACCATTGTGTTCCATGTGTTTCCGGTCTGGTCAATCTGGTTCAGGAACATAAATTCCTGCTCGCGGCCGGTTGTCTCTTTTATTCCGTAGCAACGGGCTCGTCTTACTTTTGAATTGTTGAAAATCATCAGGGTTCCTGGAAGAATCAGGTCTGGAAGGTCGTCCATTTTGTGGTGCTCTATTTCGCCTGTTTTTCTGTCCAAAAGCATGAGTTTGTCTTGTCCCCGGATTCCGCTTGGATGCTGGGCGATGAGTTCTTCTGGCAAATTAAAGTCAAATTCTGTTAGTAGCATAGTTTTCTCTTTTTTTGTTTTTTATTCAAACAGCGATTTTTGCTGTCCTTGTTTTTCGGCGGAAGTTCCGTCGTATTTTATTCCAAGATGTGTATAGCCTTTTTCGGTTACGATTCTGCCGCGTGGCGTGCGCTGAAGAAATCCGCATTGAATCAGATATGGTTCGTAGTAATCCTCAAGCGTGTCCTGGCTTTCCCCGATTGAGATTGCGAGCGTTTCTGCGCCTACAGGTCCGCCGTCAAAATTTGTTATTATTGTGTGGAGAATCTCGCGGTCAATACGTTCAAGTCCAAAATCGTCTATTTCAAGGCGGTTTAAGCCTGCTTTTACAACTCCAAGCGTGATGGAATCTTTTCCCATTACTGTGGCGTAGTCGCGCATACGGCGGAGAACACGGTTTGCGACTCGGGGCGTTCCACGCGAGCATTTTCCCATAAGAAGAGCGGCGTCTGGTTCGACTTTTACGTTTAAAAGTTTTGCGGAGCGGTTGATTACAGCTGCGAGTTCTTGCGGTGTGTAATATTCAAAGCGCTGGATTATTCCGAATCGGCTTCTGAGCGGACTTGCTACTGCACCGGCTTTTGTTGTTGCCCCCACAAGAGTAAATCGTGGAATCGGAATTCTTACAGTCCTGGCCGCGGCTCCTTGACCGATTATCCAGTCAAGTTCATAATCTTCCATTGCGATGTAGAGCATTTCTTCAATTGTGTGCTTAAGGCGATGGATTTCGTCTATGAAAAAAACTGTTCCTTCAGTGATTGTTGAAAGAATTCCAACTAAATCTTTTGGTTTTTCCAGAGCTGGCGCACTGGTTATTTTAAAGTCTGAACCAAGTTCGTGTGCGGTAATCTGCGCGATTGTTGTTTTTCCTAGTCCCGGCGGACCGATAAGAAAAAGATGATCTAAAGGTTCCTTTCGTTCTTTTGCGGCGTTGATAAAAATATCAAGGTTTTCGCGGACTTTTGATTGCCCGATAAAATCGTCTAAAAGCTGAGGGCGAAGATTTATTCCTTTTTCTATATCATCATCAAATTCGTCAAAATGCTGCTCGGAACGCACAATGTGAAGAAACTGGTCATCGCTCATTTCCATGTTTGTTTTTGAATTCATCGCGCCATCTCCATGATTGCCTTTTTGAATACAGAATCTTCTTTTTCAGACTGAGTTTTTGCGGAAAAATCTGTTTCTTTTGAGAATTCCGTTACAATTTTTGCGACTGTTTTTTCAACAGCAAGGCGGTCGTAGCCCATTTCACAAAGTGAAGAAATGACGGCAGAAAATGCGTTTTCTTTTTTTACAATAATAGTTTCTGTTTCTGGAATTGTAAGTTTTCCTTTCAGGGCGAGCATCATTTTTGCGGCAGTTTTTTTGCCTACGCCGGGAATTTTTTCAAGAACGGAAACTTCCCCAGATTCAAGGACGGAAACAAGTTCGGTTACGCTTACGCTGCTCATGATTTTTATTGCGGCTTTTGGCCCGATTCCATCAACCTTTAAAAGGTCGAAAAATAAATTCCGTTCTTCTGGTGTTGCAAATCCGTAAAGATCCATTCCATTTTCGTAGTGGTTTAGGTAAGTGTAGACTTTTCCTTCTCCGCCGACTGGAGAAAATTCATTCAGGCAGGAATCTGGAACGCACACGCTCCATTCAATTCCGTTTGTGTCGATGAGAAGCTGCTTTGGAAATTTTCCGGTGATTGTGCCGGTTAAACTGTTGAACATATTTTTAGTATACCTAAATTAATTGTTCAAAGGAATAGAGAACGAGATTTTTGAACTGTTGCCGCAAAACTGGATTGTACTCGGTTTTGCCCGCGCTCCGGTCAAACTGTTCTGCGGCTTCCTCAACATAGCTTCCGATTTCTGAGGCAGCCAGCGGAAGTCGCGCTCCAAGCATTTTGTTTTCAAGTTCCTGGCAGCGGAATGTTATTTTGCCGGAAAATGCGATTTTCAGGTTTGTGATTACACTTTTTTCAGAATCGGCAAGGAATGAGAATGTCGCGGAATCTTCTGAAAGTTTGTGTTCCGGTCCAAGTCGTTTGAAAATGCTAACGTCCCAGTCGTTCATTGGAATTCTGATGTTTGTTACAACAAAGCCTTTTGGAATTTCAGAAAAGCTGATGAGCGGAGTATATTTTGTTTCGTTCGGGGATTTTAGCTCAAGATATGCATCTAAAGCCAAAAGCGGTCCGAAAAGCGTGCATTTTTGCTGGCTTAGCAAATTTCCGGCGATGGTCGCAATGTTTCTTACAAACGGATTTGCGACTGATTCAATTGCTTCCGGTAAAAGTTTTGGAAGATTCCGCTCTCCAAGCTCAAGAATTGAAGAGAGCGAAGTTCCCGGCCCGAATTCTATGTAGCGTTCGTGTTTTTGTATTTGCTTGAAGTCTTTTATTAGCGTTGTTGAGATGCATTTTTCCGGCATTCTGGAAATTCCCGTGCAGGCACCTACAATCTGAAGCCCGGTGATTGTTTTCATCTGATAGAAGAGGTCGGAAAGATTTTTTGCATAAAAAATGTTGCTGTGTTTTTCGTTCAATTTTTTTTCCTTTTATCTTGAATGATCTCTGATGTCCGCCGCATAGATTATTCCGTTTATCAATGTGTCCATGTCTGTGCAGCATGGCGAAAGATGTTTTATCTGTTCACGGATGATTGTCCGTGTCGGTTTTTGCTTGTCTCTAAGGATTGAGGCTGCCGCAAAGATTTTTCCGGCGTTGCAGTATCCGCAGAATTTTATTCCGGCTTTTGAAAATCCTTTTGAAATCCAGGAATATTCTTCAGATTTCTCAAAATGTTCCAAAGTTTCAATTTCCTGGTTCATTGCAAGGGCGACTGCAAGGCGGCACGCAGGAACTGGTTTTCCGTTCAATAAGACTGTGCACGAGCCACATACCCCACGGGCGCAGCCAAGCTTGACAGAAAACAGATTCATTGAACGTAGAACATCAATCAGCTTGTCTTCTGGATTCGCCTGAATCATTGTTTTTTCGCCGTTGATTATCATTGGAATGTTCATTTTTCGTCCTCCTGCGATTGTCCCTGGATTACGCGGTTTTCGTCATTCTCATCTTTTTCCTGAATTTCTTCAGGCTTTTCTTCCTTGGAATTTTCAGTTTTTTCCTCTGTTTTTTCAGGAGTTTTTGTAAGTTCGTAAAGTTCCTGCTCTGTACAAGGAATGTGTGTGACTTCTTTCTGCAAAGCCATTGAAAGCGCGGAAGAAAAAGCCGCTGGAATCAGGTTGTGCACAAGTTTTCCAATCTGGCACGGAGTTTCGTTTGAACTTAAAAATGAGATTTGTATCTGGTCGCATGAAACTATTGTGTCCTGGACAAGGCGCTCCATTTCCTGCTGGATTGCAAGTTTTATTGTGCTTTCCGCAGATTTTATTGAATAAATTTTTCCGCAGTCGATTGCCACCCAGATTCCTTTGATTTTTTCCTGGTAAGTGTCGGCGTTCAGGTCAACTTCAACAATCGCTGTTCCAAAAGATGAAGCTTGATACGGATGTCCTGAAAATTTCTTTGCGTTCCATTGTCGTTTCATCGCAGGGGAAAGCACTTTTTTTACGTTAATTGGAAGGTTTTCTTTTTCCCTCTTCTTTTTTATGTCCTCGCAGGCACGCTTTAAAAGAACTGCCATGATGCTTATGTCGTTGCAGAAACTTTCCGGCATGAATGTCTCTGAGTAAGCCGCATATTCTGTGTTTATGGAAATCTGGCTTTCTTCAATTCCAAGTATGCTGGAGGCAATTTGTTTCCATATTGAAATGACTGAGCTTGAGGGGGTTATTGCGTCAATTTTCAGCCTGTTTTCCTCATCCAAAGTTACTTCGATTTTCTGCTGCGCAAGTGAAAAATTTGTTCCGTAAAAGCAGGCTCCGTCGTATGCGCACGAAAGCCCGATTCCGCGCCGTGGCAACGCAAAGAAAGTGTGTCCGCCTTCCTTTTGTGTCTGCAGCGCATTCAGACGGTAAGAGGAATATTTTCTGTCGAAATCGCTTTGTTTCACAACAGCCATAAGTGCGTCTGCCGGGCGGTTAAAATGAAATTTGAATGGAGAAGTGCATTCGCGTTCGTGCATGCAGATATTTTTTATGCGGAGCTCTTCCGGCAGAATATTTGTTTTTTCGGCAATAAGCTGAAGATGGTTTTCCATCGCAAAAAATGCCTGCGAATCTATAAGCTGGGAATACACTGAAGTCGGCGGATTGTCCGAGGAATGAACTTTTACTTTTATGATTACGTTTTTAGGGTTGTAAAAGCTGCAAGCCGCAACGGCCATTCTGTCTGCGATTTCCTGCGCAAACGGATTTGAATAGCCGGCGTCGCAGTCAATGTTTATAATCACGGCTTTTATTGTTCCATCGGCTTCCACTGCGGAACGGATTTTTATGTTTGTGTCCAGGCCAGGGTGGAAATAAGTTTTCTGTTCCTGTTTTGAAAGCAGAACTTTTACTGGTTTTCCGGTAAGAATCGTCGCTAGCGCGGCTTGCGCGGCAAGAGTTGTGTTCCTCCAGATTCCGCTTGTGTTTTCAGTCTGTGAAATTGTTTTTTGAACAACAATTTTGTCTTCTTCAATGTTCAGGACCTGGCTTAGATTTTTAGAAAGATACGAAGGCCATTGGGTTGTGGTCATTACATTCAGTTTCTGTCCTTCCTTGTAGCAAAAAACGCCGTTTGGCTCAATCCATTCCGGGCAGACTTCATCCATTGACCAAGTTGAGGAAATGTCAAACGGACAAAGCTTGAATTCATCGTCCAGAATCTGCTGGTCATCCGTAAAAGCAAAAAATCCTGCGGTCGCTGTGCGTTCCGCTAAAATCCGCTGAGTGTGTTTTCCGGGATTTATGTTCTCAACCGCATTTTCAATTTGGGAAGGCTGAGTGTAGCTTGATTTTTTTGTTGGCCTAGGCATTGCATCAAGCGAAGGCAGGACATTTACCATATCCACAATGTCGGCGATTGCTGAATCATCTGGCGCGGAATCTTTTTCTGGTGAATTGTTCTGCTCAGGATTATTTTGAGATTCAGTGTTTTGGTTTAAATTCAGATTTTTTACAATTTCAGAATGATTCAGCTGCTGGGTAACTTCCTTTATTTCTGGGGAATCCATTGTTGTTACGTCAAAAGTAACTTGAATTTCCTGCGCGATTTTTCTTACTTCAAGAAGACTTGGTCCGGCAACAATTCCAACCGGCTGTCCTTTGTAGTGGACTTTTTCATTGCAGAAAATCCGGGTGTCAACTCCCATTGTTGAGATAAAATTTTTCCCGGGAATATCGCGTGCCGAAAAAAAGTAATATCCTTCCGGCAAGTCTGAAAAATTTATGTTTGTGATTTTTCCGCCGGCTTCAGGGCTTCTTACAAGTGCCGCATAAAGCATATCGTCTTTTATGCAGTCAATAAAAAAATCTTTTGAAAGATAAGAATGTCTCTTGCTTTTTCTTCGTGAGATTTTTTTCGGTTTTGCAATTTTTTCAGCTTTTTCCGCAGGTTGATTTTTTGCGGAGGTTTTGTTTTCTTCAGGCATGATTTTCGTTTCCTATTCTTGTAACTTCAGCAATAACCAGTTCAGCCATTTCTTCTGTCATGTCGGGCCACAATGGAATTGAAATTGTCTGGCTGTAGCGTTCTGCTGCCTGCGGATAATTTTCTGCCGTAAAATCCGGGTAAAGAGTTTTCCAGTAAGTAAAATAGAACAAAGGAATAAAATGCACAGAAATTCCGATTCCAGCTTTCTGGAGCTTTTTTGCAAATTCCTCGCGTGTTATCTTCAGTTTTTCCGGAACAATTCTCATAAGATAAAGATGCCATGCGTTTCCTTTTCCGTCCGGCGGAAGTTTTATAAAATCAAGTTTTTTGAACGCTTCGTTGTATTTTTCTACAATTTTTACACGTTTTTCATAAAATTTCTCAGCTTTTTTAAGCTGCTGCACGCCGATTGCCGCAAGAATATCCGGAAGGTTGAATTTGTAGCCCAAAGCCACAATATCGTATTCCCAGCTTGCACGCGGAGAAGTGTAGCGGTCCCAGGTTGTCCTGTCCATTCCGTGAAGGCGCATGACCGTCATTCTTTTTGCAAGATTTTTGTCCCTTGTGCAAATCATTCCGCCTTCAGCCGTTGTGATTGTCTTTGTGACATAAAATGAAAAAACTCCGACATCCCCGATTGTTCCGGCGTAACCGATTTCAGTCGGGCTTGGAAAAGCGTGCGCCGCATCTTCTATAACTTTGATTCCGAATTTTTTTGCAATCTGGCAAATTTTTCTCATGTTGCACAAATTTCCTGCAACATGAACTGGAACAATCGCCTTTACGTTTTTTCCTTTTGGAGAAAGAAGAATTTCCTCAATTTTTTCCGGGTCTATGCTGTACGAGTCTTTTTCAATGTCCGCAAAATAAACGTCTGCCCCAAGATGTTTTGCGCATGCCGCAGTTGAGACAAATGTGTACGGTGTTGTGATTACCGCAGTTCCAGATCCGATACCGCAGGCTTCCATTGCAAGAATCATTCCGCTTGTGTTGCTGTTTACTGCAAGACTTTGAACCGGTTCTGCAGAAAGCCCGAGTTTTTTCCGTTCCTCAATCATTTCTGGTCTGGAATTCATTAATGCGGAAAAATCTTTCTCAAATTCAAGCGCATGTTTTCCTGTTGTGAGCCAGCCGGAATTTAAAACCTCCAGAACCAGCTTGTTTTCTTCTTCCGAAATTGATGGTCTTGAAAAAGGAACTTTTAACGAATCTGCGTCAGACATTGTTTTCTCCCATAAAAATCAAATCTTTCATATTTTTGTCAGTTTGAATCATTTGCCGCTTTGAGATTTCCGTTTTTTTCATAAAATTCTTTCAGCGAAGGAAAATCCGAGCACAAGACAGACAAAAGATAATTTTTGTTTCTATATAATATAGCATTTTCCGGTGAATTTTCATAAAGCGTGCAGACTGGTGCCAGTTTTTCCAGAAGATTTTCAAGGCGTTCTGGCTCAAAATCAAGATTTTTTAGCTTGAGGATTTTTGCATATTCAGTTTTTGCAGGTTCTTCCTCTTTCAGCCATAGCGGTTCTACTGAACGTTCACCTTTTCTTTTTCCGATGATTTTGATTTCTATGTCTTTTTCCGGTTCAAGCCCGCTGAATTTTATGATTTGCTTTGCAAGGTCAAGAATTTTTATCGGTTCGCCCATATCCAGAAGATAAGATTCGCTGTTTTTTCCGACCCCACCGGTTTTTAGCACAAGCGAGCATGCTTCCGGGATTGTCATAAAATATCGCTCCATGTCTGCAGAAGTTACTGTGACCGGACCGCCATTTTTTATTTGTTCCATAAAAAGCGGAAGAATTGAGCCACGGCTTCCAAGGACATTTCCAAAGCGCACGAACATGAATTTCTTGTCATTGTTTCCGGTTTCAAAAGCTTTTTTTGCCGCATCAAGAACCAGTTTTTCGCAAATCATTTTTGAAACTCCGTAAACGCTTACGGGGTCAACCGCTTTGTCTGTTGAAATAAGCACAAACCGCTGCACGTTATGTTTTAGCGATGCATCCAGAAGATTTTTTGTGCCAAATACATTGTTTGCAATTGCCGCGACAGGATTCTCTTCCATCATAGGAACGTGTTTATACGCTGCGCAGTGGAAAACAACATCGCATTTTGTCTGGTTTATAATATAATCTGTGTAATTTCTGTCTATCATGTCACCGATAATCGGCACAATTGTAGCTTTTTCGCCAACGCCTTCTGACTGGAGCAGTCTTAGTTCCCGGTCAATCTGGTAAATTGAATTTTCGCCGTGTCCAAAAAGATAAAGGCGTTCTGCACCGCCGCTCAGAAGCTGCCGGCAAATTTCAGAGCCGATTGAACCGCCGGCACCGGTTATAAGGACTCTTTTTCCGCGCAGATATTCAAGGCTTTCTTTTAATGAAATTGTTACAGGGGTTCTTCCAAGAATGTCCAGCGGATCGATTTCTCGCGTCTGTACCAGATGCGCAGAACCAGTTACAACCTGGCTTATTCCGGGAAGAATTCTTATGTTCTTGAATCCGCAGTTTTTCAGAACCTCGTAGATTCCGCGGATTTTTTCTACCGGTGCAGAAGGAATTGCAATTATCGCCTCATCCTGGGATTTACAGCGTAGCACTGCGGCGATGTTTTCAATCGGACCAAGAACTGGAATTCCTTCAATCTGAGTTCCTATAAGTTTTGGATCATCGTCAAGAAATGCACCGACCTTTCCGAAAATTTTTTTTCTTTTTATATCATCAGCAATGGTCTGACCAGCAAAACCCGCGCCGATTATGTAAAGATTTTTTTCATTCTTTAAAGACATCTTGTAATTCCCGCTTAAAATAATTCTATCACAACTGAATCAAAGTAAAAAGATATGAAAATCGTTTTGTAAAACTCTGCGTTTATGGTAAATATCAAATGTTGAATTTTATAAATTCAGCATAAAAATTGAATAAGCTACCAGAAAAAGCGCGTCAATTCGTCATGCGGAGCGTAACAAGGTATCGGACTGCGCAATTTTCTTCAAAAATTGCTTGCCATCGCTCCGAATAACTCGGTTGCCGCTTCCTTTTTCTTCCCGCTTATTCAATTTATTGATTCAGCATAAAACTCAACATTTAAGCTAAATAAAATCTAAACTTGAATTTTATTTTTGACGATATTTAAGAAGAGAAACGAAAATTGAGTGGGGTGTTTTATGGGGAAAAAAAATCTGCTGGCCGCGCTTGTGGTTTTTGCCGCTGCCGCCGCAAGTTTTGCGAAAAGTCTGTCTTTTCAGATTCTTCAAAAAAACGACAGTTTGAATTCGGTGTGCGAATCGGCTCTTGCGGTGGAAGACGAAATTTTGAGCTATTTTTTTGAGAATGGCTATATCGTCTCAAATATTCCTGCCGCAGTCTCAAAAGGCAGCGCCCAGGATTTGAAATTTTATAATGACGCTTATAACGAGGCGGTGAACGGAACCGTTGACGATTTTTGTCTTATAAAAATTTATTTTACCGGCGACGAAAAGCAGAACAGTGAAATTTCCCTTGGAAACATGAAAAAAATCAGCTGGAAAATTGTTTCTGTAAAAACTGGAAATATTCTGGAAGATTCGTCTTCCGAGATAAAAACTGGAATCAGTCAGAATGAAGCGGCAAATGTGCGCAATTTTGCGTCAGAATTTGCGATGCACATTCAGAAAGTTATCAGTCAGAAGTCATAAGGCAGGAAAATATGAAAAAATTATTTGTTGTAATTTTAAGCGTACTTTTATGTGGAACTATTTTTACGTCTTTCAGTCCGTCTTTGGATGGACGCGCTGTTGTTGCGCCGGAAGGAACAATGCCGAAGGGCGTATTCGCAAAGACTGTCGGTTATCTTCCGGGAGATTCAATCAGCGTAACAAGTCTTTCCTCAAAAAAAAGTGTTGATATTCTTGTGATTGGCTCGATTGATTCTTCTGAAGGCATTGCAATTTTGCTTTCTCCTGAGGCCGCTGAACTTCTTGGACTTTCAAAAGATGCTAACAATGTCGTGAAAATCACTAAACGCTCCGGTCAGCTTGATGAGGCGGTTGCCGGAACAGCCGTTATTGGCGGAGAAATTGAAAATCCTGCCTCAGAGTCTGATGATGAGAATGTCGATTCTGAACCAGAAAATCTTGCCGCCCAAAATGCGGAAAACGAATCTGCGGTTGAAGAAATTTCCGGGGAAAATGCTGATGAAACAGAAAACTCTGCTGAAGCAGAGCCGGAAAACGCTGGTTCTGAACCAGAAGTTGTTCTTGCGCCGGAGCCAGAGGAATCAGAGCCTGAAGCCACCGCGGTTGCGCCGGAAAATCTCCGGGATGAAGAAGTTTGCGAGGAAGCGGTTGAAGCCGACTCAATGGAAATTCCTGAGGAAAAATCTGATGATGCGGAAAAAATAGCTGAACCTGAAAATATTGAGGCGACAGAAAGTCTTGTTCCGGTTGAAGAAAGTGTTGATGAATGTCCTGAAAACAATGAGCCGGATGAAAAAATCGAGGCTGTTGAAAGCGATGATTTGTCTGAGCCTGCGGAAAAAACTGATGAAGCCGAAACCATCGAGGCCACGGAAGTTCCTCCGTTTGAAGAAATTGAACCTGAAAATAATGACGAGGAAATCGTTTCAGAAGTTCCGTTTGATGAAGAATCTGTTGAGGCAGATAATTTATCTGACCTTGATGAAAAAACATCTCCAGTCGCAGAAGAATCTAAGCCGGAAGCTGTGGAAGATAAAATTCCTGAATCCGTTCCAGAATCAGTGGTTGAGCCAGAAGTTGAATCCGTTTCATCTGAGCTTTCTGAGCCTGAGCCAGAAAAAACTGAAGAAAATTCAGACGATGAAAGCTACGAGCCGATTGTTCTTGTGCCTGCAGAATCAAATCCGCCGGCAGCCGAAGCTGAAAAAGCAGAAAATTCAGCCGAGCCGCTGAAAAATGAGGCCGCAGAAAAACCTGTTGAAACAAAAAATGAAGAAAAAATTCCGGCAAATGCTGGGAAAGTTTCAAAACCGGAAAATACAAAAAATCCGCTTGAAAAATACAAAGTTCAAAATCTGAAGGATCTTGAAAGCGGAAAATATTACATTCAGATTGCGGTTCTTGCCGATGAGTCAAATCTTAAGGCAACAGTCGCAAAATTTGAAAATCAATATCCGGTGACTTTAGTTCCTCTTGCTAGCGGAAAAGCGACCCAGGTAATGATTGGACCTTTGAATATGGATGAATACGGTGCAGTTCTTAACCGTTTCAAAAAATCTGGTTACAAAGATGCGTTCCTTAGAAAAATAAAATAGACTGTAAAAATTATGTTGCATAAAACGCTCTTTCGGGAGCGTTTTTTATTGATTTTATTGCATTTTTTGCAATATAAAAATGAAAAAATAACGTCAGTTCAAACATTGAAAAATCATTTTCCTAGTGGTAAGGTTAAATGATAAAAAAAATAAAAGTCGCACTCTGAGCGCGAACAAAAGTGAGGTTATGCAATGGGAAAGAAAAATCTTGATTGGAGTAATTTGCCGTTTGGTTATATGAAGACTGACAAACGTTTTGTCGCAAATTTTAAAAATGGCGCTTGGGATAACGGTAAGCTTACAAAAGATAATATAGTAAAAATCAATGAATGTGCTGGAGTACTTCAGTATGCGCAGACTTGTTTTGAAGGTCTTAAGGCATACACAACAAAAGATGGAAGAGTTGTATGCTTCCGCCCGGATTTGAACGCGGCAAGAATGAAGAGTTCATGCGAGCGCCTTGAAATGCCTGTTTTCCCGGAAGACAGATTTGTACAGGCTGTAAAAGATACAGTCAAAGCTAATATTGGCTGGGTTCCACCGTTTGGCTCTGGTGCGACGCTTTATATCCGTCCTTATATGTTCGGTTCAAATGCTGTAATCGGTGTAAAACCTGCTGATGAATATCAGTTCAGGATTCTTGTTACTCCAGTCGGACCTTATTTTAAAGGCGGAGTAAAACCTATAACTGTAAGAATTTCTGATTTGGACCGCGCCGCTCCGCATGGAACGGGCGACATCAAAGCCGGATTAAACTACGCGATGAGCTTGCACAATATTGTTGATGCGCACAAGCATGGATTTGCGGAAAATATGTACACAGACCCGGCAACTCACACTTATATTGAAGAAACTGGTGGCGCAAACATTCTGTTTGTGACAAAAGACGGAAAACTTGTTACTCCAAAATCAAATTCAATTCTTCCTTCTATTACACGCCGTTCTTTGGTTCAGGTTGCAAAAGATTATCTTAACATTGAAGTTGAGGAACGTGCTGTTAATAAGAGCGAACTTGCTGATTTTGCCGAGGTTGGCCTCTGCGGAACAGCAGCCGTAATCAGCCCGATTGGAAAAATTGTTGACCATGACAAAGAAATCAACGTTCCTGCCGGAATGGAAAAAATCGGACCAGTTCTTGGTAAGCTTCGCGAGACATTGACAGGAATCCAGATGGGCGAAATCAAAGCTCCGGAAGGCTGGGTTGTAGAGATAAAATAAAACGAAAGAATAATTTATTTTCATTTTATTTCATTGCAAAATCCTGAGAAATTCAAGAAGGCAAGTGTTGGTGGTCCACGCTTGCCTTTTTTCATCTTTTCAAACTATGCGGATTTATGATATTTTAATTAGACTATGTTTTTATTTTTGATTCTTTTGTTTCCTACAGCTCTTTATTTTTGCTGTTCTCATTCAAGTAAAAAAATATACGGATTTCTTGTTGCCACAGGCGCATTTCTAGGAATTCTTGCCAGCGGCGGCACTGCGCTTTTTTCTTATATGCACAGGATTCCGGAATTTTCAGTTGTCTCGAATTTCTTTTATTATTTTTTGAAGGAATATGTTCTTCCTCTGATTTTGATTTACGCTTTGTATTTTTTTGCAACAAAAGATTCTGTTGAATTCAGGGTAAAGGCATTTTTTCCAGTTGTTGCAGCTTTTTACGCGGTTTATATGCCGTACTGCGTGATTGCTTCATCCAGCGCGGCTTTTTCGTTTTTTCAGCTCTTTATAAAGCCTGTTTTAATGCTTTCCATGGTTTTCATGGCAAGTTTTTTTTCGTATAGAATTTATTGCGCCGCGATTTCTAAGAACATCGGAAAAATTGTGTTTCTTTCACTTCTGGCACTTGTGATGCTTTTGATTCCTCCAGCTTTGGAGACAATGGAGCTTTTGTGCGTTGCGCTTCCTGTTGTCTACATTCTGGCGGCGGTTTTTGCGCTTTTTGCATTGGTCCTGTTTTTTGTAAATTCAAGAAAAGACGCAAAATTCTTGTTTTAGGTTGAGTTTTGCTAGAACATTCAATCTGAAATTTTAACGCAAGGTCGGCAAAGTAAAATAATTTGTAGAAAGTTTTATAAGAATTCGCTAGTATAAAAATAAATCTTTAAATTGAATTTTTATTAGGAGTTCAATATATGAAAAAATATGCTAGCGGAAAAGTTCGCGAAGTTTACGATTTGGAAGATGGAAGAATGGTCATTGTTACAACAGACCGGATTAGCGCGTTTGATGTAATTCTTCCAACTATGATTACAGACAAAGGCAAGGTTCTGAACGCTCTTGCGAATTTCTGGTTTGACTACACAAAAGACATTGTAAAAAACCACATGATCTCTTCAGATTTAAAGGATATGCCGAAAGAATTTCAGAAACCTGAATTTGAAGGAAGAACAATTCTTGTAAAAAAACTTAAGATGATTCCTTATGAAGTAATCGTTCGTGGATATATGTTCGGTTCTATGTACGAGGCTTACAAAAAAGGTGAGCCATTTCTTGGGCACAAGTTTGAAAAGGAATACCAGCAGGCAGAAAAACTTGACGAGCCGATTGTGACTCCTTCCACAAAAGCCGCAGAAGGTCACGATATTAATGTGACTTTGGATTACATGAAAAAAGATTTGGGTGAGGAACTTGGCTCAAAAATCGAAAAAGCCGCACTTGCAATCTACAAAAAATGCTACGAACATGCTTACAAAAATGGAATTATCATTGCGGATACAAAATTTGAATTTGGCTTGGACGAAAACGGCGAGCTTGTGCTTGGAGATGAAGTTCTGACTCCAGATTCAAGCCGCTTTTGGGATTTGAGCAAATACAAAGTTGGCGGAAGCCCGGCTTCTTACGACAAGCAGTTTGTACGCGACTGGCTTAAGGAAAACAACCTTGCCGGCGACCCGGATATCAAAGAGCTTCCTGCAGATGTTGTTGCTAAGACCGCTGCAATTTACAAGGAATGCGAAGAAAAAATTTGCCATAAATAAGTAAAAAAAATCGAGTTTTGCGGTGACTGAATGATAGCGCAAGCGGATTTTTAATTTGTGAAGACTTTGTGCGATAAGAAAGATTTAAGTGCGTAGCACCCGAATAACTACAAGCGAAGCGCGAGCACAACCGTCTGGAGCAAATTGAAAATCCGCTGGGAGCGATTTTTCACAATCAATAAAAACTCGATTTTTTTTAATTTTTTTTGAAAAAAAATTAAAATGGTGTTGACACAAAATATCGCTTCTGATATATTATAAACATCACGAAGCGATAAACGGACGGTTAGCTCAGCTGGTACGAGCGTCTGGTTTACACCCAGAATGTCGGGAGTTCGATCCTCTCACCGTCCAACTTAAAAGCCTTTCTAAGAAATTAGGAAGGCTTTTTTTTGCATTTTTGTTTTTAGCGGATTGAACGAAGGTTTTTTGCGGATGCGTTAGGCTATGGAGTAGTGGCGAAGTTTGTTTTGACAAACGAAGCCAAAGACCGGAGCCGCGCGATTTGCGCGGCAAGGACTTAGAGCGTTAGCGAACTACGGAACAGCCGGCGGCAAACAGAAAATGCGTCTGGAGGAATTGCGGAAATCTGGAGCAATTTTTTTGCATTTTTTGTTTGCCGAAACGCCCGGATATTCGTGATTTTTACATAAATTTTAAAATTATTGACACTTGATTTGCATTTTGCTATTATTTTTTTAGTATCAAAGGTGATGCGGATAATATGGGTAGCCCTTATTGTCTGTGTCACTTTTTTTTTGCCCAAAAATCTGGGCGATGAGGGGTTACTTTTATGAATAAGACTTTGTATGAACCATCCTTTGAGCATGACAACTGTGGTATTGGGGCTGTTGTAAACATTGACGGACATGCTTCCAGACAGATTGTTGACAACGCTCTTGGCATTGTTGAAAAGCTTGAGCATCGCGCAGGCAAGGACGCGACTGGGGAAACTGGGGACGGAGTTGGAATTCTTGTGCAGATTTCACACCAGTTTTTTAAGAAAGCCGCCGCTGAACTTGATATAAAACTGGGCGATGAGCGCGATTACGGAATTGGAATGTTCTTTTTTCCTTCTGATGCGATTATTCGTGCCCAGACTAAGAAATTGTTTGAGAATCTTTGTGAAAAGGAAGGGCTGCCGTTCCTTGGCTGGAGAAATGTTCCTGTTAATCCGGATGTTCTTGGTCAGCGCGCAAGGGATTGTATGCCGGTTATTATGCAGTGCTTTATCGGCCGGCCGGAAAATATTGAAAAAGGTCTTGATTTTGACAGAAAACTTTATATTCTTCGCCGGCAGTACGAACATTCTGCCAGTGAGACTTATGTGGCTTCTCTTTCTAGTCGCACGATTGTGTATAAGGGAATGTTCCTTGTAAAGCAGCTTAGGACTTTCTACAAGGATTTGCAGAGCGAGGATTATGTTTCGGCGCTGGCGATTGTTCATTCAAGGTTCAGTACGAACACAAATCCTAGCTGGGAACGGGCGCATCCGAACAGATTTATTGCGCACAACGGTGAAATAAATACAATCCGAGGAAATGCGGACAGAATGCTTGCGCGGGAAGAAACTTTGAAGTCTGAGGTTCTTTCTGATGAGGATATGAAGAAAATCCTTCCGGCGATAAATCCTGACGGTTCTGATTCTGCGCGGCTTGACAATACTCTTGAATTTCTTGTTATGAACGGAATGCCGCTTCCGCTGGCTGTTATGGTCTGCATTCCTGAGCCGTGGAAAAATGACACAACAATGGATTCTGAAAAGCGTGATTTCTATCATTATTATGCGACAATGATGGAGCCTTGGGATGGTCCTGCGGCTGTTCTTTTTAGCGATGGTGATGTTCTTGGCGCAACCCTTGACCGAAATGGACTTAGACCTTCTCGTTATTACATTACAAAAGATGGAATGCTGATTCTTTCCTCAGAGGTTGGTTGTCTTGATATTCCAGAGGAAAATATTGAGAAAAAATCTCGTCTTCAGCCTGGAAGAATTCTTCTGGTTGACACAAAGCAGAAAAAAATAATTTCTGATGAGGAGGCGAAGAAACTTTACGCTTCTGAGCATCCTTTTGGTGAATGGCTTGATACAAATCTGGTTCATCTTTCTGACCTTGCGATTCCTAACAAAAAAATTCCGGTTTATACGCAGGAAGAGCGCGATCGTATGTACCGCGCTTTTGGCTGGAACTACGAGGATGTGAATGAAATGGTTTTGCCGATGGCAAAAACTGGTGTTGAACCGACTGGCGCGATGGGCGTTGACACTCCGCTTGCGTGCATGAGCGATAAGCATCCGCCACTTTATTCTTATTTTAAGCAGCTTTTTGCGCAGGTTACAAACCCTCCGTTCGATTCTTTGCGTGAAAAAATTGTAACAGATACAACTGTCTATGTCGGTTCGGACGGAAATCTTTTGAAGCCGGAAGGAAAAAACTGTACAGTTCTTGAAATCAACAACCCGATTCTTACTGGTGTTGATATGCTGAAAATCAAGAACATGAAAAAGCCTGGATTCAAGGTTGTTACAATTTCTCTTTTGTATTACAAGGGCGGTTCGCTTCAGCAGGCGCTGGATGACCTTTTGATTTCTGTTGACAGGGAATACAAGAACGGCGCGAATGTAATGGTTCTTTCTGACCGTGGAGTTGATGAGAATCATGTTGCGATTCCTTCGCTTCTTGCGGTTTCTGCGGTTGAGCAGCATCTTGTGCGCACAAAAAAGCGTACGGCAATCTCGATTATTCTTGAGTCAGCTGAAATCCGCGATGTCCATCAGTCAGCAATGTGCTTGGGTTACGGCGCGCGCGCTATAAATCCTTATCTTGCGCATGAATGTATTGCCGAGCTTATTGACCAGAAACTTTTGGACAAGGATTATCACACTGCGATAGACGATTATAACAAGGCGATTATCAACGGAATTGTGAAAATTGCCGCAAAAATGGGAATTTCAACAGTCCAGTCTTATCAGTCTGCGCAAATTTTTGAGGCGGTTGGTATTTCAAAAGAAGTAATCGACAAATATTTTACAAATACTGTGAGCCGCGTTGGTGGAATCGGAATCAAGGAAATTGAAGAGGATGTTAATTTCCATCACAATAAGGCTTTTGATCCGCTTGGGCTTACGGTCAATACGCACCTTGATTCTGTGGGAATGCACAAACTTCGACGTGGTCCGAATGCAGAAGACCATCTTTACAGCCCGGAAACGATTATTGCCTTGCAGGAATCTACAAGAAACAGCGATTATGCGCGGTTCAAGGAATATACTTCGCTTGTTGACGACAATTCCCATCCGCATACTTTGCGTGCAATGCTGGATTTTAATTATGATGAAGGAAAATCAGTTCCGATTGATGAAGTTGAGCCGGTTTCTGAAATTGTAAAACGCTTCAAGACTGGCGCTATGAGCTACGGTTCAATTTCCGAGGAAGCGCACCGCTGCATGGCATTGGCGATGAACCACTTGCACGGAAAATCAAATTCTGGCGAAGGCGGAGAAAAACCAGAGCGGCTTGGAACTGAGGCGAATTCCGCAATCAAGCAGGTTGCGTCCGGACGATTTGGAGTTACGGAAGAATATTTGCTGAGCGCAAAGGAAATTCAGATTAAAATGGCGCAGGGGGCAAAACCAGGAGAAGGCGGACATCTTCCAGGAAAGAAAGTTTACCCTTGGATTGCACAGACTCGTTACGCAACTCCAGGTGTTTCATTGATTTCGCCTCCACCGCACCACGATATTTATTCAATAGAAGATTTGGCACAGCTGATTTACGATTTGAAAAATGCGAACCGTGCTGCCCGGATTTCCGTTAAGCTTGTTTCTGAGGCGGGAGTCGGAACGATTGCGGCTGGTGTTGCAAAGGCCGGAGCGCAGGTAATCCTGATTTCTGGACACGACGGTGGAACTGGAGCTGCTCCAATCTCTTCAATTCATCATGCAGGGCTTCCGTGGGAATTAGGGCTCGCGGAAACTCACCAGACGTTGATTCAGAACGGACTTCGTTCGCGCGTTGTAATTGAGACAGACGGAAAACTTATGAGCGGCCGCGATGTTGCGATTGCCTGTCTTTTGGGTGCGGAGGAATTCGGCTTTGCCACAGCTCCTCTTATCACAATGGGCTGCGCTATGATGCGTGTGTGCAACCTTGACACTTGTCCGTTCGGAGTTGCAACCCAGAACAGCGAACTTAGAAAACGCTTCACAGGAAAACCCGAATACGTTGAGAATTTCATGAAGTTCATTGCCGAGGAATTGCGTGAATATATGGCAAAACTTGGCGTAAGAACTCTTGATGAAATGTGCGGAAGAACAGATTTGCTCAAGCTGAAGGAAAAACAGGGCTTTAAGCGCGCAAATCTTGTTGATTTAAGCCGAATCATCGGTTACCGTGCGCCGGAAGGTTCAAAAACTCATTTTTATCCTGAAGATGTCTTTAATTTTGGGCTTGAGAAAACTGTTGATGAAAAAGATTTGCTGAAATCTTTTGAGAAAGCCGCAAAATCAAAGAAAGGCGTTTTCAATGTGAAAATCACTTCTACGGACAGAACTTTGGGAACAATTCTTGGCTCAGAGATCCAGAAGAGATTTGGAAATTCTTTGCCTGAAGATTCGTTTGTTGTGAATGCCGCTGGTGGTGGCGGACAGTCTTTTGGAGCATTCATTCCGAAAGGTCTTACGATGCACCTTACAGGCGATGCGAACGATTATCTTGGAAAAGGACTTTCTGGCGGAAAAATTGTTGTAAGCGCACCGAAAAATGTTACGTTCAAGCCGGAAGAAAATATCATCATCGGAAATGTTGCTTTGTTCGGAGCAACCAGCGGTGAAGCTTTTATAAACGGAATTGCCGGTGAACGTTTCTGCGTAAGAAATTCCGGGGCAACTGCAGTTGTTGAAGGCTGCGGCGACCACGGTCTTGAATATATGACCGGCGGAACTGCTGTGATTCTTGGTCCGACAGGAAGAAATCTTGCGGCCGGAATGTCTGGCGGAACAGCTTATGTTCTTGACATGAACCATAGTTTGTACAAACGTCTTAACAAACAGCTTGTTACAATGAGTGAAGTTACTGATGAGCACGATATTCAGATTATAAAATCGCTTGTTGAAAAGCATGTTAAGGAAACAGGTTCCGGACTTGGCGCAAAAATTCTTAAAGATTTTGAAAAAGAATATCTTCCTCATTTTAAGAAGATTGTTCCTAATGATTACCATAAGATGCTTGTTGAGATAAGCAAGGCAGAGGAGCGTGGCTTAAAGCATGACGAGGCTGTACTTGAATCATTTTACACAACAACAGGCCAGAAAAGAGTAGGCTGAAATTAGGAGAATAATATGGGAAAGCCAACAGGATTTTTAGAATATAATAGAAAAGATAACAGCAGTATTGCTCCACTTTTGCGGACTGCAAATTTCAAGGAATTTCATAATCTTTTGCCGGAAGAAGAACGGAGAACCCAGGCTGCTCGCTGTATGAACTGCGGAGTTCCAATGTGCCAGTCGGCAATAAAACTTGCGGGAATGGTTACAGGTTGCCCTCTTCACAATCTTATTCCTGAATGGAATGACGCGTTGTATAAAGGTCAGTATGATATGGCGGCGTGGCGTCTTCTGAAAACTTCAAGTTTTCCAGAATTCACAGGACGCGTTTGCCCTGCGTTGTGCGAAAAAGCCTGCAACTGCGGAAATGGCGGTGATATAAAGGAAGCTGTGACAATCCATGACAACGAGCTTTTTATAATTGAAAAGGCTTTTGAGACCGGCTACATGAAGCCACAGATTCCAAAAGTCCGATCAGAAAAGAAGATTGCCGTTGTAGGCGCGGGTCCGGCAGGTCTTGCTGTTGCCGATTTGCTTAACAGGCGCGGCCATAATGTTACAGTCTATGAGCGCGAGGACCGGGTCGGCGGACTATTGATGTACGGTATTCCGAATATGAAACTTGAGAAACAAGTCATTGACCGCCGCGTAAAGCTTATGGAAGCGGAAGGCATTAAATTTGTTACCGGTGCAGATATTGGTCGTACAGTTGATGCAAAAGAAATTGTTGAAAACTATGATGCGGTTGCATTGTGCTGCGGTGCAAAAAAAGCCCGTCCGTTGTCAGTTCCTGGAGCAGATGCTGAAGGAGTAATGTTTGCGGTTGATTTTTTGAAGTCCGTTACAAGAAGCCTTTTGAATTCAGAACTGAAAGATGGAACTTTTTTTGACCCGAAAGACAAAGATGTGATTGTAGTCGGTGGCGGTGACACAGGAAATGACTGTACAGGAACAAGCATCCGGCTTGGCTGTAAGTCTGTTACCCAGTTGGAAATGATGCCTTGCCCTCCTGTTGAACGGCAGAAAAACAATCCGTGGCCGCAGTGGCCTAAGGTTTTAAAGACCGATTATGGCGCGGAAGAGTCAATCGCGAAATTTGGTCATGATCCGCGTGTCTATAAGACAACTATAAAAGAAATCCATACGGAAAATGGAAAAGTCTGCGGTGTAAAAACAGTTCAGGTTGAATTCAAGATGATTGACGGAAAACGCCAGCTTTGCGAGATTCCTGGAACAGAAAAAGAGCTTCCTGCAGACTTGATTCTTATTGCGGCTGGTTTTCTTGGATGCGAGGACTATACAGCAAATGCGTTTGGAGCTTCTCTTTCTGCAAGAAACACTGTTGAGTCGATTGGTGAAAAAACTCCTGATTTGGCAAGTCCTAACGGATACAAGACTTCTGTTGAAAAAGTTTTTGCTGCCGGAGATATGCGCCGCGGACAGTCGCTGGTTGTGTGGGCGATTGCGGAAGGCCGCGAATGTGCCCGCCAGATAGACGAGTATCTTATGGGCTACACAAACCTTTAGGATGATTCTGACGCAGGACGGTGAAACCACGTCCTGTGCCAGAAAGGGTAGGCGAAAACCGAAGGTTTGAGATTATTGGGAGCTTTGCGACCAATTTGAGAAAACCGAAGGTTTGAGATTATTGGGAGCTTTGCGACCAATTTGCGAAAACCTGAGGCTTGAGCCTAGGGGAAGACTTTCCCCCCTCTAAAAAAATAGCCGATGCTAGAAATTGACCTTGGTCAATTTCTAGGTAGTGAGGAACTTTAGTTCCGAACGTATGGAATAATTTTCTTCATAAGTTTATTATTCCTCGTATGAATTTGAACTTTAACACGATAATTTTGATGGTTGCCAGGGTTCTTGCCTTGGCGGTCGCTTTTCCGTTCCATGAATCTGCTCATGGGCTTGCGGCGCTTGCTCTTGGTGATAAGACTGCGAAAAATTCCCATAGAATCAGCATGAATCCATTCCGGCACTTTGATTTGCTTGGTTTTATTCTTCTTATGCTGGTTGGCTTTGGCTGGGGAAAACCGGTTCCGGTAAATCCTGACAATTTTAAGCACAAAAAATCGGGAATCGCGGTTACGGCGCTTGCCGGGCCTTTTTCTAATCTTGTTTTGGCCTATATTTCGATAATTGTTTTTAAGCTTTTTTACATTCTTTTGCCGGGACATCAGTTTATTCAGCTTTTCTTGTATTACAGCATTTTTATAAATATTTCGCTCATGCTTTTTAATCTGATTCCTGTTCCCCCGCTGGATGGTTCAAGAATTTTGTATTATTTTATGGATGACGAGTCGTATTTTAATTATTCGCGCTACAGCACGGTTTTGTTCATCGTTCTTCTTGTTGCGCTTGAAATCCTTGACCGCACAGGAATTTATTCCAGAATTGTAAAAACCGTTTTTAACGCGCTTGATGACTGTTCTTTGTTTGTAGAAAAGATTTTTGCATAACGTTATAATTGGTCTATTGTGGCAAACATTTTTAATAATGATAAAATAGTAATCCGCGGTGCGCGCGAGCATAATCTTAAAAATATTGATTTGGATATTCCGCGAAATAAACTTGTTGTGATTTCAGGACTTTCTGGTTCGGGAAAAAGTTCCCTTGCGTTTGATACGCTTTTTGCCGAAGGTCAGCGGCGTTATATGGAAAGTCTTTCATCGTATGCGCGGCAGTTTCTTGGCAGCATGGACAAGCCGGACGTTGATTTGATAGAAGGACTTTCACCTGCGATTTCGATTGAGCAGAAATCAACAAACAAAAATCCGCGTTCTACAGTTGGAACGATTACTGAGATTTATGATTATTACCGTCTTTTGTACGCGCGGGCAGGGCATTCTCACTGTCCAAAATGCGGGCGCGAAATTAAGGAACAGCCGGTTGACCAGATTATTGATTCAATTATGGCTTGGCCGGAAGGAACGAAAATCCAGGTTCTGGCTCCGGTTATCCGCGGAAAAAAAGGCGAACATGCAAAAATTATTGAGGACGCAAAAAAATCAGGTTTTATACGCGCGCGGATTGACGGCGTAATGACAAGTCTTGATGATTCAATAAAACTTGACAAGCAAAAAAAACACACTATAGAAATTGTTGTTGACAGAATTGTTCTTGGCCCGGATGTGAGAAAACGTCTTGCGGATTCTGTTGAAACTGCGCTGGAAAGCGCGAACGGAATTATTGTTGTAACGAAACGCGTTGAAGACAAGGATGTTGAAGTTTTTTTCAGCCAGAAAAACGCTTGTCCTGACTGCGGAATTTCGATTCCAGAGCTTCAGCCGAGGCTTTTTTCGTTTAATAATCCTTTTGGGGCTTGCCCGGAATGCACGGGGCTCGGCCAAAAAATGGAGTGGGACATAAAAAAGATAATTCCAGATTCCTCAAAAAGTTTTAACGAGGGCGCGCTTGCATTTTACAATCCTGAAAGCGAGTGGAACCATTCGATGTTTCAGGCGATTGCGGATGAAGCCGGATTTTCTCTGGATACGCCGATAAATCAGCTTTCAAAGGAACAGTATGATTTTTTGTGGAACGGTGGTGGCGACGAGCGGAAAATCCATTGGGTTTACAAGAAGCAGAGCGGCGAAGGCTATAGCGAGTATAATCGTGCCTGGCCTGGAATTCTTTCAGACATGAAAAGGCGGTATGCCGAGGCTTGGGGTGATTCCCAGCGTGTAAGGATTGAAGAAAAATTCATGTCGGTTTCTCATTGTTCAAGCTGCAACGGACAGCGTCTGCGCCCGGAAGCTCTTGGAGTTACTGTCGGCGGAAAAAATATATGGGAGCTTTGCTGTCTTTCTGTTAGCGAATCAATTGATTTTTTCAATAATCTGTCACTTTCTGAGAATGAGGCAAAAATCGCGGCGCAGGTTTTGAAGGAAATCCGTGCGCGGCTGAAATTCTTGAAAGATGTCGGGCTTGATTATCTTACTTTGGAACGGGCTGCTGAAACTTTGTCCGGCGGAGAAGCCCAGCGAATCCGCCTTGCAACACAGATTGGTTCTGCTTTGACAGGAGTTATGTATATTCTTGACGAACCGTCAATTGGGTTGCATCAACGCGACAATCAGAGACTTATTGATACTTTGACTTATCTCCGTGACCAGGGAAATACTGTTATTGTTGTGGAGCATGATGAGCAGACTTTGAGGACTGCTGATTTTCTTGTTGATATTGGTCCTGGCGCTGGAATTCATGGAGGTCGCGTTGTTGCGGCAGGAACTCCAGAAGAAGTGATGAAAATAAAGGAAAGCAAAACCGGGCAGTATCTTGCCGGAACATTGCGGATGGAAATTCCTTCAGAACGGCGCAAAGGCAACGGGCATAAAATTGTTCTTTCAGGTGTTACCGAGCATAATCTGAAGAATGTCTCTATAGAAATTCCGCTTGGAACTTTTACGTGTATCACAGGCGTTTCTGGTTCAGGAAAATCAACTCTTATGAGCGATGTGCTTTACCCGGTTCTTTCAAATGAAATCATGCGGACAGCGTATCCAGTCGGGGCATATAAGGAAATCTCTGGAATAGAAAACATTGATAAAGTCATAAATATTGACCAAAGCCCGATTGGACGGACTCCGCGCAGCAACCCGGCGACTTATGTCGGTGTTTTCGACAGTATCCGCGATCTTTTTGCGGCAACTCCAGAGGCAAAGGCGAATGGTTATCAGAAAGGTCGTTTCAGTTTTAATGTAAAAGGCGGAAGATGCGAGAACTGTCAGGGAAGCGGTACAATTACAATCGAAATGAATTTTTTGCCGGATGTTTTTATCACTTGCGATGTCTGTGGCGGAAAACGCTTCAACAAGGAAACTCTGGATGTTCTTTATAAAGGAAAAAATATAAACGATGTCCTGAACATGACGATTGAGGAAGCCTGCGACTTTTTTGTCTCAATTCCTCATATTTCCAGAAAGCTGGAAACACTAAAATCCGTTGGTCTTGGCTACATCCAGCTTGGTCAGAGCGCGCTTACTTTGTCCGGCGGCGAGGCTCAGCGCGTAAAACTTGCGAACGAGCTTGCACGAGTTTCCACAGGAAAAACTTTGTATATAATGGACGAGCCGACAACAGGACTTCATTTTGCTGACGTTATGCAACTTATGGCTGTTATTCAGCGTCTTGTCGAGCAGGGAAACACTGTCCTGATGATTGAGCATAACCTTGATGTAATCTGTCAGGCTGATTATTTGATTGATTTGGGACCGGAAGGCGGATTCCGCGGTGGAAATATCATTGCGAAAGGAACTCCTGAGGAAGTCGCTTCTGTAAAAGAAAGTTATACCGGCCAGTTTATAAAAGAGATGCTTGCCCGATGAAAAAAAATCATTTTCTCGTAAAATTTGTTTTTCTCATCTTGATTTTTGTGCCTGGTGCGTTTTTTGCGCAGGAATCTGAAAAGACTGTAATCAACATTGAGAACGCGCGCAACACAAAATATGAGAAAGATAAATCCACGGGAAATGATCTGATAATTCTTACAGGGAACGTAAAAGTCAGCGTAAGCCGTGGCTCCACAAAAAATGTAATAAGCGCAGATTCAATCCGCTATGACCGTACGAGCGAGATGATGTACGCAGAAGGAAATGTTTCCCTTGAGCAGACAACTGCAAATGCCGGAAGCCAGAACGTTTCCGCAAGTTCGCTTATGTTCAATACTTCAACATTGGAAGGCGTTTTTGATGATGGCAGGGTTGTTCAAGTAAAGTCAGATGCGATAAATTTGCCGGCCGGTTCAACCTTGATTGTAGCAAGCGACATTTTTGGCCGCAGCGAGTCAAATACAATCACTTTTAAAAATGGCGAGCTTACATTCTGCGATGATGAAGATCCGCACTGGCGCATTAAGGCCAGCAGAATTTGGCTTTTGCCCGGCGGTGAATTTGCTTTTTTGAATGCAAGACTTTTTGTCGGTCCTGTTCCGATTTTTTATCTTCCTGCATTTTATTATCCAAAAGATGAGCTTATATTCAATCCTGTTTTTGGTTATGAAAAACGCCGCGGATATTTTATTGAGACAACTTCTTATTTATATGGAAGAAAACCTTTGGACACCACGAGCAACACTTCTTCAACAGACAGCGACAGTTCCGAGAAACTTAAGGCGCTTTTTAACTTTGTAAAACCTTCTTCTTTAAAAGAACAGCGCATTGAAGGTCTTATGATGCACAATCTTGACGATGACTACAAAGGGAACACAACGAATTATTTTAAGATTCTTGGCGATTATTATTCAAATCTTGGTTTTCTTGTTGGTTTTGATGGAGTTTTTAAGCCTAAAAAATATATTTCAAGCCTGGAAATGAGCGCGAACCTTGGTTTTTCAAACACGATTTTCAAGGATTCTTCCGGAAATTATTTTCCTTTTTCACCTGGTGGAGACAGAATTTACGATAAATCTAATCTTTTGGGCTTTGAGCTTCCGTTCAGATATTCCGGCAAGTTTAAAATGTCGATGTCATCGCCGTTTACGCTGAATATTTCGCTTCCGGTTTATTCCGATCCGTATTTTTCAAATGATTTTACAAAGGATCGTTCCGAGACAATGGACTGGATCAGTTTTCTTATAGATTCACAGAACCAGGATGAGGACAATAAAACCACGACGACAGATTCTTCTTTCAACTGGACGCTATCTAGCTCGTATTCTGTGCCGCTTCCGCAGGTAATAAAACCGTTCTTGAATTCAATGTCATTGAGCTTGAATTCTTCGGTGGCTTTTTCTTCAATTTCTGTTTATGCTTCTACTGATGATAAAAATCATCTTAAAAATTCTAAAGTTGATAAATCGTCGCTAAAAGCCTGGCAAGATTCCACGCCTGAACGTATGTTCTTTTATCCGTCGCAGGTAATTCCAATGAGTTTAAGCGGAACAATAAGCGGAACTTTGATTGATATTTCAACTTCAAAGACAAAAACGGCTTCAAAGAACAAAAAAGATGTTTCGTTTGCGGTTCCGATGATTGCGCCGGATGATATTCTGCCTTTAAATGAGCTGAAAAACAAGGAAAAAACTGAGTCTGGGGAAAATTCTGACTCTGAAAATTCCAGTTCGGCGGAAAAAAAATCTGATGATGGAGCTGAAAATCTTGCGGCGGCGGAAAAATCTTCAGCTGAAATTCAAGAAAATGAGGAAGACCCGTTGCTTCCTGCAAGCGCTTTGCCTTCTTTGACAGGAATTTCTTCAACAGTAACAGATTTTCCAGGAATTTCTTACTCGCTGAAATATTCGATAAAACCGAATTTTTCAACGCAAATTTCGTATAATTCCTCGAATCTTGATACTCCGGACGATTTTGACTGGAGCGTCTTGAAATCTTCAATGTATAAGCTTTCTGTTCCGATTACGCTCGACAATAATTTTTCGTATTCAGGAAACTTTTTTTCGGTGAGCAACTCAAATACATTCAATCCTGTAAGGCAGCGTCACCCTTATCTTCACATGAATGAAAAAGACGAAAACGGCAAAGAAACTGAGACGGTCTGGTACAGTGAATCTTCTGCCGCCTCAATCAAAAAAGCCGACTACGGAACTGACAAACTTGACTTGACGCAGACGAATTCGGTTTCGCTCAAGCCGTTCAACTACATAAAATTTATAAAAGACACAGGAATTACCTGGCGTTCTTCCATAAAACTTGTGCGAACGGAATTTCTTTCGGATGAATATGATGCTGAAGAAGACAATCCTGAATGGGATTACCATTTTGTTGACTGGACGGACGAGGACAGCATCACAACGAATGCCTTGGATTTTACATTCGCCACAAACCAGATGGATTCAAAATTTTCGCAGAGCCTTACGCTTTCAACAACTTTAAAGCCTCTTGCGGAAAGTTATTATTCAACTTTAAAGCTTGGATTTCCGCTTACAACTCTTGCTTTTGAGACAGGCGTAAAAAAAGCAAGCACTGATGAAAATGCGGATTGGGTAAGGCAGCCGCTAAAGCAAAGCCTGACTGTTTCCGGCAAAGTTCTGGGAAGCTCAATGAGTTTTTCTGAAAATTACAACTATAATCTGGATGAATATCATCACGATTCAATGAAATTTTCGTTCAGCTGGATGAATTTGACCGCCGCATACCAGATGTCTTACACTTACGGCTATGACATGGGCTATGATGAGGCGAGCGGCGAACCGACCGGATGGGAACAACGCGCGGAAAAGGAATTTCTTCCGTACAATTTTTCGTTCTCTTATTCTCCAAAAACAAAGACAATCTACCGCTGGAAAAACCGGATAAGCATGGGGATTGGGCTTTCCACAAGCATTGTGGCGGATTTGCTAAAGCCTACGAGCAGCTATTTTACATTTGTTCCGTCTGTCTCGTTTAAAATCAGCGAATTTGTAAACTTCACATTCTCTGCGTCAACACGTAATTCTGTAATTTACCGTTATTTTGGAAATGACATCGGACTCAGTGGTGAGGAGAATATGTTTGTTGATTTGGCAAATTCATTCAGGTTTGATGACGAGGAACTGCGCAAATCGTCCGGTTTTAAGCTGAAAAGCCTTAATTTTTCCCTTACGCACGAACTTCACGACTGGGATTTCAATGCGACTTTCAAGATTGAACCGCGGCTTTTGACGGACGACAATAACCAGAAATATTACGACTTCAACCCGTACATGACAATCAATATTACCTGGCGGCCAATGGGCGCAATGAAGACGGAAATTGTTGATAACTACGGCGAATGGGAATTGAAATAAAAAACGCATTTTGTCCGCAATTATTTTACAAAGCCTTTTCCGCTGTTATATTGTCAATTTGCAACTGATGTTTTACAATATACATAAGTGGATACTGAATATACTGTAGTTGTTCCGGACGTTGAGATTCTTTCCGGCGTTTGCGGCACAAATGACAACAATTTAAAACTCATAGAAGATTATCTGGGGATTCCCGTCTTTACGCGTGGAAATGAACTTTCTGTAAACACAGATAATGATTCGTTGCGCGAAAAATTCCGTTTCATAATAGATAGGATTATAGATGAACTTGAGGACGGCACGAAAAACAGCACAGATATTATTGCTTCTGTCCTTAATGTTGACAGAAAAGCTGACATAAATTCCGTTTCAATTGTTGTTCCTGGCGCAATCCGCAAAGTGTATCCGCATACGCAGCATCAGGCTGAATATATCCAATCAATGCGCGAAAAAAATATGGTTTTCTGCATTGGTGCGGCTGGTTCTGGAAAAACGTTTCTTGCTGTGGCGGAAGCTCTGCGTCTTCTGCTTACGCATAAAGTCTCTCGGATTGTAATAACACGACCTGTGGTCGAGGCCGGAGAAAACCTTGGATTTTTACCGGGCGATTTAAAGGATAAAATTACGCCTTATCTTAGGCCGCTTTACGATTCAATGGAGCTGATTCTTTCAAAGGAGACAATAAAACGTCTTTTGGAGTCGGAATTCATTGAGATTGCGCCGCTTGCGTATATGCGCGGAAGAACTTTGAACAATAGTGTAGTTATTCTGGATGAAGCTCAAAATACAACAAAGGAACAGATGAAAATGTTTCTGACAAGGATGGGAGAAAATTCAAAAATATTTGTAACTGGGGATGAGACTCAGGTTGATTTGCCGAAAAAAGTTCCCTCAGGCTTGAAACACGCGGTTTCTCTGCTTGAAGGAATTGAAGAAATCGGTATGAACCGGCTTACTGCGGAAGATGTTGTAAGAAATCCTCTGGTGCAAAAAATTGTGAAGGCATACGAAAATGAACAAGACGAAGAATAATCCGTTTTCAGAATCAATAAAGAATTTCTTTTCACAGTTGAATGGCTATGTAAAAAAACATTGGCCGGTGCTGGTTCTTGTGCTTGTGGGATTTATTGCGGTTTCCGTTGAAAATTTCTTTAAGGTCGCAATGTCGCAGACTGTTTTTTCTTATTCAATGGACGATTTTGAGGTTGGCCAGATTGCGGACAGGACTATTTATGCTCCAAAATCAATTCCGGCAGATGAGATGAATCCTGTTTTTGTTGAGGAAGGTGAAAAAATCACAAGGAAAGGATTCCCGATTACGGATGAGGCTTACTCAAAACTTCAGAAAATGTCGGAATCGCCGCATTATGTTGATTACCGCTCTTTTGCGGATTCAGAGCTTTTTTTGGCTTTGCTTGCGACTATGTGGTTTCTTCTGTTTACTTTTGCGCCTTTTGGCAGGGAAATCCGGCTGCGTGAAATTGTTTTTCAGCTGATTTGTTTTCTTCTGGTTTATGCGGCTGTTGCGTTCTGCTCAAAAATTTCTTTTTTTGCATCACAGTTTGATATTACAACGATTATTCCGGCTTCTCTTTTTATTCTGATTGTCGCGGTTCTGTACGGTCAGCTCAGCGCGATTTTCTGTTCATTCATTTTTGCATTTGGCGTTTTTGACGCAAGTTCATATCAGGTTGTTCCGTTTCTTTTTACCTTGGCATCTTGCCTTGCAAGCGCGACAATTGTGCGCAAGATTGAACGCCGGATTGACATGATGTTTGTTTCTTTGATGCTTGCTTCCATAAATGCGGTTCTGATTATTATTTTTGCCGTTATCTTTAATTGCAGCATACGGGAACTTACAGTTGTAATCGGGCTTGTTGCCTTGAACGGATTCCTTTCTGGAGTTCTTTCCCTTGGTCTGATTACTCCTATTGAACTTATTTTGAACACAGCGTCGGTTTTCCGGCTTATGGATTTAAGCGATTCAAACAACACTTTGATGAGAAAACTTTTTCTTACGGCTTCAGGAACTTACCAGCATTCTCAGATGGTTGCCCAGCTTGCGGAAAGCGCATGCCGCGAAATCGGGGCGAATTCCCTTCTTGCACGAGTTGCCGCTTATTATCACGATATTGGAAAAATGGACCAGAGCGAATATTTTACGGAAAACGACATGGACGGTCAGCATAAGCTCAATGAGATGAAACCGAATCTTGCGGCGATTCTTGTGCGAAGCCACGTTCGGAAAGGCGTTGAAAAAGCCAGACAACTTCATTTTCCGCAGCAGGTTATTGACATTATTGAGCAGCATCACGGAAACAGCGTTATATCGTATTTTTATGAAAAGGCGAAGGAGCAGGATCCTAACGCAAACATAGACGATTTTATGTATCTGGGAAATCCGCCGGTTTCTAAGGAATCTGGAGTTGTAATGCTTGCCGACACAGTCGAGGCTGCCTGCAAAAGCCTTGATAACCCGACAGAGGCGCGACTTGAAAAATTTATTGATACTCTGATTACTTCAAAGATGGAACATGGTCAGCTGGACAATTGTGAACTTACTTTTGGAGATTTGAAAAAAATCAAGTCAGTTTTTGTAAAAATTCTCGCGGCATATTATCACGGCAGAATAAAATATCCGAACCAGAAAGATCCGGATGCTTCTGATAAAAATGATTCTGTTTCAGACAAAAAAATTGAACCGGCAAAAAAGCCTGAAAAAATTGCTTCAAAAGGCGCAGAAAAAACTGACGCAGAGGAAAAATAAATGGCCAACAGAATATTTGTTTCGGTAGAAGACGGATTTGCGGAACCTGAATGGCTTGGAAAAATTGAGCCATACATGCAGAAAGTCCTGAAAAAAGTCGGGTATGATAATGAAGAAATCTCTGTGATGTTCTGTTCGGATAAATTTATTCAGGAACTGAACAAAAATTACCGCAAAATTGACAGTCCGACGGATGTCCTTTCTTTCGAGAACGGCGAGGAATACACAGATGAGGAAGGCAACTGGTTTTCGGCTGGTGATATTGTCATCAGCCTTGAAACGCTTCCGAAAAATGCGGAATATTTTGATGTTGATAAAAACACGGAACTAAAACGCCTTTTGATTCATGGACTTCTTCATTTGAATGGAATGGATCACGGTGAGGAACATATCGAGAAAGGCATTGCTCCAGCTGGAGAAATGCTCGTTCTGCAGGAAAAAGTTCTTTCTGAACTTGCAGATGAAATTCTTATAAAATAAAGCGAGAAAGAGTAAAAAGATGAATTTTCAGTTATTCAAGAAAAAAGAGACAAAAACAGCAAATGGAAACGACGAGCTTTCTGCGGAAGAACAGGAAGTTATAAACGAAGAAAAACAGGATATGATTCAAGGAATCGAGGATCTCAGTGAGACAACCGTAAAGGAAGTCATGGTTCCACGGATTGATGTTGATTTTATTTCTGTTGATACTCCGCCGGATGAGCTTATTGAAAAAATTGTCCAGAGCGGACATTCACGTTTTCCGGTTTATAGCGAGTCGATTGACAATGTCGTTGGCGTTCTTTATGTAAAAGATCTGATTTATTGTTTTGGCAGAAAATCACCGATTGAGCTTCAAAATATTATCCGCAAGGCATTTTTTGTTCCTGAAAGCAAGCGGATTGACACGCTTTTGAGGGAATTCAAGCGCCGCCACTGCCACATTGCGATTGCGATTGACGAATACGGCGGAATTGCCGGAATCATCACAATGGAAGATATTATTGAGGAAATTGTAGGCGATATCCAGGACGAGTTTGACAATGAGCGTGAGGATATTCTTACAATTGGAAACAATATCTGGCTTTGCGATGCGCGCGTTGACCTTGATGACTTGAATGAGACAATCGGAGCGGCTTTTCCTGCGGAAGAATTTGATTCCCTGGGCGGATTTGTTTTCGATTTGTTCGGAAAAATTCCTGTGAAATTTGAAAAAACTTCCTGGAGCGGCTACGACTTTATTGTGCAGGATATGGAAGGGCACAGAATAAATTCAATAAAAGTAATCCGAAAAGATGAAAGGGTGCGTGCTGATGAAAAATCTGAATAAAAAAATTTCAGTTGCACTGGCGGTATTTTTTGTCTGCGGAACTGTTTTGTCTGCGGCTGAAAAAACTGCCTCCGACTATTATAATGAAGGTCTTGCTTCCCAAAATAACGAAAATTGGTACGAGGCAAGCCAGCATTATATGGAAGCAATTCAGAAGAATCCTGTTTATTCGGATGCCTGGTTTCATATTGCGCAATGTTCTTATCAGCTTGGTGAGTTTGATCTGGCTCTTTCTCAGCTGGATGAAGCCGAAAAATACGCAAAAGACGATAATTCCATAAATAATCTGCGAGGAATGACTTATATTGCGATGCAGCAATTCTCTGAAGCACGAAAAATTTTTGAAAAAATCCTGAAAAAAACTCCGAATGATGTTGATGCGCGTTTCGGGCTTGCGGAACTTGATCTTTTTGATGGAAGAATTTCTGGGGCGGAACGCCAATATTCCGAGGCATTAAAACGTCAGTCTGAAAACAGGAAAGCTTTGCTCAGTCTTGCGGTTGTTTCATCCCAGCTTGGAAAAACTGAAAATTCGCGGAATTACATAAAACAGGCGCTGGTTTTGTATTCAAATGAGGCGGAAGTCCATTATATTGCGGCGGTTGTTGCGGCAATGAACAATGATATAAAGTCTGCTGAAACACACTGCAAGGTTGCCGTCCAGATTGACGGAACTTATGGAAAAGCTTATGAGCTTCTTGCAAAAATCCGTTATGCCCAGAATGAATATGAAGATGTGATTTCTCTTTGTGATTTTATTATCGGGCGTGACAGGAATAATTCTTCCGCTTGGTATTTAAAAGGCGCTGCGTTGAATTCTTTGAAAAAGCCTCTGGAAGCAATTTCCGTCTGGTCAAATGGACTGAAAATCTCTCCACAGGATGAAATTATGCGTGCTGCCCTGGAAATCTCGGTGAACAAAAATATTGCGCTGGAAGATTCTCGCCGCAAGGATTGGGCTTTGTATCATATTCAGAATGCCCGCGAGTTCGCAAGACGCTATGAAAGTCAAGGAGCTGTCTACGAATATCAGCGCGCGCTTAAGATTGAACCGGCAAATAAAGAGGCCAGGAGTGCGTTTGCAAATATTCTTGAATTGAATGGAATGCACGAGCTTTATCTGGAGCAACTTCTTTTTATAAAAAGCATAAATGATGAAAATTCCGCAAAAAATCTTTCTGAAACAGAACTGGATGACAAAATTGAAGCTTTCGAAAATCTGCTTCAAGATTCTCTTGCAAAAAAATGGAATGTAGAACCTTTTTATCTTGACAAAAACCGCTGGAATATTGGAATTTATTTTGTTCCGGGAACAATAAATCAGCGGCATATTGAAAACAACAGGATTGCCGCGGAATTCGCATCTGACATTTTTTCAGGGCTTGCATCGGCATCTGTTTCTACGGAAGCGGCAGATGTTTCTGGTTTTGGTAACGCTTACCAGAAGGCAAGAATTTCAGGAAAAGATTATTTTGTTCTGATTTCGGTGGACGAGGGCGCGCGGGATGTCACTCTGGACTACACAATGTATTCGGCGCGCACAGGCGTAAAAGTTACGGAAGATTCTCTTTATGGAACAGGAAATAACCGTTATTCTGGCGTTTTCCGTCGTTTCCGGGATGATATTTTGAATCATCTTCCAATACGCGGAAAAATTATTGACCGTGATGGAAAAACTTTGCTTTGCGATTTGGGGCGCTCAGAAAATGTGATTGAAGGCTCTGTTTTTGATGTTGTAAGAAAAAATTCAATCCAGACGGCAAGTTCTGGAAGCGGAGTAACATACAAAGATTCTGATATTCTTGGAACTTTTACGGTTACGACTTCCGGAGAGGAAATCAGCGAGGGAATTCTTGAGTACCGCGGATTTTACGACCGCGTGAATACTGGTGACGAGCTTGTTTTAGTCAGCATGCCGAATCCTGATGAATCCAACGCCGCCCAGGATTCTTCCGCACAGCAGAATTCAACAAACGCAGCCGTAGCCGCAAATGTTGCTCCGCAGGGAAACTCGAACGGCGAATCTGTTGTGGAGCAGAAGAAATCCGGTCTTACAGCAGAAGATTTAGGCGTTCGCCGCACTCCTGCATTCATAGATTTGGTTCGCTCAATTTATTAGTTAGTGAATATCAATTTTTACTCACAATCAATAAAAACTAGGAATTAGGCTAGCTTACATTTTTTCGGTTTTCATTTCGTCCAAAGTTGCGTCAATCCATTTTTTTGCCTGAACTGGATATTCGTCGTAAACCAGAAGAAATGTCCGAACTGCGTCGCTGTAGTTTTTTGTGTAATATTCAGATTCCCCAAGGTAAAAAATAGCGCGTTTTGTAACTTCTTTTGAACGGTTTGTTCCTAGAAGTTTTTTAAGCTGCTCCGCGGATTCCTTGTATTTTTTCTGTATAAAAGTTGTGCGCAGAATTTCAAAAAGAAGAAAATCGTCACCGCCGTCTGGAGAAATTATGTCTTCCTCAAAAATGTAAGGTTCCATTCTTTTTGATTTTTTGTTTTTTGAGCCGGCGCCAAGCGATTCCGCGATTTTTTTTGTCTCTTCATTCATTTTCACCGGCTTTTTTGAAAGCTGTTCCGTTATGTCAAGAAATGGAAGAGGAGTTTCCCTTTTCCCCTCGACAGGAACAAGTTTTTCTTTTGCGGATTCAGTTTTTTCTGCGTTTTCTTTTCTTGGTGGAAGCGTCAGGTGAGTTCCGTTCACTGTTGCGTTCACGCTTGGAAGAATTATGTCGTATTTTCCGTTGTTCACCTGGGCGATTATCGCGTAATAATAATCGTTGTAGTTTTTCACGGTGTCGCTGTAATTCTGGATTTCGGGCTCAATTGTTGCAATTAATGTTGCGTCAGAAATATCGTAGTAAGTTCCGATTGGCTTTGAATTTCTGTATATAAAAAGTTTCTGGATTTCAGGTTCAGGCGCAGATGGAATTTTCCAGCTTAGGTTTATTTTGTTTCCGCGCGTTCCCTTTGCCTCAAGGTTTGTGATTATCGGTCTGTCTTTTGCAAAACAATTTGCCGCCAAAAAAAAGACTGCAATTAATGTAAAAAGTTTTTTCATGTTTATTATTTTATTCCGATTTTGTATAATTCTCAACATGAACTATGCACGAGTATTTTTAAAATCAAAAGAAGAAAAGGAAATTCAGCAGGGATTTCCGTGGGTATTTGACAACGAAATTTCTTATGTTAAATATAGAAAATCTGAAAGGGATGAATGGCAGCAGACGCCGGTTGAAGAAACTTCTGTTCCGAACGGAAGCGGCGTTGAGGTTTTTACAAAGGCGGGCGGTTTTCTTGGCACAGGAATTATAAACCGAAATTCAAAAATTGCGGTAAGGCTGATTTCCTCGGAGCACGCGGACAAAGTTTTTGCCGACACAAAATCATTCTGGGAAAAACGCGTGTTTGACGCAGTTAATATCCGCCGGATTCATTATTCTGAAAAAGATTCTTACCGCCTGATTTTTAGCGATGCTGATTTTTTTCCAGGGCTTATCTGCGAGCGTTATTGCGATGAGAATGGAAGAATTTATCTTGTGGTACAGTTTCTTTCCATGGCTACAGATATTTACCGCGATGAAATTCTTGACGCGCTCAAAAAAGCCTGCAAACCGTATGCAATCTATGAACGCGATGATGAAGGCGTCCGCGAGAAAGAAGGGCTTTCCCAGTCGGCTGGCTGGATTGGAAAATCAGGTGATACAGAGATTATTATTGTTGAGAACGGAATCCGCCTGAAAGTTGATATTGCAAACGGACAGAAAACAGGTTATTTTCTTGACCAGAAAGACAACCGTGTTGCGGCGGCAGCGTTTTGCCACGGAAAAAAAGTTCTGGATACGTTTACGCACACAGGCGCATTTGGGCTGAATGCATTCAAGGCAGGCGCTAAAGAAATTGTTTCTGTTGACATTTCAGAGGAAGCCGTTGAAATGGTAAAAAAGAATATCCAGCTTAATGGCGCAGAAAAAAATATGAAAGCTGTCTGCGCTGATGTTTTTGACCTTCTGAAAAAATACGAGGCTGACGGTGAAAAATTTGATGTGATTATTCTGGATCCGCCGGCGTTCACTAAAAGCGCAAAAACAATTCAAAAGGCCTATGGCGGCTACAAGGAGATAAACCTTAGGGCGATGAGGCTTTTGAGCGAGGGCGGAATTCTTGTGACATGCTCATGTTCATACTTTTTTGATTCGCATTATTTTTATGATATGCTTATGCACGCGGCAATGGACAGCCACAAGAAAGTTCAGATTCTTGAAAAGCGCGGCGCAGGCCAGGATCACCCGGTTCTTCTTGGCTATCCAAAATCAGAATACCTGAAATGCGCAATTTGCCGGGTGATGTAAAGGATTTTTTGATGCAAAAATACAATTGCGTTGTTGTGCTTGGCCCTACAGCTGTCGGAAAAACTTCGATTGGAGTTCAGCTTGCCCATAGATTTGGCGGAGAAATTATTTCCGCAGATTCCAGGCAAACTTACCGCGGACTGGATTTGGGATCCGGCAAGGATTTGGATGAATACACAGTTTTCGGCGAAAAAATTCCATATCATCTTATTGATATTGCTGATTTGAGCACTGAATATAACGTTTTCCATTACCAGCAGGATTTTTACCGCATTTTTGACAGTCTTATCGAAAGAAAAGTTCTTCCGGTCATTGTAGGTGGAACCGGAATGTATCTTGACGCAGTTATCCGTAATTATGATTTGGTTGATGTTCCAGAAAATCCAGAGTTACGAAAACAACTTGAGTCAAAAAGCCTTGAGGAACTTGGAAAAATTTATCTTGAGCTTAAACCTGACTTGCACACAAAAAACGACTTGCTTGAACGTGAACGTATTATCCGCGGAATAGAAATTTATTACGGAACCCACGGTGAGCTTGCGGAAAAACTGAAAAAATCAATGTATAGACGCCCTGAAATTTCGCCGCTGATTATAGGAACAACTCTGGAACGTGAAAAAGTCCGCGAAAATATAAAAAATCGTCTGCAGGAACGCATTGATGCAGGAATGATAGATGAGGTTGCTGGGTTGCATTCAAAAGGCTACAGCTGGGAACGCCTTGAAAAACTTGGCCTTGAATACAGATATTGCGCGCTTTACCTTCAGAAAAAACTTTCAAAGGAAGAAATGTTTGAGCAGCTTTTTATTGCAATCAGACAGTTTGCGAAGCGACAGGAAACTTGGTTCAGATTTATGGAAAAAAATGGCGTGAAAATAAACTGGCTGCCTTCCGTTCCAGACAAGGAGACTAGAATAAAGGCTGCCGTTGAACTTGTCCAAAAAGAGATGTCTTTGGAGCCAGTGCGGTAAACAACGAATTATCACCAAAAGAATTTAGGCTTTTGGTGAATAACGATGTTCTCCGCCTTTTTTTATTATGCAGAAATCGCGACTGCGACCGGTTCAATCTCTGTAAGATAACCTGTTCGGATGCAGCTTTCAAAAAGTTCCTTGCTCAGAAAATCCGTTTTTACGTCTTCATAGCCGTCCTGGTCGCGCACAATCCGGATTACAAAGCCGTTTTCTTTTTCAGAAAGGATTGTCATATAATCGTTTTTGTTTCCAAGACTTTTAAGTGAATAACTTTTCATAAGTGCCTCCCTTTTTGGGTTTTTGTTTTTTTTATTGAGTTACATTTATATAATCGGTATTATTTTTTTGTATGTTAGAAATTTCGTGTTTTTTTGATGCGCATTTTCATCTTTTGGAATGTTTTAAATATGAGAAGCCTTTTGATTCTCTTGCCGGTTTTAAGGAATATTATGCTTGTTCGTGCGCCCATTCAGTTGAGGAATGGTTTAACCAGAAAATTGCGTTGGAATCCCTGGAAAAATCAAGAATTCCGGGAGTTTCTGTTGATGGCTCGGTGTTGCCTGCAGGTAAAATTCATATTTTAAAGTCGTTTGGCCTTCATCCGCAGAATCCAATTGTTGAGAACGTTGATTTTTTGGAAAATCTTTTAAAAAACAATGAGCTTGATGCAGTCGGAGAGGCAGGTTTTGATCTTTTTAAGGATGAATTCAGGCAAAATTCCGGGCGCCAGCAAGAAGCCTGGCACATTCAGGTTGAACTTGCCGCAAAATATCAGAAACCGATTGTTGTTCATTGCCGCAAAGCCATGCAGAATATTTTTCAGGAAATAAACACGCTCGCAAAAATTCCTGCTGTGCTTTTTCATTCTTTTCCCGGTCCGATTGAGGAAGCTCATTCGGTATTGTACCGGCTGCCGGACGCATTTTTCAGCTATGGAAAGCAGATTTTAAACGGAAATAAAAAAGTTCTTTCCTGTCTGCAGAACCTTCCGCTAAAAAATATTCTTCTTGAAACAGACGCGCCGTTTCAGCATTTAAAAGATGAACGCTTTACCTCCTGTACGGAAATAAAGCGTGTCTATGGGGCAGCGTTCGATGTGCGTAGGGAACTTTCGCCCGAAATAATCAAAAATAATTTTTCCAGAATGTTTGGACTTTAGGATAATGAAGGGCGGGCGACCGCCCTACGGGCGCACTTCGTTGCGCCCTACCCACCGTGTGGGGGATATCCCCCACAACGCCCCCTTTTTTAGAAAGGCTTGTAAGTTACGCCAAGGCTCAGCATCCACAAATTCTTTGACAATTCTGTTTTGTTTCCCGAAAGGTAATAGTCCGCGTCAAAATATTTTACGTAAACTGCAGAAGTTGTGATTGTCAGGTTCTTGACAGCTGTGACTTCAACACCGCCGCCGACTGTAAGGCTGTCCAGAACAGGATTGAACGTGCTGTTTGAAGTGTCTGTGATTCCCTGGTTGCTGTAGGCGATTCCGGCACTTGCGCCAAGGAATCTGCAGATTTTATAGTCCGCGCCAAAAGCGATTTCCCATGAATTATCGTAGTCTGTTTCGCCCAGAATGTTGTCCTGGGATGCAAAATCATTGAAGTAATAGTTAAAACTCGTTGAAATATAAAGCGGCTCAAAAAGCTTGTATCCAAGCCCAAGATTTAGCACTGCAGGAAGGTCAGTGCGGAAGTTTGTGTCGTTTGTGATTCCGTAATATTTTGCGATGTCACCTTTTACGTTGCTTACATTGTATTCAATTCGGCTTAAAGTCTGGTACTGAACAGAAAAATCAAGTCCTGGAATTACCGGCGGTTTAATGTGAAGTCCGAATACACAAGACTGACCGAAACCTTTTGCGTCATAGCTGATTTTGTTTCCGCCGTTTATTGAGTTAAATGTTCCTGTAGGGTCATTGCATTTTAGAACCATTTCCTGTGTTCCATAAGTGTATCTGTAAGCCGCAGAAAGAGAAAGCCAGTCAGTAACAAGATATGCCGCGCCAATCTGACCGCCAAGTGTAAGCGAAGTTACATCAAGTGAATGTTTTTGCGCCATTGCAAGGGAAGCACGAGCGACTTTGGAATTGTTATTAAATGAATTGTTATAGGAATTCATGTTGTTATATAAACTTGCTAATTCTGAAGTTTTACCAGCATCACTTTTTACGTATGCATCAGCTGCTTTCGTGGAGCCTCCAAAATTGTTAGTTACAGCTTTATCCCATTCTGATTTTGCAGCGGAATAGGCTAGGTAACTTTTTGTGGCTTCGGCTTTTTGCTGGCTAGCGCCGTTCAGGAACATAAGGCTTGTTGCGCTAGTTCCTTCTGAATATGTAAGCGCGCCTCCTCCTGCGTAGACACCGAATGTAAGGAACATTGACCATCTGTTTTTCTTGTAGACAACATCAAAATTCGGATAGAAGAAAACTGTTGTCTCATCGTTGGAATAATAATCTGGAACTCCGTTTGCTGCAAATTTATCGTCAGTTTTAAGTTCATTTGCGTATTCCTTGAATACAAACTGGTTTCCGGCTTCAATGTAAAGTCCGTCTGCCATGAAGCCTGTTCCGGCAATATTGTAGAATGCGGCTTCCGGACGTTCATTTTCTGTGTTTCGGCTTGGGTTTCTAAGATAGCCGGTGCTCATGTTTGTTTTGTTTTCAACACCGCCTGCATACACGCAGACAGCGGCAAATGCGATAAGTGCAGCAAAAATAATCTTTTTCATTTTTGAATCCTTTATTATGACAAAATGTGTCAAAGTGTCAAATTTATTTTATATTAGACACTTTATCGTTTTTTGTCAAATTGTCAATAAAGCGGACCAGCAAAGCGCGGTCCTGTGTCAGAGGGGTAGTGAAGAACGAAGTTCTGAACGTAGGGCAGGCGCCCTTCAAAAATTGCAAGACTGTTATATTTTTGTTATCATATTTAAAATGAATATGAATGATTTGCGGGCTTCTGCTTATGCGAATGGCATGGGAAAAAGTTCCGGTGAAAAAAACTCTGGTAAAACTGGTTCTTCAAATATTGTGAAACCGTTTGTGCCGCCGCGGATTACAAAAATTGTATCGGGCAAAAATGGTTCTGGCGGTGCGGAACTGCATGAAAATCTGGGGCAAAATGAAAAAAAATCTGCAGAAAAGCCTGTTTTTATGGGCGTGAACAAGAAGATTGGAAAAATTTTTCAGAGTCAGACTGAATCTGGCGTTTCAAAAAATGGTTTTTCAGAAAATGCTGAAAAACGTGCGCAATATGGCGCGGAAAAATCGTTTGCGGCAGAGTCTTCTGAATATCTAAAGTCCGGGGGACTTTTAAAAGTTCCTGTCGCACCAAAAGAGGCGGACGGAAGCGATTCTGTTTACCGGCGCGTTGCAAAATTTTTGCTTTTGATTGGAATTGACGAAGCTGCGAAAATTTTGCCGCATCTGACTGCGGAACAGACTGAAAAGATAATTCCTGAGATTGCGTCAATCCGCAGTGTTTCGCCGGAAGAGGCAAGCGGTATTCTGGAGGAATTTAACGGTCTTCTTGAAAAATCGCGCGAGTCTGGCGGTGTTGAGACAGCCCGTGAAATCCTTGAGAAAGCGTACGGTCCTGAGAAAGCCCGCGAAATGCTTGAGAAATCCGCGCCATTCGGTGGCGCAAAGCCTTTTGACTATCTGAATGACGCGGACAGCGAGCGGATTTTTTATCTTCTTTCCGATGAGACGGAACAAATTCAGGCTTTGGTTCTTAGCAAAATTGAGCCGAAAAAAGCGGCAAGCGTAATAAATCTTATGAAACCAAAGGAAAAGGCCGAGGTGGTGCGCCGGCTTGCGAAAATGGAGCCTGTAAGCCCTGAGATTTTAAAGCGCGTTGACCAGGCGATGCGGGAAAAATCATTGGCACAGACAACTGAGAAAGCTGAAAAAATTGACGGAAGAAATGCTCTTGCCGCGATTCTGAAAAAGATGAGTCCGGCTGCGGAAGATGAGATTCTTTCCGGCCTTGCGGAGGAAGATCCTGCGCTTGGCGAGGATTTGCGCGAAAGACTTTTTACAATGGAAGATGTGCTTAACGCGGACGGAAAATTTATTCAGCAGAAACTGCGCGAAATGTCGGATTCCGAGATTGCAATGTTGGTTGCGGCAAAATCCAAGGAATTCCAGGACAAAATTCTTGGCTGCATTTCAGCTGGAAGACAGAAAAATGTTCAGGACGAAATAGAAATCAACTCACCGTACAGAAAATCTGACTGCGAGCGCGTGACTTCTGGATTTTTCAGCGTTTTGCGCCGCGCCTACGAAAACGGCGAGCTTATAATCAAAGGAAGGAACGAGGAAGAATATGTCTAAAAATAAAATAGAAAAATCTTACAAAGGCTTTGAGCTTATTTCGGAAACTGAAATTCCTGACTGTTCTTCGGTGGGACTTTATCTGCGGCATAAAAAGACCGGGCTGGAAGTTTTTCATCTTTTGAATGATGATGAGGAAAACCTTTTTGCGTTTGCGTTCAGGACTCCGGTGAAAGATTCAACCGGGGCGGCTCATATTACTGAACATTCGGTTTTTTGCGGCTCAGAAAAATTTCCTTTAAAAGAGCCTTTCACAAATATGATGAACCAAAGTGTGAACACTTTTTTGAATGCGCTTACTTATTCTGATAAAACTGTTTATCCTGCTTCTTCCACGGTAAAATCTGATTATTTTAACTTGATGGATGTTTATGGAGATGCGGTTTTTTTTCCTCTGCTGAAAAAAGAGGCGTTTCTTCAGGAGGCGCACCGGATTGAACT